>FWPV01014094.1_pt1 | contig 11831 bp, 8 predicted proteins | sample 2228371 | NCBI WGS metagenome assembly FWPV01 (sample SAMEA103939776, study PRJEB20133) | metagenome | reverse complement strand
GACATTAATAATTCAATAAAATATTTTAATGGCGAGAAAGTTAATATAAAAATATCAATAATAAATAAGTTATTAGGTATAATGCAAAAAAATATTTTAAAGGACAGGGATAAAATAAATCAGATGGTGGATAAAAAGATCCATGAAGCAAAAGAAGTTGAAATTAAAATCAACAATATTGTATCTGTAAATGAAGCTCTTTTAGACACAATTAAGGATTCAGAGAAAGAAATAAAAGCAAATAATGATAATATAAAAAAAATAACAACGATTCTTTCAAATTTAACGATTGCACTTGAATCAATAACAAGAGAAATAAAAGAAATCTCAGAAAAAACAAGTTCAATTGCAGCTGTTGCAAAAAAGGGAAGCAAAGTTACAGGCGCAGAAATACAGGCAATGGGCAATATAAAAAGTGCAGTGGCAGAGTCGGCAGATGTTATTAATAAATTGCAGATAAATGCAAAAGAAACAAAAAAACTGGTTATCACTGTTTCAGAGATAGCAAAAAAGACAAATTTACTTTCCTTGAATGCTGGTATTGAAGCCGCGCGTGCAGGAGAAGCTGGAAAAAGTTTTGCTGTTGTAGCACAGGAAATCAGGGAACTTGCTGAAGCAGCAACAGATGCAACAAGGGAGATGTCGGAATTCCTGGCAAAAACAGAGGAACTTGCCAGACAGGCAATAAACGTTATTTCGGGACAAAATAAAATAGAAGAAGCGGTCAGTGTTGTATTTACCGCAAGTGATTCTTTTATACATATTGTCAGTTCATTGACAGAAATATCAAAGATACTTTCTGATATTTATGCAACGGCTGAAGAATATAAAACAGACAACGAACTTTTAAAAATTTTATTTATGAAAATAAATGAAAGATTAAAAAGTTTATCGACTAATGTACAGGATATTTATAATAAACTCAACAAAAATTTAAATATAATAAATGAAATCGGCCGGGATATAAGTGTACAGAAAACAAAATAGGTAATGTCAAAGGTTCTATGAAAAAAATGAAAGTTAAAAAGATTATGGCAAATGGCAAGTGGCGAGTGGTAAATGAAATATGCGAAGTGCGATATATAATAATATAATTGAGAATAAAAAATCAAAAAACATCAATTATGGAGAACACTACGTATTTTTTGATATTTAAAATTTGTAATGGAAAGTTGAAGCGTAATTGCCCCTCTTTGAAAAAGAGGGGATAGGGGAGATTTAATAAAACAAAATTCCCCTTAGTTCTCCTTTGTTAAAGGGGGAGAAAACAAGAAATAATCAATTTTTCTAAAGGAAGTGTAAAAAAAACAAAGAATTTTAGGTAAAAATACTAAAAACTTTTGACAATACTATAAAAAAGGAGATGAACTATGGATGGAAATTTATTTATTGAAAGAAGAAAATTTAAAAGGGTTGATTTTGATTATAAAATTACCTATAAATTAATCAGGGGCGAAGAAGAAGTTCAAGAATTTAAAAAATCAATGATGAAAAAGGAAGGTAAAACAACCGATATAAGTTTAGGTGGTATTAAAGTTTACGGTGAGATGGATGGTATGCAGGGAGATATTATCCGGCTTGAAATTCATATTAAGGGCAGGGAAGAGCCGATCACGACTTTTGCTGAGATAAAATGGTTAAAACAGGAAAAAGATAAGAAGATTTTCGGATTGGAATTTCTTATTTTAAAAGATGCAGATAAAAAGACAATTGAAGAGATTGTTGGGGAAGAATAAAAAATTTAAAATTTGAGATTTAAGATTTATAATTTAAAATAAATGCCTGATAATTTAAATAAATTGACACAGGTAAGATTTTTTGTTAATATAATAAAAAGTGCTTTAAAATAAAGAGAATAAATGATTTTTAAAGATAAACTTTAATGTATGAGGTGTATATAAGTATAAATGAATTATAATTATGAAAGGGGATAAGATGAAGAGAAAATATATATTATTTTTATTAATATTACCATTATTTTTAATTTCCTGTATAGGAGGAAAAGAAGAAGAAGAGGTAAGCAGGGAATTAAATATAAGTGGTGGCGCAGAACTAGCAGAATTGGAACAACTGCAAAAGCTTGTAAAAGACCAGAAAGACCAGTTAAGAATGCTGGAAATGCAGCTTAAAGAAAAAAAGACAGCAGGTTCTTCAAAAGAAGAAATAGTAGCATTAAAAAAAGAAATAACAAAGCAAAAGACAGCTTTAATTGAAGTATCAAAAAAGGCAGAGACAGTTACATCTACCAAGGGACAATATGTGTGGCAGATGTTTCGTGGCATACCGAGTCATGATTTTTATTCAGGTTTAAATATTTTACCACCACTTGATTTCAAATGGAGATACAGGGCAGGAGCGGGTTTTGAAGCATCTCCAGTAATGGGGAAATCAAACATATATATAGGCTCTCTTGATAATAATTTTTATGCAATTGATAAGAAAAGTGGTCAGCTGGTATGGAAAGTTCCTTCTCAGGGAGCCATTTCATCAACTGCAGCACTATATGGTGGAATACTTTATTATGGGACTGAAACCGGAATGGTGTTTGCTGTTAATGCAAATGATGGCAAAGTTATATGGAAATCCCGACTTGGCGGGCCTGTGAAACTCTCGTCACCTGCAGTATTTTCAAGAATTATAATTATAGGTTGTATGGATAATAATGTTTATGCTCTTGATAGGGCAAATGGTGAAGTTGTATGGAAACACAGTGCATTTATGCCTGTTGCATCATCACCTACAATTGCCAATGGTATGGTTTATATTGGCTCCATTGATAAAACACTTTATGCTCTGGATGTGGATACGGGTTCGGTTCAATGGCAATTCCAGGCGGGAAATGCCATTTCATCAACACCAGCAGAACATAATGCGACATTATATTTTGGTTCTGATGATAAAAAAATTTATGCACTTGATTCTTTGAATGGTAGTTTGAAATGGACATTTCCTACAGAAGGATGGGTTGCATCTTCACCTGTGATAAAAGATGGAATATTATATGTCGGCAGTAACGATAAATTTGTTTATGCTTTAAATGCAGAAAACGGAAAATTGCTGTGGAAATCCGAAACAGGTGGAAAGGTTTTAACCGTCCCATTTATTGTGAATAATATTATTTATGTTACCAGCGGAAAAGATTTACTGGCGCTGGACATTAAAACAGGTGAAAAAAAGTGGGAACAAAAATATGATTATCCTTTAAAATCTTCCCTTATTGGTGAGGATGGTATTATTTATTTCGCCGATTCTGATTCTTCTATTTTAGCTCTTGAATCAGTTGCAAAATAAAGGAGTGTAATGAAGAGGAGAAAAGTAAAATTCAGTTTACAATATAAGATAACAGGGCTTATTTTTGCATTGATAATAATTACTATGGCTGTGGTTTTTTATTACACCATTAATATGCATCTTACAAATCAACAGCGTGAAATCAGAAGAAGTGCTTCTCAAATAATAGATACGCTAAGTGCATTACGAGTTGTTACTTCCATACAAGTAGGGAAAGTTGAAAAAACTGACTGGCTCATATATGAAAAATATCTAAATCTTTTAAGCAAACTTGATAAAAATATTATTTTTATGGCTATTTTGGATGAAAAAGATAATATAAAAGCGTATTCTATAAATATAGATACTTTAAAAAAGGATTTCAAAGAAGTGCAGATTAAAGATGATAAAGAACAATTTGCAAAAGAGATACTTGAAACAAAGATAAAGGATGTTTTAAAGATGAAAGAAAATATAAATATAAAAGGTGCGCGTTTATCACAGATAGTAATTAAATTTTCTAAAAAATCATATATCAGGAATATGTATTTAACAATAATAAATATGTCTATTCTGACATTTATACTTCTTGCATCAGGATTTTTTGGTGCATGGGGACTTGCCAGACTTATTACAAAGAATTTTAACATAATTGCTGCAGGTATGAGAAAGGTTGCAGAAGGAAACCTGCATGTTGAAGTTGATGTAAAGGCAAATGATGAAGTGGGTGTTTTAGCTGATGATTTTAACAGAATGATAGTTGAGTTAAGAGAAAAGGTAAGGATAAAGGATGCTTTTGAAACTGTAGCTGATGGGTTAAAAGATATGGATGACCTGAAAAAAGCATATAAAATCTTAACATATCAGGAAATGATGGAGAAAATAACAAAAGGCTTTTCTCCTGCTGCCGATGAAAAAGGATCAAAATCAGTTTTTATTTTTATTGATACATCGTCTTTTTCTTCAATGGCTTATGAATTGATAAGTGAAGAGATGAAAACAATAATTGAGAAATTTGTTGAAAAAGTATCATTAACTGCTCTTGAATATCAGGGAGCTGTATTGAAAGTTACAGAGAATTCTATTTTACTCAGTTTTGGTTATCCTTTTATGCATTCTGATGATTTAAAAAGAGCGCTTATCTCAACGGTTGAGATAAGGAAAGAACTTATATCAATTGTAAAAGGCAAATTAACGCTTGGTTATAATATTGAAGATTTCAATGTAAATTTTATAATTATGCAGGGTGGGCTTGTAAAAAATTTTGTTGATTCTGCTACCGTTGAAAAATATAAAGTAATAACAGATTATTTAAAGTTTGCCTCCCAGTATGGTGAAAAGAAAAAATATGGAGCAGATGTTTATGCAACGAGAGAAATAGCAAAAGGAACCGATAATTTAGCTGTATTTGAACATATAGATAATATTTCGCTCTCTGATGGTAAGCAAATAGAACTTTTAAAATTAAAGGCAGTAAAATTTTAAATGACAACCTAATTCACCAACAAGTCATGGACCGAAATGGTTCACGGCAAGATCGGAGGTGAGGTGTGGGGGCGAAGTCCACGCACCTTCGGCGGACCGATAAAGTCGGTGAGCAGATACGTTGATAGAAAGGTTGTCATTGCGAGGAGCGAAGCCATGAAACGATTCTGGTTCATGGCGAAGCGACGTGGCAATCTATTTTTTGGAAAGCCACCGACGAAGGCGGTGGTACTTTACTTGTAAAAATGAGGAAGAAATGGCTAAAAAAAATATTAATTATTATGAGTTATTAGAAATTTATCCTGCAGCAACACAGGAAGAAATTGAAAACGCATTCAGGGCAGCTCTTTATAAATATCATCCTGATCATAATCCGGACAGACCCGATTGGGCACATGAAAAAACAGCAGAAGTTGTAGAAGCATATAAAGTTTTATCTGACCCTTTAAGAAGGAAGATTTATAACTTTATAATATTTGCGAGTTTAAAAAAAACCACAAAAGAATATAAGTTTGGTATATTTCAAATGGGTGAAAAGAAAAAATTTGAAGAAGCAATTCAATATTTTAAAGAAGGCGTTGAACTGTTTGAACAGGATGATAAAAGTTCTGCTCTGTTAAAGTTTCAGCAGGCGTTCGGGACATATAAATTCAGCGAGGCAATCTACAATGCTGGTGTAATATATATAATTACTAACAAATTAAATGAAGCAGTATATGCTTTTAAGGAAGCACAGCGGCTGGATCCTGAAAGCCAGCATTATACTAAAGTTCTTGAAAAATTACAGGAACTGATGAAGGAAATAGATAAGGCGAGAAAATAAGTAATATTAATATTATTATGGAGGTTGTAAGTGCCAAAGATAATAGGAATTGATTTAGGAACTACAAATTCCTGCATGGGTTTGATAGAAGATGAGAGATTAATAATAATTCCAAATGATGAGGGATTCAGAACCACGCCTTCTGTTGTTGCTATTACAAAAGACGGTGCTTTGCTTGTTGGAAATGCTGCAAAAAGACAGCAGATAATGAACCCTGAAAATACGGTGTTTTCTATTAAGAGATTTATGGGAAGAAAGTATAATGACAAAGTAGTTGAAAAAGATCTGAAATTAATGCCTTATAAAATAACATCTGCGCCCAATGGAGATGTAAGGATTGTTTTAAACAACAAAGTTTATTCTCCACCTGAAATTTCTGCGTTGATATTGATGAAACTTAAAAAAGATGCTGAAAGATATTTAAATGAACCGGTTGAAAAAGCAGTTATTACAGTGCCCGCATATTTTAATGATTCCCAGCGTCAGGCAACAAAGGATGCTGGAAAAATTGCCGGGCTTGATGTAGTGCGTATAATAAATGAACCAACAGCAGCAGCTTTAGCATCCGGTTTTGATTCCAAATCAAAGATGAGGATAGTAATTTATGATTTAGGTGGTGGCACGTTTGATGTTTCAATATTAAAGTTAGGACAGGGTATATTTGAAGTTATGTCAACATCAGGAGATACTCATTTAGGAGGCGATGATTTTGACCAGAGAATTATTGATTATCTTATTGAAGAATTTTATAAAAAAGAGGGGATTGATTTAAAAAACGATAGAGTCGCTTTGCAACGTTTGAAAGATGCTGCTGAAAAGGCAAAAATTAATCTTTCAACACTTGAAGCTGTTGAAATTACTCTTCAATTTATTGCTGTTACAAAAGAAGGTCCCAAACATTTACAAACTGTTTTAACAAGAGAAACTCTTGAAGAGTTAACAAAAGATATTGCAGAATCAACAGCTGTCCCTTGCGAAATTGCGTTAAGAGATGCAGGTTTAAAAGCCAGTGATATTGATGAAGTTGTGCTGGTTGGCGGACAGACCAAAATGCCACTTGTGCGTTCTGTTGTAAGCAGAATTTTCAAGAAAACACCTTATGAAGGAGTTAATCCTGATGAAGCAGTTGCTGCTGGAGCTGCTCATCAGGCATCTGTATTAAAAGGAGATATAAGAGACATTTTATTGCTTGATGTAACAGCATTTTCGCTTGGAATAAAGACCGAAGGTGGCGTGTTTTCAAAAATAATTGAAAAAAATTCCTCTATACCTACACGAAGAAGTGAAGTTTATACAACAACCAAAGACAATCAATCATTTGTCAGGATAGAAGTGTATCAGGGAGAAAAACCAATGGCTGCTGATAATAAAATGATAGGAACGTTTGATCTTGTTGGTATACCGCCAGCTAAAAAGGGTGTTCCTAAAATAGAAGTTATGTTTGATATTGATGCAAATGGAATAATAAAAGTATCAGCAAAGGATTTGATGACAGGAAAAGAACAGGCAATACAGATAACTCCTGACTCTGGTTTATCAAAGAGTGAAGTTGATAGAATGACAAAGGATATTACAACTGAATTTGCAGAAAAACTTGCAAAGGGAGAAAAATTAAAAGCTCAACAGGAATATAAACAAGTTGAGAGTCAATCTGTTGGGCAGGATATAGGCTTACCGGGCCAATTGGGCGGTGGCGAACAAAAAAAGAAGAAATCAATATTTGATATCTTTAAGAAAAAAGAGGGTTAAAATATGAACAGACCAAAAAATATGTTAATAGGTGAAATGCTGGTTGAGGAAGGTATCATTACAAAGGAACAACTTAAAGATGCACTTGAAGAACAGAAAAAAACGGGCGAAAAGATAGGAGAAATTTTAATAAAAATGGGTTATATTTCAAAGGAAATTTTATGGACTTTTTTAGGTTATCAGATGGGGGTGCCTTTTATTAATTTAGATGAAATACCAAATATAAGACAGGATGTTCTAAAACTTATTCCAGAGCAATTAATAAGAGCAGAAAAATTAATTCCTGTAAATAAACAGGGCAAAGTCTTAACAGTTGCAATGGCAGACCCTTTGAATTTTCTTGTTATTGATGATTTAAAAGCAACAACCCGATGTGAAATAGATGCTCGTTTAGCACCACCAGAAGATATAAGTAAGTTTATAGGCAAATATTTTGGTTTTAAGGAAGAGGATACAGGAGAAATTACAAAAGCAAAGGTTGATGAACTTGATGATATTTTATCAGCACCTCTTGGTTCATCAAAACATAAGGAAGATTCGCATTTAAAAATAAGCAGGACACCATATTCTGAAGTGATGTCATCTGATGAATATGATTCAAGAATAAAAAAACAACAAGAACCAATAGCGCAAGAACCTGTAAAACACCAGGCAGGTGCGATTAAACAACCGCAGGAACAGCCGCAGATAAAAGTGCCTCAACCACCACCGGAGCCAGTTCAATCGCCGCCACAACCAAAAATCGCATCTGAGCCTGCTTTCACGCCTCAGGCTGTAATGTCGCAGGATACACCTGTAAATACTTTTTTAACAACTCTTCTTTCTGATGCATATAGCGCTGAAGCAACGGATATTCATATTGAACCATATTCAGACAAATGCAGGATAAGAAGGAGGATAGACGGCGTTTTATACGAAGTTGAATCTCCACCAAGAACTCTGTATACTGGCATTTTGAATAAGATAAAAGAACTTGCACAGATGAATGTTAATGAGAAAAACGTTCCTCAGGAAAGTAAATTAAAGGTAAGAATCTCAGGCAAAGAGATAAATATGGCTGTTTATACTTTTCCTACGATTTTTGGTGAAAAACTTGTATTAAGGATATTAAGAACAGAGAGCTCTATCTTACCTCTTGATAAAATAGGCATGGAACCAAATATCTTTGAGATATATAAAAAGACAATAAAGATGCCGCATGGTTTTATTTTAATTGCCGGACCTACAAACAGCGGTAAGGCAACAACCATGTATTCGACTTTAAACGAAATAAATGATTCCACAATAAATATTTTTACTGTTGATGATGTTTCGTCAAATTATATTTTGCCGGGTGTTAACCAGACAAAAGTTAACAGAAAAAATTACGGTCAGGTTTTAAGATATTTAGGAGAGCAGGACTGCGATGTGATAGCAGTTGGCGATATTTCCAACAAAGAAACAGCAGAAGCGGTTTTTGATATTGTCGCAAGTGGTCATCTTGTTATTTCTATGGTAAGGGCAAATGATACAGTTACTGCAATGCAGTCAATTATAAATTCAGGCATTGAACCTTACGTGGTATATGCCAATACCATAGCAGTTCTTGCCCAGCGTCTGGTGAGAAAAATATGCGACAGGTGTAAAGAACCATACGAAGCTCCGGCAGATATCATAAAAACACTTGGAAGCGAAGTTTCAAAGCTTGTTTTAACACGTGGACGTGGATGTTCAAATTGTTCAAACACAGGATATAAAGGCAGGACTGCTGTTTTTGAATTCTTACCCTTAAATGACAGGATAAAGGAACTATTGATAGCGGGTGAGCCTGTAAAGAAAGTAAAGGAAGAAGCAAAGAAAATGGGTATGTGGACGCTAAAAGAATCCGCTTATTTAAAGGTTGAACAGGGAATTACAACTATTGAAGAATATATGAAAATCAATTAATACAGTTTACGTTTTGCAATTTGGCAATTACAATTGAAATTGAAAATTTATACGACGGGGTGAGAGATGAAAAAAGCAATTTTATTTTTAATTATGTTATTAATAACAGGATTACTATACGCTGCTGATTTACGTGATTTTGAAATAATCCTTGGTGGTGGAAATCCTGAAATAGCAGGTGCGCCTATTCCAGTTACTATCAGGGCTTTTGATACGGATGGCGTTTTAAAAACCGATTACTCTGGAATTGCTGGTTTCATGGATCCAGGAGGAGGGCAAATAATAGTAGAAGAAACAGGTACAACTTTGACGCAGGCATTTACAAATGGAATATGGCAGGGTAATATAAGAATATTACGTGCAGATACACCTGTCACAATTATTTTATCTGATGCTGATGGAATAACTGGAACTGCAATGAAAAATATTATTCCAGGTCCTTATTCAACACTAAAAATAATTATGGAAGGAATGACACTGGCACCTGGAACTTTATCAGGACATATAGGAAACCCGGTAACAAAAACAACAGGTGAAGCAACACCTGCTTATATTACTGTGTATGCCTGTGATGCATATTTCAATACTATAAATGCAAATTTGCCAACAATACGTGTATACACTATCCCCACACAATCAATTGTAGAACCATCTGAACCAGTGGATTTATCAATTATAGGAAAACCATATGCATTTTTTTCTGTAGCTGCAGTTCCAGATCCTGATAAATCTACATCATATAATATAAATGCGCAGGATTATAATAATTCAACAATTACAGATGTGCTAAGTGTTTATTTTTCTAGTTTAGCAGATTTTTATATATGGGCAGATGCACCAGAAACTGTAGTTGCAGGACAGATATTTACTGTAACCGTAAAAGTCTCTCATTTTCCACCAAGAAATAATATGTTTGTTGCTGGCTTTACAGATGCAGTTCAAATTTGTGCAATAGATGAATACGGAAATTCTTTAACTGTTGAAGCTTTAAAACCGTATCCTACTCCTGTACAGGCATGCATAAATGGTCAGGCATCTTTTGAAGTTTATTATACAAAAGCAGGTAGAATAAGGATAAGACCAGATAATGTCGGTCAAACAAATTATGTTAATGCAAATGATGCAAGTAGATATTCATATACAATTACAGTTTTATCTGCCGAACCTGATTCATTAACATTTGAATCTAACAAAGACAGAGTTAAAACAGGAAACATAGCCGAATTGACAGTAAATGTATATGATAGATATATGAATCCCGTATCAAATACAGCTGTTGATTTTATTATATTAACAGGTAGCGGTACTTTAAGTGCAGCAACATTAAAAACAAATGCCAATGGTGTAACTAAAGTTACTTATACAGCTCCTCCTATAAATGCAGTTAATATAATACAGGCAACGATTCCAGATATAGGGCAGAGTAAACAGATAGAGATTATTTCTCAATTAACTGATAAATTTGAAATGTGGCCTAATCCCTTTAATCCTTCAAAAGGACCTGTGAAAATAAATTTTCCGCTTGAAAGTAATTGTAAGGTAAAGGTTGAAATATTTACTGTGTTCGGACAGAAATTATGGACAAAAGAAATAGATGGAATACTTGGTGGAAATACTGTTTTATGGGATGGCAAAGTGGATAGCGGATATATGATAAGTACAGGATTATATGTTGTAAAAGTTACTTACACCGATTCTACCGGCTCTCATACGATGACAAGGAAAATAGCGGTAATAAAGTAAAAATATTTGCGATTTGAGGTTTTCTATTTAACTTTTAAAGGAAAAGATAGATACAAAAGAGGTATAAGTCAATGACAAAAGAAGAAATTTTTAATTTACTAAAATCAAACAGTAGATTACTAAAGAAATACAAAGTTAAATCAATAGGACTTTTTGGTTCGTTTGTAAGAAATGAACAAAATGAAAAAAGTGATATTGATTTTTTAATAGAATTCGCCGAACCCACATATGATAATTTAATTAATCTTAAACAGGAATTAGAAGCAATTTTTGACAGAAGAGTAGAGATAATATCATCAGGAGGAATAAGTCCGTATATAGAACCGTATATTCAAAAGGAGATTGAAAAAATTGAAGTATAATGAACCATATATTAAACATATCCTCGATGAAATTAATTTCCTTCAGAATAAAACAAAAAATATTGGATATGAAGAGTTAGTCAGGGACGAGGTTTTAAAAAGAGCAATATTAAGGAGTATGGAAGTAATTGGCGATAAACTCCGGCTGAAATCCAGTAATGTCATTCCCGCGAAAGCGGGAATCCAAGTTTTCATGTAATTTGTAGTTTGTAATTAGTTCAAGATGAGTTTTTAAATCTGAAGATTTGAAGGTCTGAAGATCTATAAATTTGGTAGATTTGGCTGGATTTGAAATGCTGGATTGGAAATTTATGATTAATAAAATTTTATTTCATCTATTAATAGAACTCTACCTCCAGAACTTTGAGGTATATTAAATACTTTCCATTCAATCGCTTCAGCGTTTTGTAATGCGGATGATAAAGGCACGGTATCACCCCAGCCGGTTTCCTGTGTAAAATCAGAAAAAGGAA
>FWPV01014093.1_pt1 | contig 11832 bp, 8 predicted proteins | sample 2228371 | NCBI WGS metagenome assembly FWPV01 (sample SAMEA103939776, study PRJEB20133) | metagenome | reverse complement strand
TACCTTTTGTAGTCTTTTTGGATATCTTAAATGTTCCCTTCTTCATACGCCAATACTTTATACTATAAAGTATAAGCTCTTGTCAAGAGAAAAATGATATATATTAATAATATTCGCCACTACATTTAAAACGAGAATCTAATAATTTCAATAGGTTAGATGCAAAAACTTATAAAGATGCGTTGAAATATAAGGAATAATCTATTATAGTTGCGGTGATATGGCGAGACCATTGAGAATTGAATATTCAGGAGCTGTTTATCATATAACATCATGAGGGAATGCTCGGGAAAAGATATACAGGGATGAACAATACAGAAAAAACTTTTTAGTAGTGCTTGGGACTAAGAAGTACAATTGGCTCTGCCATGCATACTGTCTTATGGATAATCATTACCATCTTCTGACAGTTTCATATAAAAATTCAAGAACTTATTAAAAACAGAGAAGAAATAATAGAGATTTCACAGAAGCAGAGTGTAAATAAATACAACCGTTCCCAAGATATTACTAAAAGGCTCTTTAGGAAAGACCTTAACCCCAGTTCCAATTGCAATTGCATAAAGAATTTCAATAATAGCGATTAGCATATTGATCAACCTTTATTTCGCATTTGATAGCCAGCAATTTCATTTAACGTATGCGGATAAACGAAGTTTTCACGAAGGGAAAATTTGGGTGAGGCTCTGCAAGAGCCGAACCGTTTATCCGCTGTTATGTGCCCCGAGCCGATAGGCGAGACTGTAACGTGGCAAGGAAGCCGAAGGTTTCCGCAGAGTTCGAAAACCTGCAGTAAATTCCGTTGTTGCCATAGTTTTTTCTTATTTTCTGTCATTCAGTTTTCTACGTAAGGGCAGGGGCTTTTATTTTCCCCGCAAAATCATCAAAGTTGTCAAACCAGTATCGTTTGTAATTTTCCAAAACTTCCGCTATCCCTCGCCTCGGTTTAAGCAATAGTTTTGTGTTTATTGTAAATCCGTTGTATGAAAAATTTTTACTTTGTTTCTTTCCATCTTTTTCCTCTTCAAATACCCTTGAAAAGCCGTCAATTTTTCTGTATCCATCAGCATATTCGGTTCCTTTCGGGTCAACGAACAGAATTAGATAGCGTTTGTCTTTTTGCGCCCAAAAAATGAAGTCTGGTTTGAATAAAGACATTCTTTTTGGTTCCTTCGGATTATAATATGGAATCCATCCGACTATTTGATTATCGCTTTTACTTTCAAAATCCAGCGTTTGGTCAAGTTTTGAAAACATCCACCAGTCAAATTGTGTAAATATATTATATGGTTCGGCAAGATATTCCTCCAGTTGCTCAATGAATTTTCTTTCACTATCAACCTTGATAATATGATTGAGATAGTCAATTTTTTCTGTCTCTGAAACTATCACCGGAAGATAGTAATGGTTAGCTAAATACTTGATCTTTAATCTGTCATATTTCACCTCAGACTGAAAATCTATTTCTAATTGCTTGAGTGCTTGTTTATATTTTTCTTTATTTTTTGTTCTATCAAATTCTTCATCAATTTCTTTCTCTTTGGTTTGTCTTTGAGGATAATTTTTAACTTTTCCAATCGCTTCCAATATCTTTTGGTATTTTTCGCCGTCGCTAAATCTAACATGCCTGAAATGCACAATTTCGTTTTCCAGCTCCTTAAACTTCTCAAATTCCCTGCTTTTAACTCCGAAGTAATCAAAAATCCGGTCAAGGATTAATTCTGGCTCAAAGAGAGAGCTTCTCTCGCCAAAATCGTAGTATCGCTCTTTATCCACAAAACTTTCTTTTGCTTTCTTCAAAACTTTCACTTCACAATCATATTTAGCCACAGCAATTTTATCGCCCAAAAATTCATAGAACTGCGAAGTTATATCAAAATCCTCACGGCTGACAGGATATTTTTGCGGCTCTTTTTCCTCGGCAAAAATTCTCTCGGCGGTTTTATAAACCGGCACCAAAAGAGTATGTTTTTGCGCTTCTGGATTCAAAATAAATGCATCCCCCAAATTTTTGTCCTGCTTCTCTGCTTTCAGTGTTGCAATTATTTCCTTTAAGTTTTCGGCGTTAGTGCCAAAAACAAATAAGCACTCAATCGGCAAAATCAGATTTTTTACTTTCTCAAAAACCCCATCTTTTACGACTTTGACATTAAGCAAATTTTGGAGCCGTCTCCGCAGGTTTCTTTGTGGTTCTATTCTCACACCCCGCCCAACTGATTGCAGAACGAATTTTTTAGCGTCGTTTCCAACCCCGATATTCACAAACAAAAGCAGGTTTGGTCGATTAGAATCCCAGCCCTCGTAAAAAGAACGGGAACCCATTAAAATATTTATGTCGGAATCATCGCGATTGATTCGCCGGAAATAACTTTCATTTTCAAAACTCTCGTTTATTACATACCCCTCAAGTTTGTCTTTCAGCCAACCGGAAACATCTCCGATCTTGATTAAGGCAAACGGTTTATCAGCCGTCATTAACCTAAAAATCAATTCTTGCTTATTCCCGGGGATTTTCAAAACTTCAATTTTGCCCGGCGTGTTTGCGTTCAAAACATATTTCAAAATATCCTTGTAATCCAATTTTGAAACCAAATCAGCGTTAATGACGTACTCCAACTCCTCAAATACGAATTTAGCGTTGTCGCGAAATTCTTGGACAAGTTCCTCTTTTGCTTTTTTAAGTAAATCATCTCTAATTTCTTTTCTCGCAACCTGTTCTAATTCTCTGAAAAACAATTCCAAATCAGATTCCTCAACATCCACGGAATTAACCAGAGTCAGAAGAAGCGGGCGGTGGTATAGCGAATTATTAACTTTCCTGATTTTTTCAAAATACTTGTTGACATAAGTCAGAAGCAAAAGTGTTTTCAAAACAATTTTTTGTTTTTCAATTGGGGAAAAATCGGTCTGCTTGCGAAATGCGGTTATTTCAGCAGATGATAAATAGATATGCTTTCCATACCCGTTTTCTACAAAATCGGCAAGATTATATCTGAAAGCGCAGGTTGCAAAGTCCCTTGGATCGGTAAAGGTCGCGGAAAAATTAAACAAAAATCCATTTCTTGAAAGTATGGAGTATAAAATTTGTCGCTTGCTGTCTTCTTTATCGCCTTTGTGCGCTTCATCCAAAAGAATATACCACTGCCCGCCGTTGTCGTAGTTTTGAAAATTGACGATTTTTTCTTTGTGTTCATCAGAAATCAAATCAGAGCGGTAATAAAAAACAGTAATCTCGTTTTTAGCAAAAGGCAAATAATTTTCGCGCATCACGCTCTCATAATCTCTCAAATTTTTAAGATTTATTTTTGTGTTAAAGTTGAAGCTGTTAAACTCTTCAACATGATTTTTGAATTGGTCCAAAAGGTCGTCGCGGTGAGCCAAAAAAAGAATCTCCTTCGCTGGTAATTCTTTCTCGGTAATAAGTTTGCCCAAAAGTTCAATCAGCTTAATGATAATCAATGTCTTGCCCGAGCCGGTTGCCATCCAAAAACTCATCCGGTTTATAAAATAAGCAAAAGGAATTTTTGAATCTACGACAGGATAATCCTTGTCATATTCTAAAAGATATTTTGCCGTCTTTTTGCCTTCCCTCTTTTTCAGGTCGTAATCAAAATTTTCTGATAAACCGTTTGCATGATAAAGATGATATAAATCTGTCTTGTCTTCTTTCTTATCCTTAAAGTAAAGCCACAAACCTTTCAATGCGTTCTGAAGCGCCTCTTTTTGAAAATCAAAAAGTGTTTTGTCTTTTGAAAACCTGATAAAATCAAACCCTTGCCACTTTGCCGGCAAGTTTCCAAAAGAAATGTCATCTACGATGTTTTGCAAATAAAGACGCATATTACCACCAAATCAAGGGTTTAATGAGTTTATAATCCAAATCTTTGGTATTTATTTTCGTTCCATCTTCAAACTCTACTTCGCCATCGCTGATTTTCTTAATCCACTTGCCTGTGAGGTTAGACAATGTTTCGGCAATGTCTATATTCCCCTTTTGCAAAGGGGTGTCTGCGTCAGCAGGCTCTATAGTTGGGTAGAGTTTATCTAAATCTACTTTGACTTTGTCGTTCTCATAATCAATTTCCAGGGCTTTGAGCATCTTCTCGTCTTTCAAAAAGACATACTCCTGATACGGACTTCTGCCCGGCAAATACCCCGCCATTCCTTCGGAATGGCACCCCTTTGAAAAAGGGGAATTAAACAAATCGCCATCTTCATATTTACAATTCGCCAGCGCCTCTTCATATTGCTCAAGCTCGTAATACTTGAAAAACCCTCCGCCTTGATACTCCTTTACTTCTTTAGAAATGCCTGACTTATCATAAGCCAAAACCTTTTTCATTCTTGGTAAAACTACTGTGTAAAAATGCTCTCCCATTTCTACGCCAATCCATTTTCTGCCAAGTTTGTGTGCTACTGCTGTGGTCGTGCCGAAAAAAAGGAAAAAATCGAGGACTATATCTTTGGCATATGAAGCATTTTCAATAACTCGTTTTAACACGAATTCATTCTTCTCTGTCTGGAAATCCCATCCAAAAGAGTATGATTGTAGATCCGTCCAATCATTATCAAAAATGATTTCCCTTCCTGCTTTAACTAAATATTCTGGTCTCCCAGTATTAGGATTAAGTCTTATAGTTTTTTTGTTTATCGCGTCATCAATTTTCTCTTGCGTCCATTGCCAATGTCATCCCTTTGGCGGATCTATTATTTTTCCAAAAAAGATTCTTGCCTCTCCTTGTCCTGGAGCATCAAGAGCGTGCCAATATTCTTTTTGGCTGACCTCTTTAACGAGTCGATTTAATTTGTAGTTTTCGCTCTGGCCATAAAGTAATAAGCATTCAATAGCAACATTTAATCTATTCAAATTCGGATCGCTTTTTTTAACTCTTTTAATGAAAATTTCGTTCACAAAATTATTATTAAAAATGTTATTCAACAAGATTCTGCCCAAATAATCAGCATTGTAGTCCAAGTGAACATAGAGAGTTCCATTATTTGTTAAACAACTCTTGGCTTGAGCAATTCTATCTTTCATTAGACTTAACCAGCTTGAATCTTGAAATCTGTCAGCATAATCAAAATCCTTTCCCGTATTAAACGGCGGATCAATATAAATCGTCTGCACTTTTTCTTTGAATTTTGGGAGTATTGTGTTTAGCGCCTGATAGTTTTCGCTTTTTATCAGCCAGCCGTCTAAGGATTTATCCAGGTCCTCAAACTGGCTCAAAATTTCAAGTTCCAGGTCCTTGAAATACTTGGTGTCAATCGGCAAATGTTCGTATTTCGGATTTAGTCCTAATTCCCCTTTTTCTAAAAGGGGTGTCTGCGAAGCAGACGGGGTATTTCCTTCTATCCAGCCTTTTATTTGCTCTAAAACAGAATTGAGATCTCTTTTTACATCTACATCATCGAAATGCAAAACAGTCAATCCTAGAGATTGTAAATAGGTTTCTCTTTCTTCATCATATTCACCTTTGAAATCGTGGCTCGCTCCATCAATCTCTATAACCAAATTCAATCTTGGACAGTGAAAATCAACAATGTAATTTCCAATAACCTGCTGACGAGTAAAGTCGAATCCTAACATTTTTTTCTGTTTTAAGTTATTCCAAAGCAACACTTCTGAAAGGTTTCCTGCTTTTCTGAGTTCTCTTGCTTTTTCTTTTAAATTTGGGTTATAAGGGAGTTTTGAATACCCCGTCATTCCTTCGGAATGCCACCCCTTTACCAAAGGGGAATTTTCAAAAATGTCTCCAATCTTAAAACTCTTATCAACAATTCCCAGTTCCTGCCACTCTTTTATTTGTTCATCTATATTGGGATGTGTCAAAATTCTTTCTACCAGTTCAATATTGTTTAATCTGTCCAGAGTTACAACATAGTTTGAATTTTTAACAAACTTCGGCTTGTTCCAGATTTTTACCAGTTCGTCTTCAAACTGCGAGATAAAATCAATAATTTTGAAAGCAATATCTTTGAGGATTTGTAGTTGATTAACTCTGTCTGCGCTCCATTCTTTTGCCCCTTCCCAGAAATACTGATAACTCCAGAGTTTAAACTGTTCCTGCAAAAAGCTTCTTGCGTTTTTATTAATGAAGAAATCCACCTCGCTCTGCTTTTCAAAAACTCTGAAAGCGCGCTCCAGTTGTTCTTCGGTAATCGCAATGCCTGCCTGCCGCGCTCCGCTTGACGCAGGCAGGCCTTTCCGTTTTATGGCTTTTAATATTTCGTCTTGTTTTGTTTTTGTTCCCCTTTCAGAATATTGAACGCCAAAAACAATCGTCCCGTCCTCACGGACTTTGCTTAAATCAAAGATAAGTGAGCGTTTTTCATTGGCTTTTTTGTGTTCCAATTTAGAAACATCAAAATAAAACTTAAAACCATCGGACTCAACTTCTAAACTCCTGAAAATCCTGTCGGTTTTAACATAATAAAGCATCTGCGTCTTCCAGAAGAGAATGACATCTTTTTCATCGGTATAAACTTTTTCGTAGATATTGTTGTGAAAAGGTGTTGAATTGAAATAGATTGAACCGCTTTCCGTAAAATATCGGCTGAAAAATGAGTAGAGCTTATCAAAAAGTTCATCCCTAAATTTGGGATATTTTTCAAGCGCGGTTTCAATATCTTTTTTGAGGAGGTCCTCTATTTTGCGGTAGTAATTTGACTTTATTCTCATCAAATTAACAAAACCGCCAGTGCCTTCAACCTTGGCGCCGATAAAAACATCCTGCAATGCTCTGTAAAATTTTTGTTCTTTAGTCATATTATTACTTCAGCATTACGTTTATTATAAATCTTTTTGTTTTTAAGTCCATAAAAAACCCCCGCCCGTAAAAATAAGAAAATATTTTGTTTAACTTTCGTTAGATGAAAGGTGCGTAGAAATTTCATTATCTCCCGTCCTATGAAGTTAAACGAAGGCAACAATATCATTGAATTTACGGTCTCCTTTCCGTGAAAGGCAGGTTTTCGAATTGCACATAATTTAGTTATAACCGTATTGGTTCGGATATACCCCTTAAATTGGGGTGATATCCGAAGTACTTCAGATATCCCGAATATGGACTCTTAATCTTACCGATACTTTTTGTACTGACATGAGTATAAATCTCTGTTGTCTTGCTATTTTTGTGTCCTAATATCTCTTGAATATACCTCAAGTCAGTTCCACCTTCTAACAAATGAGTGGCAATACTATGCCTCAAGGTATGCACTAAAACATCTTTTCTTATGCCAGCCTTTTTACAAGTATGTTCTAAAATCTTCTCCACTGTCCTTCTGAAGGGATTATTTGTATTAATTATCGATTATTGACATTACCCTGTCAAGATTTTGTATAAGTTAGGAAGCATCACCAATTCCGTGACGCTTTCCTATAGTGTGTCATCTCTGAACTTGTTTCGGAATCTCAAGATTAATAAAAATACATCATGAAGGGCGATAAGCAGTACTATGTCTACATTAAGTAAAATGTCATGCTGAACTTGATTCAGCATCTAAAACCAATGCATTATGAGACCCTGAAACGATACTGAAATAAATTCAGCACAAGGTTCAGGGTGACAAATTTTAAAAACAATAAATGCGTTTGTATTAATAGGAGGCTTTACGAAGAAATACAACCTTGTAAAACTTGTTTATTATGAGGAAACAAGTGATATAGAGAGCGCCATAAAAAGACAGAAGCAATTGAAAAACTGGCATAGAGATTGGAAGATCTTTGATAACACAGTTTAATCCTGATTGGGTCGATTTAAGCGACAGATTATAGTAGATGCTGAAACAATCCTGAAATAAATTGGCAAAAAAGATGTATTGGCGAAAATGAATACCACTTTCTATATTTTTCAATCATTTACGTTCAAAAATATATAAAGTCGGGTGTAGACAGAACTGGTTTGCAACTTGAATACGCAAAGAATATTAAATGTCTGATAAATACTCAGGGCCCAAAGGGAGAGGTTACTGGTCTTTTAAAACCTTTTTCGGAAGCCAGGATATCGAAATGCATTGTTATAATGTCTTCAAGAATTAAATCAGGATCATAATTGAGTTTTCTTGAATCAACTGTCTTTATGTATTGGTTGCAGTTGTCGCATAAATCCACACGATGTGCTTCAATCCCCTCGATATAAAAATAGTGAAGTTTATTGAAATCACTGTTTTCACAATAAGGGCATTTAAGGCGTTCGCTTTGCCACTCGAAACCACAAAAAGAACATATGAGGTATCTCTGACCTTCTCCTTTAAGTTCTGAAAAGTGAGGTAGTGAGCCACAAATGGGGCAATATCCTTTAAGCCAGTTTTTTGTGTTGAGATTTTTTTCGAGCATTTCTACTTGTTTATGAATAGAGGGCAATATGCTCATATGTATAAGAAATTTTAGGATTGGCTTTTCTATATTATCATCAAATGCAATTTTTTCCAAATATGATTCATCGAAATGTCTCTTAAACAAATCTTCTAAGATCAATGTTCTATTGCTAATTGCTTCTTCAATAGCTTGAATAGTATTATTCATCTTTTCATTTGCATTTTTCCCAATATTGCAAAGTGATTCAAATAAGCTGATGGAAGAATTTATATCTATAAGAAAGTCTTCTTTATTTAATAAAGATGCACTGTCTTTGTAAAAATTTTTTAACTTTATTTCGATTTTTGGTAGGTTGATATTCAGTATTGTCTTGATATGTTCTTGTTCTGATAGTACTGCTTCATAGAATTCAAGAATATTATTATATAAAGGATTTTTCTCACAATAGTACTTAATTACTTGTTTTTTTTCTTCAAAAGACTTCCTCAAAAATCAACCCCTTTTAAATAAACGGCTTGTTTCGAAATTTTCGAAACAAGCCGTTTATAATTTAATTTATAGATATTCTAACCCACAAGAGCTTCAGATGGTTCAATTAGATTCTTAACAATTGTTATTATTGAACTTCTGGTCACATCAGCAGATGCAAACTTATGATATTTTGATGGTTCATCAATAATTAGAAAGATGGTTCTAACAAAATCGGCATTGAGAAGTTGGGCTTTTGGATGCTTAGATTTAACCTCTTTTAATCTTTTCTGTGCCATTTCGAGGATCTTGTCACGGTCTCCAAAATTCATAGCACCTGTCGGGCAGGTTTTTACACAGGCAGGTAAAAGTCCTTCTTTTATTCGATCGATACACATAGTGCATTTTGCCATTCCCTGTGTTTTTTCATCCCAACGTGGAATATCCCATGGACATGCTTCTCTTATCTGTTTGAAATCTTTTTCTTTCACCTTCACTTTCGGGTCGTAGAGAACCGCTCCTGTTGCTTCATCCTGAGTGATAGCGGTAATGTTTAATGAATCAGCGACGATCTTGCACGGTGGAGTTGTGCAATGTCTACACTGATCTGCAAAGAAATACCACACAGGTTTCCCGTTGTCTTCGAATTCACTGAATCTTACCAATTTATAGGTGACAAATGATAGATCTTCAGGATTCTGATGGGTTCCCCGCTGTGTGGTCTTGGTTGCTGGATTCATATTCCACTGCTTACATGCTATCTGGCATCCCCTGCACGCTGTACATTTTGTAGTATCTATAAAAAATGATTTATCTGCCATTATTTATCACCTCCCCTTAGGCTTTCCCGGCTTTTTTGGCCGGTTCTTGAGAAGCTTTTGTAACGTTTACCATAAATGCCTTGCTTTCAGGTATCATAGTGTTCGGATCTCCGACGGTTGGTGTCAATCTGTTAGCATTGACACCAGCATCCTTTGAATGTAGCCATCCGAAGTGCCAGGGAATACCAACAAGGTGCACTGTCTGTCCAGCTATCACAAAAGGTTTTAACCGTGATGTCACTATGGCTATAGCCCAAATCTTACCTCTTGGAGATTCAACATATACTTTATCACCATTTTCTATACCCCTTAATTTAGCAAGCTCCTTACTTATCTCACAAAAGACCTGTGGCTCAGCCTCGAGCAACCAAGGTAGCCATCTTGTGAGAACCCCGGTCTGCCAGTGTTCAGTCACCCGATAGGTAGTGCAAACAAAAGGATAACGTGGGTCGCATGTTGCAAAAGTATCAGGTCCGCCTTCAAATATTTTGATAACAGGATTTATTCTCTGACTTGACATTAAGTTCTTTTCAATTGGACATTCAAGAGGTTCATAGTGTTCAGGGAATGGACCATCTTTAAGTCCAGGTCCAAATATTGAAGCAACTCCATCTGGTTTCATTATAAATGGATAAACACCTTCAGTGCCCATAGGAGGAGCAGGTCCATCTGGAACGTCTCCAACCCATTTTTTGTTCTCTGCATCCCATTTGAGTATTGCTCTGTTTGGATTTCTTGGATTCCCATCAAGATCAACTGATGCACGGTTGTAAATTATTCTCCTGTTGACAGGCCATGCCCATGACCATTGCGGATATAATCCAAGTCCTGTAGGATCATCTTTCTTTCTTCTTGCTGCCATGTTCCCTGCTTCTGTATAGCTTGCTGAGTATATCCAGTTTCCGCATGATGTCCTTCCATCATCAAGTAGATAGACAAAGCTTGGGACCAGTGTACCTTTTTTATAAGCTTTCTTATCTATAGGATGTTCGGGTATATCTTCAAGGAAGTATCCATTGATTTCTTTTGCAACTCTGTGAACATCGAATTTACCATTTGTCTCATAATCCCATTTGAGATTGAGAATTGGCTCAGGAAATGCACCTTTTTTCTTCTTGTAAAGTTCCCGAACTTTCTTAAATAACTCGTATATTATTTCACCATCAGGCATTGCATCTCCTGGAGGATTTGCACACTTCGATCTCCATTGCATCCATCTTCCACTGTTTGAAATACTTCCCTCTTTTTCCATAAATGCTGCGCATGGAAGCTGGAAAACCTCTGTCTTTATTTTCTTTGGATTCATGCCAGGTCCTTTCCAGAAAGAACCTGTCTCACTATCAAAAACATTGACATTTACCATCCAGTCAAGTTTTGACAAAGCATCGCGCACTTTTCCTGAGTTAGCACTGGAGCAAGCAGGGTTCATGCCCCAGGCAAAGAATCCTGTGAATTTGCCTTTATACATTTCATCAAAAAGATTGAGCCATGAGGCATCCTGTGTTTTGTCAAGTTTTGGAAGCCATGCATAACAGAAATCATTCTCTTTCTTTGCATGTTCACCGTAGAAGGATTTTAAAAGACTTGCCAGGTATTTTGGTCTGTTTTTCCACCAGTTAACGCTTCTTGGGTCTTTGGTGGATGGGGTTGTTTTATTATAATCCTCCAGTGTCTGCCATTGTTCTCTTGGTGTTGGTAAATAGCCGGGTATTATGTGGTATAACAATGCCTGATCAGTTGATCCCTGAACATTTGATTCACCACGAAGTGCATTTACACCACCGCCTGCTATACCCATATTGCCAAGAAGACATTGAATGATTGACATCGCACGAATATTTTGAGTTCCAACGGTATGCTGTGTCCATCCCATAGCATATAGAACTGTTCCAGCTTTATTGGGCATACCAGTTGATGCATATGCCTCGTAGACCTTCAATAGATCTTCTTGAGGGGTGCCTGTTATTGCAGTAACCTTTTCAAGAGTATATCTTGAATAATGTTTTTTAAGTAACTGGAAAACACATCTTTCATCCTGTAATGTCATATCCCTTTTCGGAATTCCGTTTTCATCTTTCTCAAGTGCCCATGTTGACTGATCATAGGCACGTTTGTTCGGGTCATAACCTGAAAAGAGACCATCATCAAAATTGTATTTTGGATTGACTATAAAAGATGCATTTGTATAATTCTTTACATAAAATTCATCATAAAGATTGTTAT
>FWPV01014092.1_pt1 | contig 11832 bp, 9 predicted proteins | sample 2228371 | NCBI WGS metagenome assembly FWPV01 (sample SAMEA103939776, study PRJEB20133) | metagenome | reverse complement strand
CTCCCAGCTGAGCTAACCGCCCACCGCTTTCTTTTCCCTTAACCTTCCCCGATGCTCAAGCGCCGGGCGCTTTTCTCAACTGGCCAATTTATCATTTTTCCGGTCGCTTCTCAAGAGGCTCCCCTGTGCTCAGATTTGATAGAGAATTTTTCTCATTGACCACCAACAAAATGGACGGCGAGGCTTGCCCGGCGGTGAAACAAGACAATCCCCTCGGGTGGTCCAATGAGCAAATTCGAACCTCCTTGGGTCTCGGGAAGGTCGCCGGGAGAATGGTTTATTTTTCTTCGATTCGGTATTCGTAAAATTTGGCCCCGCGCATGGCATCCCAGAGGAAAAGCCTCGACCCTTTGATGGTGATGCCGTCAATGTAATGGTCAACTTCCAGGCTCCCCAGCAATTCCCCCTCGGGGCTGAAAACCTCGAGTTTGTACAAGTCGGTTTTCTTGGCTTCAGTATTCCCTTCGACCTTCATCGACATCTTCCGCTCGCCGCCTGTCGATATCACGCTCATGGCCACTCCCACCTGCTCATCCTCTCTTGTCTGCCGGGTCAGAGTGACCACCCAGACTCTTCCCATCCCATCAACAGCTATCCCGTTGGCGCACTGGTTGAGACGCGGCATCCGGATGGAAATCCCGCCGCCTTTTGCCTCCATTTTTCCCTTGTCTTTCGGGAGCTCCAGGCTGTAGTCGAGCTTGCGGTCAGCCCGCCAGAGGAGCTTTCCCTGGGGAGAATATTTTTCAACGCGGTTCTGGTAGAGATAAGCGAGATAAACCGAGCCCTCCCCGTCCACAGCAAACTTGACCTGATTTCCCTGGACGTTGAGGAGAGCATGGTCAAAATCGAAAGGATCGCCGTATTCTCCAAGGATTTTTCCTTCCCGGTCGAGAATTTTAAAAAGCCGGGGAAGCGATTTTTGCTCCTCTTCCGTCCCCGGCCGGAACATCAGAAACCTTCTCCCGCCAGCCATAACCAGCCCGGATTTCACACACCGGATATTCCCCACCTGCTCGTTGGCCAAAGTTGTGGCGAAAGAGAGTGTCTTTTCCTCTTTCCCCTCGGGCGTCAGCACCTGAATCCGATTGTTGAAGGGGTCAGAAACCCAGATTCTATCGGCCTCGTCGATATCCATGGAATCCGGATAGGCGAATTCGCCAGGACCCTGGCCATGCCGGCCAATGGTCGCAAGGTAGGTTCCTTCCGGGCTGAACTTCTGGATGCGGTGATTCCCTGTGTCCAGCACGTAGAGATTTCCCTTACTGTCTACGGCAATACCAGAGGGCATGTAAAAGGCTACGGCCTCGTCCTCGGCATTGACATCGCCTAGAGTCCGGACGAGCTTCAGTTGAATTTTCGGCCTTTTTCCCCACAAACCTTGTTTATCGTTATGGACGAGGCGGACCCCGCTGACCACCTCCACAGTCTGGCTAAAAACCAGAATAGAAAAGGAAGCGCCAAAGGCGAGGACTGAAAGCCATTTTCTTGACTTTATCTTTCGATCCATTTTTTTACCTCAGATTGACTAACTATGAGCGGGTCTTCTCCGTTTCAAAAACGCCCCGTAAATATCGGGACGGTTCTCTTTTTTCATCTTTAATCTGAGGGGAGATTAACTCCATGGCCACCTTTCCCGTTTCATAGGAAAACCGATGTCATTATACCAACAGCAAAACAATAAGTGTCAAGGAATCTCACTCGAGGGAAATTTCCTATCAGCCAAATTGGCAAGGAACCAAGGCTTAACCCTCAGGGGACATGTTCGCAAAAAACCTTCCCAAAAAACCGGAAAATTAGTTTGTGTCCCCATTTTAGGGGCGGCGCAGCAATCTCGCTGGCAAAGTGATGATGGCCTGGAGCAGGTCGAAGACAGCGCTGACCGTTATCCCCACCAGCCGGAAGGGAAGAGCTAAGAGCCAGATTAGCGGATACAAAATCAGGGCTAAAAGAGCGAGGGGCCAGCACAGAACCAGAAGAATAAGCCAGAGAAGGAATTTTATCATGAATGAGCCTCCCCATTTTCTTCCGCTCAACAGCCTTGCCTTTCTATTATTAAACTATATCTATATACGAAAAGAAAACGAAAAATGCATCTCTTTTCTTTAAGACCATGGAGATTTACGCTCTTCATGAAGGGAATTCCCCCCGCAATTATCGAGTATCAACTCTGGACTGCTCCTCGAGGCTTGAAAAAGGCGTCGAGCTCAAGTAATGATAAAAGCCGAAAGGAGGTCAATTATGATAAGAAACCTGGTTGCTTGGGCTTGGCTGATCACTTTTCTCTTCCTCCCCCAATTTTTACTACCCTTAGTCCAAGAGACTCAAGAAATTAAACTCCTTAAGCCCGAGACAGAAAGTGGCAAGCCTCTCATGCAAGCTCTCCTGTTGAGGCAATCTTCCCGGGAATTTAGCACTGAGAAAATTCCCCTTCAGGTGCTTTCCAACCTGCTCTGGGCGGCGAATGGAGTCAACCGCCCTGATTCGGGGAAACGGACTGCCCCAACCGCCACCAACGTCCAGAATATTGACGTCTATGCCGCCATGGAAGACGGTCTCTACCTTTATGACCCAGCCGGGCACACGCTCAAACTCGTCCTCAAGGAAGATGTCCGGGGAGACACGGGCAAGCAGGACTTCGTCAAAGAGGCTCCTCTAAACCTCATTTATGTGGCTGACCTTTCCAAATTCAAAAGAGGCACCGACGAAGACAAGCTCTTTTATTCGGCGGCCCATGTTGGCTTCATCAGCCAGAATGTCTATCTTTTCTGCGCCTCGGAAGGCTTAGCAACAGTCGTCCGGGGAATGGTCGATAAAGAAGCTCTGGCCAAGCGCATGAATTTGCGCTCCGACCAGAGAATCATCCTTGCCCAAACCGTCGGCTATCCCAAGAAGACAAACTGAGCTTCGGGTTTGAATTTGGTCTCGGGGATGAACATCACCAGGGGTTTACCCCCGGGCATCTCTCTGACCTTAAACACCTCTTCCCGGAGCTCTCGAGGTTCGCTTGAGACCGAGCAAAAGCCTGAGGAACTTGGTTTCAGGTTATGATTTTGGCTCTTAAGGTTTGTCATGAAACATAAAGGCAAAAGCACAACTTTTCTTCTTCTTGGATGCGGGGTCGTCTTGAGCTTCCTGAGTTGTGGTGGAGGGGAACATCTCAGTCAGGGCTATTGGCAGGCCTTGACCTCGAATTCCTTCTGGCGGGCGGGCGTTGAGCCGGTTCCCGCTGTCTCAGGAAATATTCTCCCGGCCGTCGTCCTCCGTTTTTCCGGCTACGCGGCAACTCAACCCGGTGACCAGGCGAGCGTCCGCCTTTCCACCTTTATTCCCGAGTCAGGACAGGCTGAGCTTTCCTTCGACTTGGAGGAAAAAAGTTCAGCTGACAAAACGAGCGGACTTTTTTATGAGGTTCTGGCCAATGGCTTGACTGTCTTCAAACAGCAATCCCCCCTGCCAAAAAAAGCAATCCTTCCGGTGCGGATTGACCTGCGTCAAGCAAGCCCTCGGGGAGGACAGACTGAATTAGAATTCCGTCTCTCCAGGGGGAGGGGTGGCGACGCGTCGATCGTCCAGGATAATTTCGAGTTTTTCATCGAGCCGCCGGTAACGGGAATGTTCATCGACCCAAAGCTCATCACGGGAGGGCGCGTCCGAAAACTCCTACCCCATTTTTCACCCCAGAAGCTTGCGCCCATTCCTCCCGATCTCCCTCTGTCCAGCCTCCCGGCCAACGGAACAGAGTGGACAAAAGATGCCTGCATCATCCAGCCGTGGGGAAAAACCCAATGGGATGCCATCGTTAAAGCCGCGGAGCGGGCACCTTGGCTGGCCAAAGAATTCGGTTTCAACACCATCATCATCCTTCCTCCCGAGGCCCACAATGCCATTGTTTCTCCGGCCGAGCACATCACGGAAGAGCAATTCGAACGAGCCCTTAGGATTTATCGCGCCAACGGCTTCCGGGTCATCATGTACACCAGCATCATGCACTGCGGCCACGCGCCGGTCTGGGAAGATGGCACCCTGGAGAAGATGCATCCGGAATGGTCGCAGAGGGGGCCAAAAGGCGAGCCCATCCGGATTTACGGCCGCAACTGGCTCTGCCCGAGCAGCGGAGCACTCTCTTACACTCTGAATTACACGCTCGACCTGGTGCGCCGGTACAACCCCGACCTGGTCATGCTCGACAACAGCGAGTTTTTCGCCACGCCTTCGGGCGTGAGCTGTTATTGCCCGGCCTGCCAGGTTGAGTTTCGACGCTACCTGCGCCAGAGGTTTGGACAATCGGTAGGCGATCTCCCTACGGACACTGTCACTATCCCGACAGAAAGCGGCTTCCTTTACGATATCTGGATTTCATGGAGAAATAGGGTCTGGGGAGAAGCACACGAGATTTTCCGGCGGGAACTGCGGAAATTAAAGCCAGACATCGTCCTGATGTCAAATACCCAATATCTTCGGCACGCGCCCGACCTGGCGACCGACCTTATCTATGACCACGAGGATGCTTTGATTTCCGAGTCCGTCGGGATGACCATGGACGGCATGATTGACAAGCTTCTCCTCGGCAGAGCCCTGGCCCGTGGCAAGCCGCTCTGGAATTATCTGGGCACTTTTGAATTGGAGGATTATGAACGGCTCGTCTCACCGGAAAAGGTGGCCATGAATGTCTCAACAGCATTTGCCTGCGGCGTCTGTCCCTGGGTTGTCTACCGCGGCTTTTATGAAAAGACGGCCGAGAATAAAGCTTCGCTCGAGCGCCTGGCCAGCCTCATGAGCTGGCACATCCATCAGAAATCCGCACATGGGGACCTAAAACCTTATGCTCCAGCTCTTTCTCTGGTCAGCCTGGCTTCCAGGAACTACCGCTTGAGCAAACTCATTCCTGACCACTTGGCGCCTCTCCGCCATCAGGGTATTTGTTCCTGGATTATCGAGGAGAAAAACATCGAGGAAGGAATTCCAGAATCGTGCCTGGTTCTTCTCATCGAGGATGCGCCATGCCTCTCCAGCCGAGCGGCCCGGGCGATTGCGGATTTCATCCAATCGGGCGGGAAGGTCATCGCCTCACCGAATACAGCCTCATACGATGAAATCGGACGCTTACGGCCAAAATCTGCCTTCGAGGAGATCCTGGATGCGAGGTTGCTCCCGCGAAAGACAGTCAAGTTTGGCCGGGGTGAAATCTTCTGTCTTGAGCCGTCTGAATTCCTGAACAAATCGACCGAATTGCTCAAGCCATATCAGTTTCCGATTCCAGGTTCCGGCAGGTCATCGCTCCTCCCCTATACCGATAGTGCCGGAAATTTCATCGTTTATGTTTGCTCCGAGGAAACCTTAGAGAAGGTGACGATACTCTCTTTTCCGAAGGGCTACCGTCCGTCCCTTCCAGGTGACCCGGCCAAGGATGTAGGTCAAGAATAAAGAACGGAAAAAAATAAGAATAAAAAACATAAGCGGCAGCGGATAAAAAACAGCTGTAAGCAGGCTAAAGTTTCCCAATTTTCTTAAAATCCAGTAAACCTGCCCCGCAAAAGCAAGATACAGGACCGCGCCGTGGGAAAAAAGGCTCCAGTCGCCCGTGGCCAAACCTCTCCCGATATCGAATGGTCCCGAAAGACAACCCGTAACCCATGCAAAAGAGAAAAGAAAGAGAAGCCCGCTCAAGGAGAAAGCTCCAGAGCCAAAATTTTTCGTCCAGCCTTCAACGAGCTGCTTCCAGCCACGGGGGTACATGCGGAAAGAAATAATCCCTTTGCCGGCAAAGCACCCCAGGGGAAGACCTTGAGCGCGGAACCTTTTTCCAAGAGCCACGTCTTCCAGAATTTCCCCTTTTACAGCTTCATGCCCGCCGAGGGAGAAATAATCGCTGCGCCGGCAGACCAGACAGGGCCCAAAAGCACTTTTTGGTTTATTGAGTTTAGAAAGGACGGAGGAAATACTCATATTAAGGAAAAGGAGAATGTTGAAAAAAGCCGAAAGCTGCTCATAGGGCTTACGCATCGAATGATAGGGCTGGACAGAAATAAGACCTCCTCTTTTCTCCTGCTCCCGGATAAGCCTCGAAAGCCCGTCCGGGCCCAACGCGGTGTCGGCATCCAGGAAGACAAGAATCTCGCCGGCCGCCGATTGAGCGCCCGTCCAGCAAGCCCATCCTTTCCCAATCCAGCCCGGCGGCAAGTCGGGTGCAGGAATTACCCTGACGCCGAAGGAAGCAGCCACCTCCCGTGTTCCATCCTCGGAATGGTCGTCGACGACAAGAATTTCATCCGGGCGCAAGGATTGCTGGTCCAGAGAGCTCAAAAGAAAACCAAGGCTCTTCTCCTCGTTTCTGGCCGGAATGATGACCGAGATGGAAGCCCGGACGGAACCTCGCTTGAGCGATGAAGTTGCGGGCTTTAGAAAAGGAATTTTCCCCAGCGCCAGAAACCCAGCCACCAAGATGAGCGCCAGAACGACTGTCCGCGCCTCAATCTCCACGCTTCTCCTCTCAATTAAAAACGAGCCAGGGAGCCTTGTAGTCAGGAGGTCTTGGTTTTACGACCGGCACCTTGGGCATAAACCAGATATCAATTGGTTCAACCTTCCCTTTCTCAAGTTTAAATAAAAGCGACTGGTAGGGGTCAAATCGAAGCCGGAGCTCATAGGCCTCGCCCCTAAAATGCACAGTCACGGGCATTTCTACCGCTTCGGAAGTATAGGACTGGCCGTAGTCCAGCGGAAATTTTAGCCCCTTCGCTTTTGGCTGGGCGAAGAAAACATAAAGTGTCTCGTCATCCTGCCGGCACCAGTGCGGCGGTATCTTTTGACCGCGGATCAGAGGCTCTAACTGCGGAGGCAAGTCTTGGCTGACCGATGGCAACCTCGCCAGCTTCTCCACGAGCGCTTCATAATATTGATGGAGGCATGCCCCCGGCTCGCGAACGCGGCGCTTGAGGATAACGGGAAGGCCACCTTCTGCGAGCTCAACCAGCCGACGGAGCGCCCTGCTGTCCATGTAATCTACGTCCACATAAACCGCCTTGAAACGGGCATCGCCGACCTTGAAAACCCCGCCCTCCATTCTTCCTTTTTCTAAATAGTCAGCGTTGACCCAGATGGGACAATAGCCAGCCAGCTCCTCAGGAAAATAAACATAGCGCATTTCATAAAAACCCCACGCCCATTTGAACTGCTTTTGGCGAGGCATCTCGCCGGCCATCCAGGCGTCTTCGAGCGGGAGATAGACAGCCACATCCGTGAGCGTCCTGCCCTTTTTAAATAAGCGGAGACTTTTTCCAGATAACGATTGAAGGCCGGCATTTCCTCGGCCAAAGCGCCAGTAGGACCAACATGGACGCTCGCATAAAAACTGACGGTGTCCTGGTCCCTGGGATTGTGCGGCTTCCCGTGCCAGATAATATGGTTCACGCCGTTGGCAAAGAGGGCATCAGCCAGTAACTTGAGGTCGGCTGTTTGCTCCTCACGGATATAATCCGCAGGCCAGCCGTAAAGGCAGGTAAACGTTTCAGCGCTGACGACTCTTTTCTCGGAGAGGACGGCTGCCGAGGCGGAGATAGCGTTATACTCCGGCTCATAGAGCAGGGCTTCGCCTTCCGGGATATCCAGCGAAGCGTAAGCCGAAAGGATGTCACACGGCGCGCCAGCGCACTGGCCGCGGGAAAAAACGCCATTTTTATTGAGGTAAGAATCAAAGGTCCGGTAGAACTCGAGAACTTTTTCGGAAAGGAGAAACATGTAGTCGTAAAGATAGGGGGCGCTCGATGGTTGGTAAAGGGTTTCCATGTAGGGCACGATATCGTATCCAAACCTGTCTTGAAAATCGCGCTCGAAACCTTCTGTCCACAGCTTCCTGGTCTCCACCTCCCAGCTATCTACAAAATAGCTTTGGGGAATTGCCGTTTTTGGCCGAGGGAATGCTTCCAGGAGCCGCTCAAAATAGGGAACATAATGGCGCGGATTTAGATGGTCGACAACATAGCCCTCTTTGGGATACTCCCAGGAGCGGGTGATTTTCTGCCGCCATTCAGGGTCACCGAATTGTCGCGTGGCTTGCTCAAAAGGAACCCAGCTATCGCCAAAGGGCCAGAGCGTTCCAAAAGTGAGGTCGCAGCCAAGTCCGATGCGGTCGGCATAAGAAATGGCATAAGCGACAATTTCCTGCCTTCATCCTTTTCCCTCCCCAAAACTTCCCTTTTCTTTACCCGCACCCTGAACCAAACTCAACTCTTTAACTTCGACCTTCAGCTTGCTTAAACAAGCTTTTGAGCAAGCATAAATCCACACCCTCCCGGTGTCAAGAACGACCGCTCTCTCGAAAATTGGCAATCTTTTTGTGGGTTTAAAAAGGGAAGAAAACCAGGGCGAGTGCGTCTAAAAAATTGACCATGAATTTTGCCCAGGAGTCTATGGATGAATGCTCATCGACACCTTTTCGTCGCCGCCTCAAACATTCTTGCCCTGGTTTTCGTCTTCGCCCCCCTTGCCTTCGGCCAGGAACAGTCCAAAACGCTCAAGGTCGGCCGGGTCGAGATTCCACCCCGGATCGACGGCCTCCTCGATGACGAATGCTGGCGCGCCTGCGTGCCTGTTTCCGGTTTTTTCCAGTACGACCCGGTAAACGGAGAAAAAGCTTCTGAAGAGACCTTTGTCTGGGCAGCCTATGACCAGAACAATATCTACTTTGCTTTTCTCCTCAAAGATAGTCAGCCCGACAAGATCTGGGCTGAGCTCACGCCTCGAAACGAATTCGAAAACAATGACTCGATCACGGTCATTCTGGATACCTATAACGACCGTCGAACGAGCATCACTTTCTCTTTAAACCCAAAAGGCGTGCAGAAGAACTCGGTCGAAACCATCTGGAAGTCTGAAGCAGCCCTCCGCGAGGATGGCTGGAGTGCCGAGATGGCCATCCCCTTCAAATCCGTTCGCTTCTCGACTGAGGAAAATCAGGTCTGGGGCGTCAATTTCAGACGGTACATCCATCGGCTCAACGAAACCGATTACTGGACCGATGTCGACCGCGACTTGCCCACCCTCCAACAATCGGGCCAACTCATTGGCATCACCGGTGTGCGTCCTGGCTACAACCTCGAATTCTTTCCTTATGCTGGAGTTAGAACATCGAAGTGGGAAGGGGAAAGCGACAGCAAGATGGCCTTCGGACTCGACACCAAGTGGGGCATCCAGCCGAACCTCTATCTGGACATCACGGCCAGCCCCGACTTTAGCGAAGTCGAGTCTGACCCTTTTATTTATCAGCTTTCTCCCTACGAGAATTACCTCCGGGAAAATCGCCCTTTCTTCACTGAAGGGAGCCGCTATTTTGAGCTATCGGCAGAAGGCGGCTACAACGGGGCAGACATCCAGCTTTTTTATTCCCGGCGAATCCGAAACCCCCGGATGGCGGCCAAGCTCACCGGCAAAAGCGCCGGTTTCAGCTTTGGAATTCTGGGGGCAATAAATAAAAAAGAAGAGAACGACAATTCTTATTTCAGCGTTGTCCGCGTGATGAAAGACATCTTCCAGAATTCCCAGGTCGGGTTTTACTACGCTGGAATCTATGATGGCACTGACCGCAATCAAAACGTCGCCGTGGATTACAATTTCAACTTCAAGGACTTTTATTACCTTCGCGGGGCGAGCGCTCTGACTTTCAATACTGGCCAATCTAACGCGCGCAATGGCATCCATCTCCTCCAGTTTGAACGGGAACCTGACGCGGGCTTGCAGCTTGCCTCCAGCTTCATGAGGATTGAGGACAATGTTCGCATCCGGACCGGATATATCGACCAGATCGACATCCAATCCTTTGACTTCATGACGGGCTATGCCTGGCGGTTCAACCAGGGAACCCTCAAACGCTTCAGCCTTGACCTTAGCGGAGGCCTCGGCCAGGATTCCCACGGCAATAAAACTGGCGACAATGCGGAACTTTTCGTCTGGACCGAATTCTTTAATCGGATCGAAGCCCATGGCGGGCTCTTTGTCGGCAAGCGCAAGTACCAGGTTCTTGATGCCAACGACAACCTCATCTGGACAAAGAATTTTTTTAGGACCTATGGCGGCCACTTCGACCTTGACTGGGAGAGGGGCGGCGTGCTCAAAGAAATCAGCCTCGAAGCAGGTTGGCAAAAACGAGGCGTTTATGAAGAGGATTACGCCGATGTCCTTCCCGGCACCCAGATATCCATCGAGGGAAATCTGACCCTTCGCCCGAGAAGCAACCTCGAATGGTCTGTCGAGGGCGACTGGATCAGGCAGTCAATCGAGGCGACGGGCCAAAAAGTCTTCGACGGCCTGGCTTACGAAACTGCTATCCACATCCAGGTCACCCGTAACCTCTTCCTTAACACCCGGCTTTTCGGGGAGACGAGGGAAAATCAGTATAGCCTGGATTTCCTCGTCGGGTATTATTTCGGAGCCGGGAATATTGTCCAGCTCTCTATCAAGAAAAGCGAAAGAAGCGAACTTTTCGGGCAGGAAAGCGGCTACTCCGTAACCCTTAAAGTCTCCTACCTTCTTCGCCTCTAAAATCTGGCTAAACCCAGGCTAAAATTCTCTGACGACATCGAGCAACCGGTCGATGTCGGAAAAATGGTTAAAAATATTAACCGCCACTCTGATATGGCGGCCCCTCAGGGTAACAAAAATTCTCTTTTCGGCGCACTTTTTGACGAACTCCCTGTTCCTGTCACCGAGGGTGAAGGACACAATGGCCGAACGCTCCTCCCTCCGGGCGACGGGGGAAATAATCGTCGCATTAAGTTTTTTTAATTCCTGGATAAGATAATCAGTCAGTTCGAAAATTCTCGCCTGGATATTCTCTATCCCGATTGATTCGATAAAATCCAACGCTTTCTCAAAAGCTAAAAGAGGCTGAAGGTTAAAAGTGCCGAATTCATAGCGGCGAGCCGACCGAACGAGGCGAAAAGGTACATTCTTCCCGGTGTGGATGAAACTTCCCCCTTCGGTGTCAACGGAAAGCCAGCCGGCGATAGGCGAAGGAAACTGGTCGCGAAACTCGGGCGATGTGTAAAACATCGTGCCAATGTGACCGGTGAGCCCCCATTTATGGAGGGAAGCAGTCAACACATCAACCGAGGAGGCTTTGACATCAACCGGAAAATAAGGGAATGCCTGGGTCGAGTTGACGATGAAGAAAATCCCCCGGCGCTTGAGTTCCCGGCCAAGAGCGCCGATGTCCTGACGGAAGCCGGTGGCATACTGGACGTGGGAAGCGACGACCGCAAGCGTCTCCTCATTGACGCTCTTGAGGACCGATTCCACGGGATAACGCGCCTCGATTGGCTCGACATAACGCATCTCTATTTTCTGGTATTCAAACCCGACCGTCGAAGCCGGAAATTCATCCATCATCGAGACGACATGAAACGGCCTTCTAATCTTGGTTTTGAAGCTGAGGGCCAGAAGAGACATCGCCGTTGAAGTGTTCTGGACAAAGGTCACGTCGCCGGGCTCGGCGTTGATAAACCCGGCCAGCCTGGCGCAGAGCTTTTCGAACCTCGCCATATCATCCGTCCAGTGGACATCCCCGTACATCGAGAGCTTGCGGTATTCCTCGACCATCGCTTCAAAGACGGGCGTTGGCATCGGCGACATGGCGGCGCTCTGGAAGTAGACGCAATTCTCCGTCACCGGAAAAGCCTTTCGAACTTCGTCCCAGTTGATCATGGCTAGGAGTATACCGTAATCATGCTTCGAGCGCCACCCCCGCGCCCAACTCCGACTGTTTTGACCTGACGCCCTATCCTCGTCTTTTCTTTTTTTCTTTTTTTCTTTCTTTCTTTCTTTCTTTCTTCTTAATCC
>FWPV01014091.1_pt1 | contig 11832 bp, 5 predicted proteins | sample 2228371 | NCBI WGS metagenome assembly FWPV01 (sample SAMEA103939776, study PRJEB20133) | metagenome | reverse complement strand
TCATAATTACGAATACTTATTTACTGATATTTTCCATACTGGTTTTTATTGCAATACTGACCTGGATAATTCCTGGAGGTAAATACGAACGAATGATGATGAACGGACGAGAAGTTGTTGTTCCTAATTCATTCAAATATGTCGAAAGTCATCCGCAGGGATTTTTCGATTTATTCATTTCTCCGCTAAAAGGATTTGTTGAAGCCGGACTGATAATAGGTTTTGTTCTTATTGTTGGAGGTGCTTTTAATGTTCTTGCAAAAACGGATGCAATTACCTCGTTGATTACAAGATTAGCAAAAGCCCATAAAAATTCACCAACCCTTCGCAAGCTATTCATTCCGGTTTTGATGTTAATGTTTTCTTTAGGTGGGGCAACATTCGGAATGAATGAAGAGATTATTCCATTTGTATTAATCATTGTTCCTATTTGTCTTGCGCTTGGTTATGATTCAATAGTCGGAGTAGCAATACCTCTTATTGGTGCACACATTGGATTTGCAAGTGCATTCTTAAATCCTTTTAATGTGGGTATTGCTCAGGGAATTGCCGAGGTTCCTTTGTTTTCCGGGATTGGTTACAGAGTTATATGCTGGGCAATTTCAACTTTAGTGGCAATCTTATTCCTGCTTTGGTATGTAAGGAAGTTATCTAAAAATCCTGAAATCAGTCCAATGTATAAGGAAGATGAAGAGCGTAGAAGAAATGAACATTTTGAAGAAGTATATAACAGCAATAATCATTTTTCCATCAGGCACAAAATTGTTTTAATAGCGTTCGCACTTTCGTTGCTAATGCTTGTTGTCGGAGTTATAGAATTTCACTGGTATATAGAAGAAATTGCCGGGATGTTTTTCATAATGGGTATTGTTGTTGGAATTATCGGCGGACTTAAAAGTGATGATCTTATAAAAGCATTTGTTGAGGGTGCAAAAGATCTTGTTGGAACAGCACTTATTATTGCTCTTGCCCGCGCAACTCTCGTTCTTTCACGGGATGCAAATATTATTGATACTATTCTTTATGGCTTATCTCCTTACATTGAATCATCATCACCGATTTTTGCGTCGCAGAAAATGTTTATTGTTCAGGCAATAATCAATTTCTTTGTTCACTCAGGAAGTGGTCAGGCGGCTCTTACAATGCCAATTATGGCTCCTCTTTCTGATTTGGCAGGTGTAACAAGACAGACGGCAATTTTAGCTTTTCAGTTTGGGGAGTACACTAACATTATAATCCCAACATCAGCAGTAACGATGGGTGCTTTATCAATGGCCCGCGTTCCCTGGGACAGATGGGCGAAATGGGTTTTACCTTTAATGATTATTCTTTTTATTCTTGGATTTATTCTTTTAATTCCACCTAACTTATTCGGTTGGCAATGAAATTTTTATCACTATTTAACAATTAAATGAGGTGCACTATGAAAAACTTTACTTTATTTATTTTGATTCTCCTCTTCGGTTTTGGCGAGATTTTCTCGCAGGCAACTTTCAGTACCGGACAGATTGATGTGAATGTAAGTACCTACGGCAGAATCCGATTATTTACAACGGCTGATCAGGTAAGGCATCTACAAAGAGCATCGGTTTTAGTTGGTGTTGGACCAACAGAGGTTTGGGATTATCAAAATGATGCTAATGTTGAAGTTCCTACTACTTTGGTTAGTAATCCCGCTTTAAGTGATTTCGAAATAACAGGAACATACAATAATACATTCTCAGGTGCTCCTCCTGATGTATTAATCAAATACAACATTTATAGTTGGAATAATGCAAAATATATGATTCTAAAAATGACTGTGAAGAATAGAGAAACATCAGCAATTAATGCAAAAATTGGTCTGGATATAATTCCTGAATTAGATCAAACTTATGGAAATGATACAGTAACATATTTACAGGCAAATGGAGTTATAAGATTTCACAGAGGAACTTCAAGAAATATGGGTATTAAGTTACTTTCTCATACACTTCAATCGCTTTATTCCTTTGAATGGTATTCGGGATATACTACTGATACAAGTTACTGGAACTGGCTAAATTATGGCTCAATTCAATTCCAGTATCCAGGTGGAGTTGAGGGACCAGTTACAATTCCCTCTATGAATTTTGTTACTCTAAATCCGAATGATTCAATTGCAATTTTTTATGCCTTTGCAATTGGTGCGGATCAAACAGAAATGGTAGCGGCAATTAATGAAGCGCAGACAAAATATTCAACTGTTCTTAGTGCTGATAAATTTTCTGAAATACCTTCAGGATATTCTCTAGAACAAAACTATCCTAATCCATTTAACCCTAACACAAAAATCCGTTTTTCAATCAGCAGTAATGAATTTGTTACTTTAAAGGTTTTTGATGTGTTGGGCAATGAAGTAGCTAATCTTGTTAATGAAGAGCTTACATCCGGAATTTATCAATATGATTTTGATGCATCGAATTTAAGCAGTGGAGTTTATTATTATAAACTTAAGGCAGGAAGTTTTAGTGAAACTAAGAAAATGATTTTAATCAGATAAATAATTTCACTGTTCCGCTGAATTTCTTCGAAAAAGCATTAACGCTTAGCGAAGTCGAAAAGAGTTAACGCTGAGCGAAGTCGAAGCGTGGCAGTCCTTTAACAACTATGGTTAGTCGTTATAAAGAAATAAGAGACAAGATTCAGAATAATTTTGATAAGCTGCCTTCCAATCAAAGGAAGGTAGCTGATTTTATTCTTGATAATTTTGATAATGTACCATTCATTGATGTTCACGATGTTTCCAAACAGGTTGGTGTAAGCGTTGCTTCAGTTATCAGATTTGCTCAGAGTGTTGGTTTTACCGGCTTCAGTGAATTGCGCGATGCAGTTTCTGACTCGTTAAAAAAACATCTGAATAAAAAAGAAATCTTTCCACTTCTTGATAAAAGTAAACTTGAAAATGATATTCTTGCTTCGGTTGCAAGTATGGATGTGAAAAACATAAATGATACGCTTGCAATTATTGATCATGAGACCTTTGATAAAACAATTGAGCTGATAATTAATTCACGAAGAGTTTTTACAGCCGGACTGGGAATTTCGTATTTACTTGCAGAAATTTTGTCGTATCAACTTACACAGGTTGGGATTGATGCATCTGTTCTGAAACACACTCACACACTGTTTCATGAACAGATTATGTATGTGAATAAAGAAGACCTGCTGGTTTGTTTTTCATTCCCACCATATTCAAAAGAAACTGTTGATGCTGCCGGTTATGCAAATAAAAACGGAATTAAAGTTATAAGCATAACAAATAAACCCACTGCACCAATAGCAACACATTCAAAAGCTGTTCTTACAGTGAAAAGTGAAAACATGCTTTTCACAAATTCATTTGCTGCAATCTCTGTTTTGATAAATGCAATTGCTACTGCTTGTGCCGTTAAGAATAAAGCGAAAGCAAAAAAAGTTCTTAAAGAAAGTGAAAAAATAATGATCGATCAGGATCAGGTTATTTTATAATTATCTGATAGGAGTCAGATATGAAAAAAATATTTTTAATTTTTATTATTACTTCACTGCATTTGTTTGCAGGAACAACCGGTAAATTAGCTGGTGTGATAAAGGATGCTGATAATGGCGAACCATTGATTGGTGCTAATGTATTGATTGAAGGGACTTCTTTTGGCGCAGCAACCAATGCGAAAGGGGAATATGTTATTCTTAATATTCCACCGGGAAGGTATAATGTCAGAATCTCATTCATAGGATATGAAACAGTTCTGATGCAAAATGTGAGTATTGTTGTTGATCAGACTACAAATCTGTCAGTTAATCTAAAACCACAAACAGTTCAGGTCGGTGAAGTTATTGTAACTGCAAAAACACCTCTGATACAAAAAGATCTGACAAGTTCTATTGCTGTCATAAGTCGTGATGAAATTGAAGCCCTACCGGTTTCAACATTTACTGAGTTACTCTCACTTCAGGCAGGGGTAGTTGGCAGTGGCTCCAATCTTCATGTTCGTGGCGGAAGATCAAATGAAATTGCTTATATGATTGATGGAATGCTTGTAGTAGATCCTTTGCTTGGCGGACTTGCAACTCAGGTTAATAACGATGCCATTCAGGAAATGAGTTTGCTCAGTGGTACTTTTAATGCTGAATATGGAAATGCCCTTAGTGGTGTTGTAAACATTGTTACCCGTGATGGTTCAGATAAACTTTCAGGCAAGTTTGAATACAGAACTTCTGAATTCGGAATTGACCGATACACAAGTCTGCACGAATCAAGAATTAATGGGAGTTTAAGCGGTCCCTTACTTACTAACGATCTGAAATTTTTTATTTCTGCAGAGCAGGATAAAAAAGGAAGTTACCTTCCTTTTGGATATAATAACGACAGAACATTCTTTACAAAGCTTACTACTACAATAATTCCGTTTGTAAAAATTTCTTTATCCAATCGCGGAAGTTCAGGCAGAAGGCAAAATTATAATCACGCCTGGAAATATATTCCGGAACAATATCTCAGAAGACGAACAGATAGCTGGCAGACAGGTTTGTATTTAACTCACACAGTTCAGAATAATTTCTTTTATGATTTGAAATTCTCTTATTTCAATCAGGGCTTTTATTCAGGAATAGATAAAGATACATCACAATATCTTTCCACCTCCCAAAGAGAATATTTACCAATCGGAACAGGATTTGAATTCTTTTCAAAAGCAGACCCGCTCGAACTGATTGATAGCCGAACAATTACTATTGATGGAAAGCTTGACGCAGTCTGGCAGTTTAACAATACAAATGAAATTAAATTCGGTGCATCCTACAAAAAGCATCGTTTAAAATATTTTTATGTTTATGATCCGAAAAGAAATTTCCCATACAAAAATGATTATGTAACCGAACCATTTGAACTTGCTGGTTATATACAGGATAAGATCGAACTTCCATATCTGGTAATTAATCTTGGTTTACGTTTCGATTATATGAACGCTAACATCACATTCAGAAACAATCCTCTTGATCCGAATTCGCTTGTAACAGCAAAACCAAGATCTCAGCTTTCTCCGAGGGTTGGTATTGCACATCCCATTTCAGACAGAACAAAATTGCATTTTTCATACGGTCATTTCTTCCAGAATCCTGATTTTCAGTATTTGTTCGAAAACAATCAATATGACTTGAATGTCAGAGAGCCATTAATTGGCCAGCCCGGACTTGATGCTCAACGAACTATTTCTTACGAAGTTGGAATTGCTCATCAGTTCTCCGACAGAATAGCAATTAATCTTACAACTTATTATAAAGATATTACCGGACTAATCGGAACAAGATACTATTTCCCGTTTCAGGATGGAAGATTTATCGGATATACTCTTTATGTAAATGAAGATTATGCTAATGTAAAAGGTTTTGAAATTAATCTTGATATCAGACCTGACAGATACTTTTCGGGTGGATTGAGTTATACTTATTCAATTGCAAAAGGAAGTGCCTCTTCCGAAACAGAGCAATATCCCGGCACCCAGGAATCCACCTTACTTTATTATCTTGACTTTGACAGAACTCATGTTCTGAATGTAACAGGAAGTTATACTATTCCTGAAAACGAAGGTCCGGTTCTTTTTGATAAACACATCTTTGATAAAATGGATTTTAGTTTTGTTTTCAGAGCAAGCTCAGGTGCTCCTTACACACCTGGCGGAAGAGATGTTGGTTTTGTTATAAAAAATTCCTTAAGACAGCCCGGAACCTATACTCTTGATTTAATGATTGGAAAAGAATTCGAAGTAATGAGTCAATTGAAAATCAGACTATTTGCAGAAATTCTTAATGTAACTGATCACAGGAATATACTTTATGTTTACAGAGATACAGGTGAGCCGGATTTTACATTTGAGGGAAATCATTCGGCTGAATGGATGAGAGATCCTTCAAACTTCGGTCCGCCAAGATCAATAAGACTTGGTACAACTATCAGATTCTGATAATACTTTAATCAAAGGAATTTGAAGATGAAAAAAATATTAATTATTTCAATAGCGATTTTTCTATCACAGAATATTTTGACTCAAAGCAAAAAAGATATTGATGAAAATCTTTTCCGAAGTAGTTTGGATAAAATATTCGGCATAGAAGATCGCGCTGCCGGAATTCACAATGCAAGCAACATTGGATTGTTTTTTGAAAATCGGGGCAAACTTTATCCCCGCAGAATAACACAAGGTCCCTCAGGCGAATTTCCAGTCAATAGTACAAAACATTACATCTATCGCGTGAATCCCTGGGTCGGAATCCCCGGAAATGTTGTTCAGGCACTTCATACAACAAATGAAGAGTGGGAAGCAGTTGGTGGTTATCATAATCCCGATTTAGCTCAGATTGCATTCAGTGATAATCCACAAACCTGGCATCCTGTTAATGGCTGGCCTGTAAAAGATGCTCAGGGAAATAATATCTTTCTTTCTGATCAGGATAGTTATTGCGTTTATAGTGATAGTAACAACTCAAGAGAAGTCTTAGGATTGAAAGTTGCACAAACCGGTTACGCATTCGGAGTTACTTTCGCCAAAAATATTCTGTTATATAAATTTGAGATTACAAATGATGGTCAACGAGATTTAGACAGTTTGTATTTCGGACTTTACAGTGATATTGATGTGGGAAATGTTAGTGGTGGCGTTCCTGAGTATGCAGATGATAAAATCGATTTTATTAAAGAAAGAAATCTTGTTTACTTTTTTGATGATGGAGTTTCTTCAGAATGGCCCGGGGGTAAAACGGGTTTTTTTGGTGTTGCATTACTTAAAACCCCATTAGTAAATGGTCAAATGCTGGGGCTTACAGATATGCACTACAACCTGTATGATGATGATCTTGATATAGATTCTGTTCAATATGGAATTATGTCGAGCAGTCCTTCGCTCTACAATTCCTCACTTGGTCCCCGATATTTTCATATTGGTAATAATAACAATTTACATTTTGATGACCCGTCAACAATTCCTGCATCGGGCTTAGATTTAGTTGCAACACTTTCTTCAGGACCCTACCGACTTAATCGCGGTGATACATTGGTTTTTGTTATGGCATTTGTAGCCGGCGAAACAAAAGATGAAATGCTTGCCGCAGCAACAACTGCTCAGCAAACAGTTGATGCAAATTTCAATCTACCAAAACCACCGGAAAGACCAAATTTATTTGGCTCTGCAGAAGACCGTTCTGCTATTCTTTACTGGGATGATATATCAGAAAAAATTCCTGATGCATCTTCCGGTGAATTTGATTTTGAAGGATACAGGATTTACAGAAGTAAAGATAAAGGAATCAATTGGGAAAAGATTGTTGATTTTGATGTAATCAATGGAATTGGTGAAGACAAAGGAATTCAGTATAGCTTTAATGATACAACTGTTTTAAATGGATTTGAATACTGGTATTCTATAACTGCATTCGACAGAGGTTCGGATATTATTCAAAGTCTTGAAAGTCCGATTGGGAACACACTTGCTTCTCAAAACACAGTTTCAATTACTCCTCGTTCAAATGCAATAGGCAGAGAAAGCGTTAGTAGTTATGATGTTCAACAGCTGAACGGTAATTCAAATTATGACTTAATTGTTTCACCTGTTGATAACGAAGAACTTGCCGGTGGAAATTATGAAGTTTCATTCTCTTATGTGCCTAAGGTTGAAGAAGGGAATGCAAAGACGCAGATAACTATTACAATTTCTGATTCAAATCAAACTAAACCCCTCAAGTATGGATTCAGATTTAATTCACCCAACAATTTTGATTTGATTAATCTTACGACGGGTGAGATAATTCGTTCAGGGTATAATTACCCTTCCGGCGGTAGAGAGGTTGTTATAACCGGACATGGTTTAAGGGTTCGTTTTACGGATGCTCCCGGTGCATCATCAGATGAAAGACCTGAACAGGGAGACTTATTCACAGTTACTTATGCAGTTAATGTTGTAAAGAATCAGGCACAAACGGTTGTTGAAAACAGACCATTCTTACTGAATCAGATTCAGGCAACAACTGATGGAGTTATTTTCGCACTAAATAAACCGGAGATAATTAAAAGCGTTTCCCGAATAGGCGGAACAGATAATCTGACAATTGATTTTACAGTGGTTGCTGAAACACTGATTCAGCAGTCATTGTATTTTGTTAATGTTACTGGTAATGGAAATCTCGGTGGTAATCCATTCATTATAATTAATGTTACAAATAATGCTTCGCCGCAGGATACAATAGTTGTTGCCGATACAGTTTTTAATCTTGGTACTTTCACATTCAGAGGAATTCAGGGAAGAGTACAATTTCCAACATCAGTGGTTCCTTCTGCGGGCAACAGATTCTCTGTTGAGATAATAAAACCGGTTGAACCAAATATCAAAGACAAATATTCATTTAAAATCAAAAGTTCAACTGTTAAACCTGAACTGATAAGAGAAAATATAAGTCGTATAAAGGTTGTTCCCAATCCTTATGTCGCTTCTTCTCTTTATGAACCGGAATTTGGTGAATTAAGAAGAGAGCCGCTTCGTCAAATTCAGTTTATAAATCTTCCACCCGAATGCACAATTTATATTTTTACTGTAGATGCAGACTTGGTAAAAACTATCCATCACAGCTCTAACGCAGGGACAGCGATATGGGATTTAAGAGCAGAAGGAGGAAGAGAAATTGCGCCGGGTGTTTACATTTTTATTGTTAAAGCTGGTGATATTGAATACAAAGAAAGATTTGCAGTAATTAAATAATTAAACAATTACTGATTTATTCAGGAGAATAAAATGAAAAAAATTTTATTAACATTCATAATTACACTGACAGCAATAAACTTTGCACAAAATCCAAATCTAGGTACAAGCGGAGCGCAGTTCCTTCAGATACCAATTAGTGCAAGGGCCGAAGCATTAGGCAATGCAATCGTTGGATTAGCTGATGATGCCGGTTCCGTTTTCTACAATCCCGCCGGAATAGTTAAAGTTAAAAATATTGAAGTGTTTTTCTCCTATGCAAAATGGTTTGATATGTTTGATCTTAATGCTGCCTCAGTTGTTTATAATGCTGGTGATTTTGGTAACATTGGTGCAAATATGATTTTGTTCACGACAGGCAAAATGGAAATTACTACTGAAGAGAATCCAAACGGTACTGGAAGATATTTTGACGCAGGCGATTTGGCTTTAGGAGTAACTTATGCAAAATATCTTACAGACAGGTTTAATGTCGGACTTAGTGTAAAATATATTCATCAGCAGATTTGGAATGAAACTGCGAATGGTTTCGCAATTGATATCGGCACACAGTATCTGATTGATTTTCAGAATCTTACAATTGCAATGAGTATGACAAACTTTGGCGGCGATATGATGTTCGATGGACCTGATCTCGATGTTGTTCATTTGAAAGATCCCAACTTCCCGATCAGCAGATTAACACCAGCAAGATTGAAAACTGATGAATATCCTCTTCCGCTTCATTTTCAGGTTGGAATTGGTTTCGATATTTATCATAATGAATTTATGAAAGTGAGAGGAGGAATAGATGCAACTCATCCAAACGATAATAAGGAAAGAGTTCATTTCGGAACTGAGTTTACTTTCTTTGACAGATTATTTTTAAGAAGCGGTTATAAACTCAATTATGATGATCAGAAATTCAGTTTTGGTGCCGGAGCAAATGTACCGTTTTCGGATTCGTTTATTTATTTTGATTATTCTTATTCAGTTTACGATTTGCTTCCAAGTGTTCATCGCGTTTCATTAAAGTTAACATTATAAAAATACAATTAAAGCATAGTTGAAACATCTGACCGCCGGCAGGAAGTCTGTAAGATTCTCCCAGAAATTAATCTGTGAGACTCTCAAAAATCTGTTTAATCTCTGTGTTATCTGAAATGAAATTAAACATAAAATATATTCTTACACATACTCTTACTCTTAATCTTACTCTTTTCGCTCAGGGCTTCGTCTGTGCAATTGGTGGCGGCTCAGAAAACTACAACGATTGGAGCGATGCACCATATAGCTGGATTGTTCAGAAATCTGACAGTGAAAAAATTATCATTATTGATGTAACTGATGCTACTAACTGGTTGCCAACTTATTTTATGTCTCTCGGTGCTGATACTGCTTATAATAAAACAATACCAAATGTTACTTCAGCTAATCTCCAATCAACTTATGATGAATTGATTACTGCCAAAGCAATTTTTATTCGCGGCGGAAATCAATGGGATTATATCAGGTTATGGAAAGGAACCAAAGTTGATTCGGCAATCCAATTTGTTTTTAGCAACGGTGGAGTAATTGCAGGAACAAGCGCAGGCGCAGCGGTTTTAGGTGATGTTGATTTCAGCGCTCAAAATGGCTCTGCTTATCCTGATGAAGCATTGCAAAATCCGTTTTACAGCAGAATGAGATTTGAAAATAATTTTTTGAAACTTGTTCAAGATGTTTTATTCGATACTCATTTTATTGAACGCGGAAGACACGGAAGATTGATTGCAATGTTATATAATCAACATTTTAATTCGGGAATGGATTTAATTGGTGTTGGAATAGATGATCGAACAGCAATTTGTATTTCTCCGGATGGAATTGGCGAAGTTATGGGAAGTGGTGCGGTAACAATTTTTTATAAAGATGATGTTACAAAATATTCTTCCATCAACTCTGGTAAATACACAATTGAAAATCTTAAATCGCATTCTCTCACAAAAGGATGGCACTTTAATTTCAACACAAAAGAAATTGTTTTTATTCCATCTTCTGCCAGAGATGTTGATACAGCAAGAAGCTGGCAATATCCGTTGACAAACTTTTATCTCACAGGCAATAATGACATTTCATCGAATCTTAATAATCTTTCCGAATTTTTGTCAAGTTCTAATTCAACAAACATTGTTGTTATCACTCATCCCGGCTTTGCAAACTCTTTATCCTCATTGACAAATTATCTCAGTACAAATAATTTTAATTATTCTGTTGTTAATGTTTCACTTACAAATCTTAACAATCAAACTGAAGCTGATAAAATAAATAATGCTACCTGCATTGTATTTGCAGGCGATTCACTGAATGTATTATCGTATTTAAACCAAAACGGCAATCTTGTTGCAGATGCTTTTCAATCTGGTGTTCAATCAGGCAAACCAATTTTCTTTTTTGGAAATTCTGGTAAAATATCCGGACAATTTTATGTGGGTTATACTGATACTGATATTTATGCATCATATCGCGGCAGAATGACTTTTAATAATGGTCTAAATGTTTTCGGTGAGTTAGTATTTCAACCTTTGGTTTTTGATAATTCAGATTTTTATGAAAACAGAATGAGCTCTGTTCTTTGGGGAATGATGAGAGGCAGAAAACGAGTTGGCATTTACCTGAATGGTAATAACAAGGTACAAATTAATTCTGAAAGTAAGTCAATTTCCGGCAACACAAATATTCCATTTATTATTGTTGATTCTCGAGAGGCAACAAAAGTTGATTCATCAACTTACAGAGCAAGCGGAAGTATCGGACCGAGACAGGTTGTTGCATTCGATAATCTTAGATTTTCTCTTACTAATTATCCGCAAATAAAATATTTATTAGAGCAGGGAAGATTTGATTTTCTGACTGATGTTGATGAAGAAACATCAGAAACTCAACCAACAGAATTCATTCTTTACCAGAATTATCCAAATCCATTTAACCCGGTTACTACAATCAAGTTTTCTGTGCCTGATGTAGGGACAGGGCTTGCCCTGTCCGTTTTAGTTGTTTATGACATATTGGGTAAAAAAATAGCAACTTTAGTTAATGAAGAAAAGTTACCAGGCACCTATGAAGT
>FWPV01009426.1_pt1 | contig 11832 bp, 9 predicted proteins | sample 2228371 | NCBI WGS metagenome assembly FWPV01 (sample SAMEA103939776, study PRJEB20133) | metagenome | reverse complement strand
AAGGTTGACCCGGGAACGCTTGTAGTTTTCGGTTAGTACAATCAGCGTTCCCAAGGGCTTGGCACCCCGCTCGTAGAGGGTGTTCCCCGTTTCGGCGACCGTCCGGAGTTCCCAGATCGCATAGATGCCGACGCCGGCCGCCAATGTGGCGACCAGTGCAAAACCTCCGATGAGCTTGGGTCCGATCTTGATGCGATTCAACATGTCGTCCTCACAGTGCGGCAGCTTGTGGTTTCGCTGGGCAGACGCCGGGTGTGCCGCGACGCGACCGGCGTCTGGCTGGAGAGGGAGGTGGCGTGCCGGATCCCGACGGCTGGAAGCTGAACGGGTAGGACGTCATAATTGCCTCCTGAACGTGTCGCCGGACCGCGGACGCACCGCGACCCGGTCTCGGTGTTCGCTGGGGCGGGCCGGTTCCCTTCCGACTGTGTCGGTCCCCGTCCGGGCCCGCCTTGGTCTTTGGCTCCTGACTGCGAACGCCTCGGGTACTCAATCGGCAGCCGTGGCAGGTTGCTTTATACCGGGCGGGAGGACCCGCAGACGGAGGCGGCTTTCAGTACAATAGCCGGAATGGAAGTCCGTGCGGACGTGGTGGATGTCAGCGGCGTCAAGAAGAAGCTGACGGTGGAGATCCCGGCCGAAGTTGCCGCCCGGGAACTGGAGAAGGTAGCCGGCGAGTACCAGCGGGAGGCGGTGCTGCCGGGCTTCCGGCGGGGGAAGGCCCCTCTGAATCTGGTCAAGCGGCGCTATGCCTCGCAGATTCGTGAGGATGTGCTTTCGGAACTGGTGCCCCGGTCGCTGCGGCAGGTGGTCCGGGAGAAGAGCCTGCGCACTTTGGGAGAGCCGCGCCTGGAAGCCGTGAGGATGGAGCCGGGCCAGGCGTTGACGTACGAAGCCGTAGTGGAAGTCTATCCCGAGGTTCCACTGCCGCAGTACCGCGGTCTGCAGGTGGAGGTACCGGCTCCGGAAGTGGCGGAAGAAGCCGTACAGGAGCGGCTGGAGAAGCTTCGGCTCGATCATGCCGAATTGGTGGCGGTGGAGGATCGGCCGGTTGCCCTGGGTGATTCGGTGGTGGTGGATCTGGTGGGCGAAATCGTCGCCGAGGAAGGGAAAGCCGTCCCTGAACCCATTGTGCAGGAGGATGTGACGGTGGAGGTCGGCGCGGAAGACACCTTCCCGGCGTTCACGGAAGCACTGCTGAACGCCAACATCGGGGAAGAGCGGACCTTTGAGGTCGAGTATCCCGCCGATTACCAGGCCGCCCGCCTGGCCGGACGGCGGGTGAGGTTCAAGGTGGAGGTCACCGACATCCGCCGCCGCGAGTTGCCGGAGCTGAACGACGAATTCGCCCGGGATCTGGGGGAGTTTGAGTCGCTGGAAGAGGTCCGCAGCCGGATCCGGGCGGACCTGGAGCATGCCGCCAAGCTGGAGCGGGATAATGAGATTCGGGAGGCGGTGACCCGGAAGCTGATCGCAGGCGTTGACTTTGAAGTCCCGGAAAGCATGGTACGTTCGGTGCTCCGATCTCGCCTGGAGCGGGTCGCCCGGAGCCTGGCGCAGCAGGGAATTGACCCCGGTCGTGCGCGGGTGAACTGGGAGAAGGTTACGCAGGAGTTGAGGCCGCAGGCGGAAGCGGAGGTGAAGACCGACCTGGTGCTGGACCGGATCTGTGAGGCCGAGAACCTGGTGGTCACGGAGGAAGACCTGGAAAGCGAGATTTCGTCTTTGGCGGCGGCCTCGCAGGAATCCCCTGAACGCATGGCGGCGATGCTTAGGGACGACAGCCTGCGGGAAGCTCTTCGCGTCCAGTTGCGACGGCGCCGGGCCCTGCAGCTGGTGATCGACAGCGCCACGGTGGTGTGATCGTCGCTGAGATCCTCCGGGTTTCAGGGGTCGAGCGGACTGCGGGTTGCGGGGCCGGTGACGGGAATAACGAGGATCCGAGGCCGCCGGCGCCTAAAATGGGCGGGAGCTGCCGGACGGCCGGAAGAACAGGAGACCTATGGCACTGATTCCAATGGTGGTCGAACAGACCAACCGGGGCGAGAGGGCGTACGACATTTACTCCCGGCTGCTGAAGGACAACATTATCTTCCTAGGTACGCCCATCGACGACAACGTCGCCAATCTGGTGACGGCTCAATTGTTGTTCCTCGAAGCGGAAGACCCCGACCGGGACATATTTCTGTATATCAATTCGCCCGGGGGTTCGATTACTGCCGGCTTGGCCATCTATGACACGATGCAGTTCGTCAAGAACGATGTGAACACGATCTGCATCGGCCAGGCGGCGTCGATGGGTGCACTGTTGCTGGCTGCCGGGAGGCCCGGCAAGCGGTTTGCGCTGCCCCACTCACGGATTCTGATTCACCAGCCGGCCATGACCGGGCTTTCAGGTCAGGCGACGGATATTGACATCCATGCCAAGGAAATTCTCCGGCTGAGGGAGATCACCAATGAGATCCTGGCCCGTCACACCGGCCAGGACCGGGCCCGGGTGGCGTTGGACGTGGAGCGGGACTATATCATGGACGCGGCGAAAGCTGTCGAATATGGTATTATCGATAAGATCATCGAAAAGCACACGTAGGAGAATTCCGGTGGGCTTTGCGGTGCTCGGAGGGGGCAGGAATTGAAAAAAGACGGTGACGACGTGCTGCGATGTTCGTTCTGCAACAAGAGCCAGAACGACGTGAAGAAGCTGATAGCAGGGCCCACCGTCTTCATCTGCGATGAGTGTGTCGACGTCTGCAACGAGATCATATCCGACGACATGACCGCGGAGGCCTCGTCCATCCGCGATACCCTGCCCAAGCCGGCGGAGGTGAAGGCCTTTCTGGACGATTACGTCATCGGCCAGGAGCTGGCGAAGAAGAAACTGTCGGTGGCGGTTTACAACCACTACAAGCGCATCAAGATGGGCCGCCGCCGCCACCAGGACGTCGAGCTCTCGAAGAGCAACGTTCTGCTGATCGGCCCCACCGGGACCGGCAAGACGCTGTTGGCCCAGACCTTGGCCCGCATGCTCTCGGTGCCGTTCGCCATTGTGGACGCCACCACCCTCACCGAAGCGGGTTACGTCGGTGAGGACGTGGAGAACATCATCCTGAAGCTCCTGCAGGCTGCCGGCGGCGACCGCGAACGCTGCATGCAGGGGATCATCTATATCGACGAGATCGACAAAATCTCCCGCAAGGACGAGAACCCCTCCATCACCCGCGACGTGTCGGGTGAGGGGGTGCAGCAGGCTCTGCTCAAAATCCTGGAGGGAACGGTCGCCAATGTTCCGCCGCAGGGCGGACGCAAGCATCCCCACCAGGAATTTGTGCAGATTGACACCACCAACATCCTGTTCATCTGCGGCGGCGCCTTCGTGGGGTTGGACAAGATCGTGAAGCGCCGTCTGGGCCGCAGCGGGATCGGCTTCGGTACCAACCTGAGCCGCAACCACTGGAAGAACATCGACGAATCGGAAGCCTTGGCCCAGGTGTTGCCTGAGGACCTGATCAAGTACGGGCTGATCCCCGAGTTCGTGGGCCGGCTGCCAATCCTCTGCGCCCTGCACGACCTCGATGTGGATGCCCTGGTGCAGATCCTGACGAAACCGAAGAACTCGCTGGTACGCCAGTATCAGCGGATGTTCGAATTTGAAAATGTCGCCTTGAAGTTTACGGACGATGCTCTGCATGCCATCGCCTCGCTGGCGATCGAGCGCAAGATTGGCGCTCGTGGGCTCCGCCTCATCTGTGAAGACCTCATGCTCGACCTGATGTACGAACTGCCTTCGATCTCCAGGGTCAAGGAGTTTGTGGTGACACGGGAGATGGTGGAGAACAAGGAGATCGTCTTCAAGGTGTTGGAAAAGGCCGGCTAGTACCGGAGCGGCCGGCCGCAGGGCGTGAGCTCCGCCTCCGGAAATCCCAGGAACGAGGCGGCTGAAACGCAGGGGGCGCCTTCTGCATCCATTACACTAGCGTAACCCGAGAAACGTGGCCCAGGTGGCCTAAACGATAGCAAAAGCATGATGAGTGACCCCAAGGAATCGACCCGAGAAACCTTCCCCATGGTCCCGATCCGGGACGTGGTGGTGTTCCCCTACATGATGGTCCCCTTCGTCATCGGCCGGGCTTCCTCGGTCCGAGCCCTGGACCGGGCCCTGCAGGGAGACAAGAGGATTTATCTGGCCACCCAGAAAGATGCCTCGCAGGACAATCCGAAGCCCTCGGACATCTATTCGGTGGGGACCGTCGCCACCATCGCCCAGAGCCTGAGACTGCCCGACGGCAACATTCGGGTTCTGGTGGAAGGGGGACGCCGCGCCAAGGCATTGGAAATCCGTGAGACGGATGGCTATCTGGAAGCGACGGTGGAGTTTCAGCCGGTGCCCCGGGTCTCCCCCGCCAAGATGAGCCTGCTGACCAAGCGGCTGACCCTGCAGTTCGAAGAGTTCGCCAAACTCAACCCCAACGTCAATTACGAAACCATCCTGCAGGCCATCAAGACCACGGAGACCGAGCGGCTGGCCGACACCATCGCCGCCAACCTGCCCATCTCCGTCGAGGACAAGCAGACGCTGCTGGAGATTGTGGATCCCGCCGAGCGGATGGATCAGATCTGCAATTTCATCGAGATCGAGATCGAGAAGATCAAGATGGACAAGTCCATCCAGGGGCGGGTGCGCCGCGGGATGGAGAAGGCCCAGCGGGAGTACTACCTCAACGAGAAAATCCGGGCGATCCAGAAGGAGCTGGGGCGGGACGAAAAGAGCGAGATCGAGGAGCTCAAGGAGAAGGTCAAGGCGGCCAAGATGCCCAAGGACGCTCACGAGAAGGCCATGAGCGAGATCCGGCGGCTGGAACAGATGCCGCCCATGAGCGCCGAAACCACCGTCTCCCGCACCTATCTCGACTGGCTGATTTCCATGCCCTGGAACAAGCGGACGCGGGAGGTCAGGGACATCGTCCGGGCCGAGCAGATCCTGAACGAGGACCACTACGGACTGGAGAAGGTCAAGGAACGGATTCTGGAGTTCCTGGCTGTCCGCCAGCTTCTCGGCAAGAACCGCAAGAAGCGGAATCAGGGTTCCATCCTGTGCTTCGTCGGTCCCCCGGGAGTCGGCAAGACCTCCCTGGGCCGTTCCATCGCCCGGGCCACCGGCCGCAACTTCGTGCGCCAGTCGCTGGGTGGAGTCCGCGATGAGGCGGAAATCCGAGGTCACCGCCGGACTTACATCGGCGCCCTGCCCGGTCAGATCATCCAGATGATGAAGAAGGCGGGGAGCAAGAACCCGGTGTTCCTGCTGGACGAGATCGACAAAATGAGTATGGACTTCCGGGGCGACCCTTCGGCCGCCCTGATGGAGGTCCTGGACCCCGAGCACAACCACTCGTTTGTGGACCACTATCTGGATACCGAGTTCGATCTCTCGGAAGTCCTGTTCGTCTGCACCGCCAACGTCCTGCATACGATCCCGCGGCCGCTGCGGGACCGCATGGAGATCATCGAGATCTCCGGCTACACCGAGGATGAGAAGCTGCACATCGCCAAGCAGTTCCTCGTCCCCAAGCAGCTTGAGCAGAAGGGCCTGAGCCCTGCCGACGTTGAGATCACCGACGACGCGATCCTCGAGATCATCCGCCACTACACCCGTGAGTCCGGCGTGCGGAATCTGGAGCGCGAGATTGGGAACATTCTGCGGAAGATCGCCCGGACCGTGGTCAGCGCCGGCGGCGGAAAGGCCGGGAAGGTGGTGGTGGATTGCGCCAAGGTGGCTGAGCTGCTGGGCGTGCCGAAGTACCGGCAGCAGTTGGCCGCCGAGGCCAGCGAGGTTGGTCTGGCCACCGGCCTGGCATGGACCGAAGTGGGCGGCGAGGTGCTGCTCACCGAAGCCACCACCATGGAAGGCAAAGGCGATCTGCAACTGACCGGAAAGCTCGGCGAAGTGATGCAGGAGTCCGCCAAGGCCGCCCTGTCCTTCGTGCGATCCAGGAGCACCGAGCTGGGGCTGACCAAGGACTTCTACAAGCTGAAGGACATGCATGTGCACATCCCCGAAGGCGCCATTCCCAAGGACGGCCCCTCGGCGGGAATTACCATGGCGACCACCATCGTCTCAGCGCTGTCCGGGATTCCGGTCCGGCGCGATGTGGCGATGACCGGTGAAATCACGCTGCGCGGAAAGGTGCTGCCGGTGGGCGGGATCAAGGAGAAGATCCTGGCCGCGCATCGGGCGGGCATCAAGGTGGTCATCCTCCCCAAGGAGAATGAGAAGGACCTGAAGGATGTTCCGGAGACGGTGCTCAACGACCTGAAGGTCGTTTTGGTGCAGACCATGGACGAGGTGCTGGCGCTGGCGCTGGAGCGCCCGCTGAAGCCGGTCCAGAGCAGCGAAGAGCCGTCCGAACCGGAGAAGTCGGCTGAAAAGTTCGAAGAGCCCCAGCCGCCGGATCTGCCCCAGGATGAAACCCGAAGACCCGGCGTGCACTAGCTGGACTTGTCGGGCACGGTCGATGTAACATCGTGCACGTCGTTCGCTTCGTCGGCAGTGCGGTCGACAAAGACGGCTACCCAGAGCTGGGACTCCCGGAGGTTGCGTTTGCGGGACGTTCCAACGTCGGCAAATCCAGTTTGATCAACTGCCTGACCGGCAGGAAAGGGCTGGCGCGGACCAGCTCAACTCCCGGTCGGACCCAGATCATAAACTTCTTCTCGATCGATGATTTCCTGATGCTGGTCGATCTTCCCGGATTCGGGTATGCCCGGGTGCCGGAGCGGATTCGGGCCGGTTGGGCTGAGATGATCGAGCAGTATCTGGGACAGAGTCGCTGGTTGCGGTTGGTGGTGCACATCGTGGACGCGCGGCACGTGCCGGGAGAGCTGGATCGGCGGCTGCTGGACTGGCTGACCGCCCACGGACGCCGGTTCCAGGTGGTTGCCACCAAAGTCGACAAGGTGCCGCGCAGCCGGCGCCCGGCGTCACTGCGCGCCATCGCCCGGACGCTGCAAGTGAACGAGGTGATTCCCTTTTCGGCCACAACCGGGGAGGGTAAGCGCGAACTGTGGAGAGTGTTGAAGGAAGCGGTGGAAGCGGGTTAGCCAGGGCGTCGACGGCAGCAGACCCACTCCCGTGCCGGGTGGATCCAGGCCGCCGCCGCCGGATGAGCCCCCTATGCCCCCGAGGTGGAAGATGACCGAAGTAACAGAAGAAAAGCGTGAGCGGAAGAAGGGCCCCAAAGAGAACGGCGAGCCCCTCAACATCCAGGAACTCAAGGAAATGAACATCCAGGCCCTCAACCGGATCGCCAAGGATCTGGAAATCGAGGGGGCCACGGGAATGCGCAAACAGGAACTCATCTTCCAGATCCTGAAAGCGCAAACCGAACGCAGCGGACTGATCTTCTCGGAAGGAGTCCTGGAAACCCTCCCCGACGGGTTCGGCTTCTTGCGTGCCCCGGAGTACAACTACCTGCCCGGGCCGGACGACATCTATGTCTCCCCGTCCCAGATCCGCAAGTTCGACCTCCGTACCGGCGACACGGTTTCCGGCCAGGTGCGCCCCCCCAAAGAAGGTGAGCGCTATTTCGCCCTGATCAAGGTCGAAGCCATCAATTTCGAGCATCCCGACGTCGCCCGGGAGCGCACCTTCTTCGAGAACCTCACCCCCATCTACCCCTCCGAACGGATCCGCCTGGAAACCACCCCGGACAACCTCACCGGACGGGTGATGGATCTGCTGAACCCCATCGGCAAGGGACAGCGGGGCCTGATCGTCTCCCCGCCCCGGGCCGGCAAGACCATGATCCTGCAGAGCATCGCCCACTCCATCGAGCGGAACCATCCGGAGATGGTGCTGATCGTGCTCCTGATCGACGAACGGCCGGAAGAGGTTACCGACATGACCCGCTCCGTCAGCGGTGAAGTCATCAGCTCCACCTTCGACGAACCCGCCTCCCGGCACGTCCAGGTGGCGGAAATGGTGTTGGAGAAGGCCAAGCGCCTGGTGGAACACAAGAAAGACGTGGTGATCCTGCTGGACTCCATCACCCGGTTGGCCCGCGCCTACAACACGGTGGTCCCCCCCTCCGGGAAGGTCCTCTCGGGAGGTGTCGATTCCAACGCCCTGCAGCGGCCCAAGCGCTTTTTCGGCGCTGCGCGCAACATCGAGGAAGGTGGCAGCCTGACCATCATCGCCACCGCTCTCATCGACACCGGCAGCCGGATGGACGACGTCATCTTCGAGGAGTTCAAGGGCACCGGCAACATGGAGCTGGTCCTGGATCGCCGGCTGGTGGACAAGCGCATCTTCCCGGCCATCGATATCAACCGCTCGGGAACCCGCAAGGAAGAGCTGCTGCTGGATGAAGCGACCCTGAATCGGGTCTGGATCCTGCGCAAGGTACTCAATCCGCTCTCGGTCACCGAGTCCATGGAATTGCTGCTGGACAAGCTCTCCAAGACCAAGAGCAACGAGGCGTTCCTGAAGTCCATGTCCCAGGGCTGAGCGGGAACGGCGCGGATGAGACGGATCCGACGGTGGGGCCGAGCCGCGCCGGCGGGGACGTAGAGGCGTGGAGAGCGCGGAGTGTTGCATTCTGAAACGACCCTCTGCTATACTCCCCGGCACGGGAAGATCATGAGCACGGGCAAGAACCTCTGGCGCTGGTGGTACAACTACTGAACACTGCCCGGAGGACTGTCGGTCTCATGTAGCCTGAAGCAGAGAAAAATCAATCGAAGAAGAGGCCGTGAAGACAGTTCTTCACGGCCTTTTTGTTTTTTGGGGTGCGGAATGGGGGTATGACCCGGATCAAACGGATCCCACGGATGCAACGGATCACACCGATCGCCGGCAACCCGGAGATCAGGGAAGACGTGCTTGCCCTGTCGGGGCTCACCTGCCCCGGCGGTTCCGTCTCCGCCGCAAGCCCCCGGAGCCACTCATGATCCACCACCGGACCGTCCTCGCAGATCTGTTGACCCCCGTAAGCGCTTACCTCCGGGTGGCCGCCGGCAGCCGGAGGGCTTTTCTGCTGGAATCGGTGGAAGGCGGCGAGAGGATCGCCCGCTATTCCTTCATCGGAGTCGATCCCGTCCGCAGTTTCGACGGGAGCTTTGCGGAGTTCCGGCGGACCTTTCCCGCTCCCGAACCGCCCCATCCCGGATTGCCGCCCTTCGCCGGGGGCGCTGTCGGCCGCTTCAACTACGAAATGGTGCGGGAGTTCGAACGGCTGCCCGACACCCACCCGGAGCTTGCCCGCCCCCCCGCGGTCCAGATGGACTTCTACACGACGGTCCTGGCCTTTGATCATCTCAAGCACCAGATCGTGATCATGTCGCACGGCGACGCGGCACGGGTGGCCGAAATCGAGGAACGCCTCCGGCAGGTCAGTCCCCTGGAGCGGCGGCTGCCCGGCGACGGTTTTGACAACCCGCCGTTGCCCCCCGTCCCGCCGGCAGGGTCCTCCGGCGGCTGGCAGGGAGTCACTTCCAATTTTTCAGCCGACACCTTCTGCGCAGCGGTGGAGCGGGCCAAGGAGTACATCCGGGCCGGCGACATCTTTCAGGTGGTGCTTTCACAGGCGTTCGAAGCCGATTTCGCCGCCGATCCCTTCCACGTCTATCGGGCCCTGCGGTATATCAACCCCTCCCCCTACATGTTTTTCCTGAAGCGCGACGAAGACTGCGTGGTGGGTGCGTCGCCGGAAATGCTGGTCAGAGTCCAGGGACGGGAACTCGAATACCGGCCCATCGCCGGAACCCGGCGCCGGGGCGAAACCCCCGAGGTGGACCGCAGACTGGAGGAGGAGCTGACGGCCGACCCCAAGGAGAAGGCCGAACACCTGATGCTGGTGGATTTGGGACGCAACGATCTGGGCCGGGTGAGCGAGTTTGGCGGAGTGGAAGTGGAGCGCTTCATGTTCGTCGAGAAGTATTCCCATGTCATGCACCTGGTCAGCGCCCTGCGCGGGCGCCTGCGGCCGGAGCTGGACCGCTTCGACGCCCTGGCCGCCTGCTTCCCCGCCGGAACCGTCACCGGTGCGCCCAAGGTCCGGGCCATGGAGATCATCGAGGAGCTGGAGCCCACCCGCCGGGGACCCTATGCCGGCGCGGTGGGGTATCTGAGCTTCACCGGCAATCTGGACTTCTGTATCACTATCCGGAGCTTTACGGTGCACCAGGGCCAAGTGTATCTGCAGGTCGGGGCCGGGATCGTGGCCGATTCCGACCCGGCCCGGGAATACCAGGAGACCGTTAACAAGGCCATGGCCTTGATGCGGGCCCTGGAGATGGCGGGAGAAGGGCTGTGGTAAGCCGGAAATCGGGGAGTGCTTTTAGTTTGGGGAGGGGAATTCTGCTTTTCTGAAAAGGTGAGTCCTCCTGCACCTCTCCGAAAAAGGAGACAGGCAGCGGGCAAGAGAGGCTTGACATGCTGGTAATGATAGATAATTATGACTCTTTCACGTACAATTTGGTCCAATATTTTGGGCAGTTGGGGGCCGAGGTTAAGGTATTCAGAAATGACCGGATTGACCTGCCGGACCTGGAGGCGCTTCCCATGACGCACCTGGTCATCTCCCCGGGGCCCTGTTCCCCCAGCGAGGCGGGGATTTCGGTGGCCGCCGTGAAGCACTTCGCCGGCAGGGTTCCCATTCTCGGGGTGTGTCTGGGACACCAGGCCATCGGCCAGGCCTTCGGCGGCCGCATTGTCCGGGCCCCCCGCCTGATGCATGGCAAAACCTCCCTCATTTACCATGACGGCAAAGACATCTTTCAGGGCCTCCCGTCGCCTTTTGAGGCCACCCGCTACCACTCCCTGATTGTAGAGCGGGAGAGCCTGCCTGACTGCCTGCAGGTGTCGGCCCAGACTGCAGTGGGGGAAATCATGGGCCTGCGGCATAAGGAATATGCCGTTTACGGCGTGCAGTTCCACCCGGAATCCATTCTAACGGCGCAGGGGCTGCATCTTCTGGAGAATTTTCTGAAACGCCTGAAAGGCTAAACGCCGCGGCGCTGGCAGGTGTCGGTCCCAAAAAGATAAACCTTATTACTTCCGCCAAAGCCGGCAAAAGCGTATATTCAGGAGAAAAGGCACCGCGTCCGGAATCGGGTTTCTTCCATGGCAAAAAAAGCTTCTTCCGAGAAATCGCCGTCGGCTCCGACGCCTGAGACATCGGAGGCGCTTCACAAGAAATACGAAATCGACATCTACCGGGCCTGGTGCAAGGCCTGCGGCATCTGCGCGGCCTTCTGCCCCCGGGAGTGCCTCTCCCTGGACGAGGAGGGCAACCCGGTGGTGACCCATGCCGAACGCTGCACCGGCTGCGGTTGGTGCGAACTTCATTGCCCGGATTTTGCCATCAGCGTGCGGGAGTGCCTGGCAGAGACGCCCGAGGAAGAGGCCGATTAGCCCGGTTTTAGACGGTGAGCCTTAAGCTTCATGATTCTTAAGTTTGAACCTTGAACCCTATTTGTGTCTTTGTTCCCTAAGTCTTTGCAGTGAGCAATGACTAAATCGAACCATCCCAAACGGCCGGTTTTACTGCAGGGCAACGAAGCCATGGTGGAGGGGGCCCTGGCCGCGGGGTGCCGTTTCTTTGCGGGCTACCCCATCACGCCGGCCACGGAGATCAGCGAGGCCATGAGCTGGAAACTCCCGGCGTTGGGCGGCACCTTCATCCAGATGGAGGACGAAATCGCCAGCCTGGGGGCGGTCATCGGCGCATCCCTGGCCGGGGTGAAGGCCATGACGGCCACCAGCGGCCCGGGCTTTTCCCTGATGCAGGAAAACCTGGGCTTCGCGGTCATCGCCGAAGTCCACTGCGTCATTGTCAA
>FWPV01014089.1_pt1 | contig 11834 bp, 12 predicted proteins | sample 2228371 | NCBI WGS metagenome assembly FWPV01 (sample SAMEA103939776, study PRJEB20133) | metagenome | reverse complement strand
TCAGGATCCTCAGCGTCTATGCTCTGTGCGGTCACCTCGGTGTTCAGCTTGACCTCGACACCGGTCGCGGCGGTGAACGCGTCGAATGCGTCGTCGGGGAGGACGAACGAGTCGTAGGCGAGCAGGGTGAGGGTGGTCGGACCGTCGCCGTCGTCGGCGCCACAGGCGGCGGCGACGGGCACCAGCACGGCGGCGGCCAGCAGCAGACGTCGGATCGTCACGGGTCCTCCTTCGCAGCGTCGGGGATGATCACGGCCAGCACGCCGTCGGCGAGCCGGATGGTCGCGTGGGGGGCGGTGAGCTCGTTGCTCAGACCCCGGGTGGTGCCGGCGTCGAGGTCCTCGCCGACCAGTGGCCATCGGAGGCCGTCGGTGTGGACCCCACGGGCTGAGCCGGCCAGCGGTACCAGGCTGACTGTGGCGCCGGGTTCGGCGGTGACGGTGGCGGTGGTCGGGCCGTGCAGCACCCGCACCAGCGCCGGGCCGATCCAGGCCTCGAGCACACCGGTCGGCGCCAGGTCGACATGGGTCAGTGCCACGAGCGCCCCCAGCGCATGGTCGAGCCGACCGCCGCCACCGGAGACCACCACGATGTGATCGTGTCCGTGCGCGACGGCGAGCTGGAGGGCGAGCTCGGTGTCGGTGGCGTCTTTGTCGGTCGGGTGGGCGATCACGGGCACGCCGGCGCTGATGGCGCGCTGGAGTGCCTCGGGGCTGACCGAGTCGAGGTCGCCCACGACCACCGAGGGGGTGAGGCCGAGTGTCGCAGCGTGGTCCAGCCCGGAGTCGGCGCAGATCACCTCCGCACCGGGCGGCAAGCGGCGGGCGACCCGAGCATCGGGTGGATCGCCGCCGATCACGACGACGGCACACGTGCTGATGGGCGGGTGATGGCTCACTCGAGTTCCTCCGCTGGCATTACCCAGGTCAGGTTCTCGGGTCGGTGGCGGCGGCCACCCTCTCAGCCCGCCGGTCCTGCGAGCTCCCCGTCGGTTGTGGGCGTGAGGTTAGCGGTCGTGGCTCGGTTCGCCATCACGGTGAACAGCACGAGGCCGACGATCACGAGGGTCATGCCGACGACCTGCACGGGTCGGATCGTCTCGCCGAGGATCACGAACGCCCACACGACGGCGAGCGCGGGTTGGGCCACTTGGAGCACCCCGATCGTCGCCACTGGCACGTGGCGCTGGGCGAACACCACGAGCCCGTGCGCGCCCACGCCGGTGAGCCCGAGCAACAGCCCCACGGCGACCCACCCTCTGACGGTCATGTCGGTGACGCCGCCGCGCACGAGCACGATCGGGACCAGGGCCAGGGTGCCGATCGGGGTGACCGAGGCCATCAGCTCGCTCACGTGCATGCCCTGGCGGATCCGCTTGACGACGAGCAGGTAGCTCGCCCACAACAACATGGCGACGAGCACGAGCAGGTCGCCGCGCGTCGAGGCCGTGCCGGTGTCGGTGCCGCCGAACAGCACGATCGCCACGCCCACGATCGCGATGGCGCCCCAGGCCAGGGCTCGCCAGTCGGCGGGTTCGGCGAACAGCACAGCGCCAGCGGGTACCAGCACCAGCGGTGTCAAGGCTCCGAGGAACTCGGCGTGGGCGATGCTGGTCATGGTGACGGCGGTGAAGAAGCACGCCAGGTTGACCCCGAACAGCACGCCCGCGAGCCCGGCTCGCCGCAGGCTCGACCTGGTTGGCGCGTGGCCGGCGATTCGAGCGATCACCCACCACACCACGATGGCGGCCAGCATCCGCCAGAAGGCGATCACCGAGCCGGGGACGCCCGCCCACTTGACGATCGACGACGAGACGGAGAACGACAGCACCGCACCTGCGACGGCGAGCAGCCCGAGTGTTCGGTGGGAGCTGCGTCGCGCCAGGCCGTCGACGCGGCTCACCCGTCGGGGTCCCGGTGCACGTCGGGCTCCAGGTACACGACTCGGGCGATCGGCACGGCCTGGCGCAGCCGGGTCTCGGTCTCGTCGATGGCGGACGCAAGTTCGTCGATCGAGAGCCCGCGCTCGAACTCGAGCTTGGCAGCCACCAAGAGCTCCTCGGGACCGAGGTGCTCGGTCCGGAGGTGGATGAGTCGACCCACGTGTGGCGACGTCGTGAGTGTGGTGACGATGCGCTGCTGGTCCTCCAGGGAGGCCGACTCGCCGATCAGCAGCCCCTTCATCTCGACGGCCAGGACGAACGCGATCGCGACCAGCAGCACCCCGATCGAGATCGAACCGAGGGCGTCCCAGCGGGGCTCGTCGGTGACGTGGGCCAGGACCACGCCGGCGAGGGCCAAGAACAGCCCGATCTCGGCCCCCACGTCTTCGAGCAGCACCACCGGCAGCTCCGGCTGCTTGGAGCGGCGGATGAACCGCCACCACCCGACCCCGGGCGGCTTCACCTGGCCAGCCTCGCGGACAGCGGTGCGCAGCGAGAAGGTCTCGAGCGTGATGGCGAACACCAAGATGCCGATCGCCACCCACAGGTTCTCGGTCTCGTGGGGGTGGCGCAGCTTCTGGATGCCCTCGTACAGCGCGAACAGCCCGCCCATGCTGAACAACACGAGCGCGACCACGAAGGACCAGAAGTAGCGCTCACGCCCGTAGCCGAACGGATGCTCGGGGGTAGCGGCCCGGCGAGCCCGCCGCCCGCCCAGCATGAGCAGCGCCTGGTTGCCGGTGTCGGCCAGGGAGTGGCCGGCCTCGGCGAGCAGCGAGGCCGACCGCGTGAGCAGGAAGCCGACGAACTTGGCGATCGCGATCCCGAGGTTGGCGACGAACGCGGCGATGATCGCTTTGCGGCTGCCTTCGTGCACGGTGCCAGGATGTCACAGCGGGCCGCGTGGCCCGCTGTCCGCCCGACCGGGCGATCGCACGAAGGGGGCATCGATGGGACAGCTCGACGGCAGAGTGGCGCTCGTGACCGGTGGTGTGCGGGGCATCGGGCGGGGGATCTCCGAGCTGCTGGCTGCCGAAGGTGCTGCCGTTGCGGTCAACTACCGCCGTGACCGGGAGGCCGCCGACGAGACCGTGGCGTCCATCGTCGCCGCCGGTGGCCAGGCCCGGGCCTACGCGGCCTCGGTCGAGGATCCCGAGGCCGACGCGGCGATGGTCGACGCTGTGCTGGCCGACTTCGGGTACGTCGACCTGCTCGTCTGCAACGCCGGCATCGCCTCGCGCGGGCTGCCCGTCGCCGACACCGACCCGGCCGAGATGCAGCGGGTGGTGGCCACCCACGCGTTCGGCCCGCACCACCTGTGCCGCTTGGTGCTGCCCTCGATGCGCACTCGGCCCCGCGGCGACATCGTGATGATCTCCTCGGTCGCCACCAGCCACATGGCGGCCAACGGTGCGCCGTACAACATGGGCAAGGCGGCGATGGAAGCGTTGGCGTACACCCTCGCCAAGGAGGAGCGCCCCCACGGCATCCACGTCAACGTGGTGGCACCGGGTCTCGTCGAGACCGACATGGGGGTCCGTCTGGCTCGGGCGATGACCGGCCAGCGCGAGATGCAGGACCTTCGCGCCCTCGACGCGGTGTCGCCGTTCGGACGGGTGTGCCAACCGATCGACGTGGCGCGGGTCGTGCTCTGGCTGTGCAGCGAGGGTGCGGGCTACGTCACCGGCCAGCGGATCGAGTGCGACGGCGGAGGCAGCCGCTGAGCGGGCCCCGGTCGGCTCCGGCCCGACGGACACCAGCGCTTCGTCGATAGCCTCCCGGGTATGAGCCCGCTCGCCGCCACCTCCCACAGCAGCGATCTCATCATCACGATCACGGCCTCGGCGCTCGAGCACTTGCTCGAGCTGCGCGCCAGCGAGCCCGATGCCGAGAACCTGGGGCTGCGCCTCGAGGTGGTGAGCCGTCCGGGTGAGGACTTCCGGTACGACTTGTCGTTCGACGAGTTCCGCAAGGCGGCCTTCACCGACGAAGTGCGCACCCACGACGGCCTCAAGGTGATCATCCCGGCCAAGGACATCGAACTGTTGCAGGGAGCCGTGCTCGACCACACCGAGTCGACCGGCCTCGTCATCCGCAACCCCAACAAGCCGGCGGCGCCGGTCGTCGAGGGGCTCCAGCGCGACGACGAGCTCTCTGCCCAGATCGAAGCGGTCATCGCCGCCGAGGTCAACCCAGCCCTGGCCGCCCACGGTGGGTTCGTCACCTTCGTCGGCCACGACGGGGCCGGCACCGCGTACCTGACCATGGGAGGCGGCTGCCACGGGTGCGCCATGAGCCGCATGACCATGCTCGAAGGCGTGCAGACGATGGTCGTCGACGCGGTCGAGGGCATCGTGGCGGTGAAGGATCTCACCGACCATTCGACCGGCGAGAACCCCTACTACACCTGACCGGCCCCCGATCCGACCTCACCTCGGAGCGAGCCCCGGGTGTGCCCCTCAGACGGTGACCACCGTGTGGGTCTGCCCGTAGCCGTTGGGTTCGCGTCCTGCCTCGTCAGGGTCGTCGAACCACTCGGCGCCGCCGTCGGGGAGCCCGGCGAGGTAGCGGAACCGGATCGTGGTGCCGGTCGGCAAGTGCACCGCCACCGAGCGGGTGCCGTTGGAGCGACGCCGCAGCTGGTGCTCGGTCGGGTCCCAGTCGTTGAAGTCGCCCACCACCGACACCGGCAGCCCGGAGTCGGGCACCGAGAACGTCACCTTGGTGGTGCGGGCATCGAGGGGGGTACGGCGGATCACGGCAGGGAGTCTGCCCGAGTCCGGTTGCGAGGCGGTGGCGCCGGTGTTTCTGGCAGGTGAACCGCCCCGACCTGGGGCCGCTCGTCGCTGGTCGCATCGCCGTTCGGGCCGCCACCAGGACCGGTGATCGAGATCCCGGTGCCCAACGCCGTACCCGGCAAGCGGCCGAGCGAGTCGTCAGGGGGTCTGGGGGCCACGCACGAGCCGGCCGGGCAGCTCGCCAGTGGGCTCGTCGTCGGCGACGGTCTGGATGCCCGCCACGAACGTGGCCACGTACCCGCGTGCCCGCTGGACCAGACGCCGCCCGCCGGCGGGCAGGTCGAAGGCCATGCGCGGCACCTCGAAACCGAGGGCTTCGTGGTCGATCACGTTCAGGTCAGCCCGCAGCCCCGGGGCCACCAGCCCGCGGTCGTACAGGCCGTAGAGCTCGGCCGTCTGGCGGGTCTGGCGGTGCACGACGTGCTCGAGCGCCAGCTTCGGGCCCCGGCGCCGGTCGCGGGTCCAGTGGGTGAGCATGAACGTCGGCATCCCGCCGTCGCAGATCGCGCCACAGTGCGCGCCGGCATCGGACAGCCCCATCCGGGTGCGAGGGTGCCGGGTCACCTCATACGTGAACGACAAGTCGCCGTAGGCGTAGTTGAAGAACGGTGCGTACAGCATCCCATTTCCCCCGTGGGCCGTCAGGTGGTCGAGCACCAACTGCATCGGTGGGATGTCACGGGCCGCCGCGACGGCCGCGACGGACGTGTCGGGCGCTGGCTCGTAGTCGATGTCGGGCCCCGCCACCGGCCAGGTGCGGGCCAGCTTGTCGAGCACGACCCGCCGGAAGAACCCCCCGTCGTCGGGGACCTCTTCGACGATGCGGCGGCGGCGCTCGGGCATCGGGAGGTGCTGGACCTCGGCGTACGCGGGGTGGAACAACAGGGGGTGCACGCTGCCGTGCAGGCAGTACAAGATGCCGATGGACCGCCCCGCGACCTGGGCGTAGATGGGCAGCCCCTCGCCGGCCGCCTCGTCGAGCAGGCGCAGCACCGTGCGCCAGACGTCGGGGTCCTGGTCGGGCTGGTTGAGGTTCACGCAGACGGTCCGTCCCGTGCGACGGGCCAGGTCGCGCATCCAGGGCCACTCGGCCACGGGGAGCCGGCTGTGCTCCGGGGCGAACTGGAACACCCCGTGACCGACCTTGGCCAGGGCGTCGCCGATGGCGAGCAGTTCGGCGGCATCGGCGTCGGTGCCTGGCACGAGCTCGCCCGAACGGGAGCGATGCAGCGGCGTGCGGCTGGTGGAAAAGCCTAGCGCGCCCGCACGCAGGGCCTCTTCCACCAGCGCGCTCATCGCGGCTCGATCCTCGGCGGTGGCGGGTTCGTTCGCCGCGCCCCGATCACCCATCACGTAAGCCCGCAGCGGACCGTGGGCGATCTGGGTGCCGACGTCGAGTGCGTGGGGCCGGCGCTCGATGGCGTCGAGGTACTCGCCGAAGGTCTCCCACTCCCAGGTGATGCCTTCGGTCATCGCCGAGCCGGGGATGTCTTCGACCCCCTCCATCAGCTCGATCAGCCACTCGTGCCGGTCGGGGTCGGCGGGGGCGAAGCCGACCCCGCAGTTGCCCATCACGACCGTGGTCACCCCGTGCCACGAGCTCGGGGTCAGCCAGGGGTCCCACGACACCTGGGCGTCGTAGTGGGTGTGTACGTCGACCCACCCCGGCGTGACCAGGCGGCCGTCGGCGTCGACCACCCGCCGAGCGTGGGCGGTCGACGCAGCACCGGCGTCGGTGACCTCCACGATGCGGTCAGCCTCGACGACGACGTCGGCACGGCGACCGGGGGCGCCCGAGCCGTCGACCAGGAAGCCGTTGCGGATGACGAGATCGCTCACGGCCCCAGTCCAGCAGATCACGCCAAGCGGCCGAGCACCTCGGCGTGGAGCAGCCCGTTGGAGGAGATCGCGGAGTCGTGCTCGTAGGTGGCCTGCCCGTGGCGGTCGGTGAACGTGCCGCCGGCCTCCTCCACGATCACCTGCACGGCGGCGAGGTCGTAGGGGGCGAGACCGATGGCGTCGACCGCGACATCGACGGCCCCCTCGGCGACGAGCATGTGCTGCCAGAAGTCGCCGAACCCCCGAGCGCGGTAGGCGTCCTGCTGCAGCTTCACGAGCGCGGGCGTGAGGCCGAGGTCGTCCCAGCCCTGGTTGAACGTGACGCACACCTGCGCCTCGGCCAGTCGAGCCGTCGCCGACACCTGCACCGGTCGACCGTCGGCGTGGGCCCCGAGCCCGCGTGCCGCCCACCAGCGCCGGCCGAGCGACGGTGCGGACACGACCCCGACGAGCGCTCCGTGCTCGGCGTGGGTCAACGCGATCAAGCTGGCCCACACCGGGATGCCGCGCACGAAGTTGGAGGTGCCGTCGATCGGGTCGACCACCCAGCACCACGGCGTGTCGGTGGGGCCGGCCAACCCGTGCTCCTCGCCGAACACGGCATGTCCCGGTCGGGCTCGCGTGAGGTGGGCAGCCACGGCGGCTTCGGCCTCCCGGTCGACCTCGGTGACCTCGGTGCGGTTGGCCTTCCAGTCGAGGGAGAACGATCGCCGGTCGTAGCGGGGCAAGGTGAGGCGGTCGGCGAGGTCGGCGGCTTCGAGCGCCAGCGCGACCTCGGCCTGCAGCTGGTCGGGGGTCAGCGGGAGGGCCACGCGAGCGACGGTAGCCGGGGTGCCGTGCTGCGAGGTGTGCCCTCAGCCGGCCAGCAAGCGCCGCACGGTCGCGGCGATCCCCTCGGCGTCGAGCCCCAGCTGGGCCAGGATGTGATCGGGTTTGGCGTGGGGGATGAACTTCGCCGGCACGCCGAGGCACTCGACGTGCGGCGCGCCGGACCGGTGGTGGACGCGGTCGGCGATCGTCATCCCGATGCCACCGTCGCGGATACCGTCTTCGACGGTGACGACCACGCGGTGGCCGGCGGCGTCGTCGATCATCTCGTCGTCGAGCGGCGCACAGCAGCGCACGTCCCACACGGTGGCCTCGATGCTCGTTTCGGCCAGGGCTTCGGCCGCCTTCTCGGCGGCGGCCACGAGCTTGCCCACGGCGAGCACGGCGACCGACCCGTCGCCGCGCCGCAGGAGCCGGGCGCGCAGGCCGGCGCCGACCTCGTGTTCGGCCACCATGCGGGCGGCGCCTTTCGGGTAGCGGATGACAACCGGGCCGTCGTCGGCCAGGGCGATGGCATCGTGCAGCATCTGCTGCAGCTCCTGAGCGCTCGACGGGGCCAGCACCCGCATGCCGGGCACTTTCGAGAGCAGGGCCAGGTCGTAGACGCCGTTGTGGCTCGGGCCGTCGTCGCCGGTGATGCCGGCGCGGTCCAGACAGAACACCACGGGCAGCCGGTGCAGCGCGACGTCGTAGACCACCTGGTCCCAGGCGCGCGACAAAAAGGTGGAGTAGATCGCCACGACCGGCCGCAACCCACCCATCGCCATGCCAGCGGCTCCTGTGACGGCGTGCTGCTCGGCGATCCCGACGTCGAAGAAGCGCTCGGGGAAGCGCGCCTCGAACGGCAGCAGTCCGGTGGGCCCAGGCATCGCCGCGGTGATCGCCACCACGCGGGGGTCGGCCTCGGCCTCTTTGATGATGGCTTCGGCGAAGGCTTGGGTGTAGCCGGTCGGCAGTGCCTTGGGCGGGCCGGCCACGGGGTCGAACACCGGGGCGTCGTGGAGGTGCTTTTCGTCGTCGTCCTCGGCCGGGGGGTAGCCCTTGCCCTTCTGGGTCAGCACATGGACGACGATGGGTCCCTCGGCGGAGAGCTCCTCGGCGTTGCGCAGCGCCTGCTCCAAGGCCTCGATGTCGTGACCGTCGATGGGGCCGGTGTAGCGCACGCCGAGCGCCTCGAAGAACGACGGCGGCTGGAGGAACTCGCGCACGGCGGCCTTGAACGCCTCCATGCCTTTTTCGGCCTGTTGGCCGATGACGGGTAGCCCTTCGAGCCAGTGCTCGAGCCGGCGTTGACGGGCCACGTAGACCGGGTTCAAGCGGATGCGGGTCAGGCCGTGGGACAAGCTGGCGGTGATTCGCTCGCCGAGCGGCGCCTTCTCGTCGGCGGCGAGCTCGACCGGCGGGACAGCCGTAGGTGCCCGGTGGGCGAGGTTGGAGATCGTCGGTGCGTAGCTGCGGCCGTTGTCGTTGAGCACGACGATGACCCGGCGTTTGGAGTGCCCGAGGTTGTTGAGGGCCTCGTACGCCATGCCGCCGGTCATGGAGCCGTCACCGATGACGGCCACGATGTGCCGGTGCGGGTCGAAGCCGGCGTCGCGCGCTACCGCCATGCCGTACGCGTAGGACAGCACGGTCGAGGCGTGGCTGTGCTCGATGTAGTCGTGCTGGCTCTCTTCCCGGCTCGGGTAGCCGGACAGGCCGCCCGCCTGGCGAAGGCGCTCGAACCCCTGCCGGCGGCCGGTGACGATCTTGTGCACGTAGGCCTGGTGGCCGGTGTCCCACAAGATGGCGTCTCGGGGCGAGTCGAAGACCCGGTGCAGGGCCAGCGTGAGCTCGACCGCTCCGAGGTTGGAGCCGAGGTGTCCGCCGGTCTCCGACACCGACCGGACGATGAAGTCGCGGATCTCGCCGGCGAGCTCGTGGAGCTCGGCGTACGACATGCCCCGCAGGTCGGCGGGCTCGCGCAGGCGTTCCAGATGCATGACTGGCTTGACGCTATCGGCCCGTTGCCGTCCCTGCGTGGTTCGTCCCCAGGTCGTTCTCGGCCCGTCACGGCTCCAGACTGGACGGGTGCGACGTGCCCACCACCAGGGCTTGACGGCCGACATGTTCGTGGTGCGCGACGGTCGGTTCCTCGTGCTGACCCGGGCCGTCGGCCGGGGTCGGGGCCTCGAGTACCTTCCCGGCGGGATCGTGGGACCCGGCGAGGACCCGCAGGAGGCGGCCGTGCGTGAGTCCGTGGAGGAGACCGGACTCGAGATCATCGACGTCGAGCTGCTCCGGGTGTGGACCTACCCGGTTCCGGGGGACGACGGTGCTCCGGGTTACCACACCGTCCACGCCACCTACGTGGGTTCCAGCCCCCGGGGCGAGGTGGTCCTGTCGCCGGAGCACTCGGCGCATCGGTGGGTGACGCCGCAGGAGTACGTCGAGCGTTGGTGCTCGTCGCCGTCCGGTTCGGTCCCGCCCGAGCAGGCGGTGTTCTTCCGGGAGGTGCGGTGCAATTGCGAGCTCCTCGCTGCCCGCCTCGACCGGGGTTGAGCGCGCCTCGCTACGGTCAGTCGCCATGGATCCACTGTTCGACCTGACCGGCCACCGCGCGCTCGTCACCGGAGGGAACTCCGGCATCGGTCTCGGGATGGCCGAGGGGCTGGCCCGCCACGGCGCCGCGGTGGCCATCTGGGGCACCAACCCCGACAAGAACGCGGCGGCTGCCGAGCGCCTGCAGGCCCTCGGCGCCGAGGTGGTCACCCGGGTGTGCGACGTCGGGGACCAGGCTCAGGTGGTCGAGTCGTTCGCGGCGACCGTCGAGGCCTTGGGTGGGGTCGACAGCTGCTTCGTCAACGCGGGGGTGGGAGGGCGAGCACCGAGCTTCGTCGAGATGTCGGCCGACGAGTGGCGCCGGGTGCTCCGTGTCAACCTCGACGGCGCCTTCTACACCGCCCAGGAGGCGTGCCGGCACATGATGCGACGGGGTGACGGGGGGTCGCTGGTCTTCACCACGTCCGGCTCCGCGTATTTCGGCCAGCAGCGCGGCCAGCACTACGGGGCGTCGAAGGCCGGCCTGATCTCGATGATGAAAGCGATCGCCGTCGAGCACGCCCGACACGGCATTCGGGCCAACGCCGTGCTGCCCGGTTGGGTCGAGAGCGACATGACGGCTCCGGCGTTCGCGTGGGACACCTTCGTCGACAAGGTGGGTCAGCGAGTGCCGCTGCGGCGATGGGGCCAGCCCGCAGACTTCGCCGGGATCGCCGTGTACCTCGCCAGTTCAGCGAGCAACTACCACACCGGCGACGTCATCACGATCGACGGCGGGTATCACTCGTTCTGAGCGGCCGCTGCTGGCACCGTGGCGGCGGCTGCTGGTGGCACCGTGGCGGCGGCTGCTGGTGGCACCGTGGCAGTCCCAATGACGATCTCGGCGCGGTGCTTGGCGTCCAGGCGTCGCTGGTTCAGTTGGTGCAGGCCCCATCCGAGCAGGAAGCCCACGGCCAGGACCACTTGGCCGCCGACACCGTCGAGCCAGTAGTGGTTGGCCGTGACGACGATGCAGAACAAGGTCAGCGCGGGGTAGACCAGCACCGTCACCTTGACCCAGCGGCGTCGCAGGATCGGCCACAGCGCGAGCGCGCACCAGGTGGCCCAGGCGATGTGCAGGCTCGGCATCGCCGCGTACTGGTTGGAGATGCTGGCCATGCCGCCGGAGTCGAACGACCACGGGCCGCCGTACTCAGCGAGGGTGTCGACGAAGCCGAACGTGCCGATCTCGTCGTCGGCGTCGGCGCCGCGCAGGGCGGTCGGGATGCACTGCCCGCCGTAGCCGTCTGGCGGACACGGCTCGTCGAGCAGGCGCGGCGGCATGAGCGGGAATAGTGAGAACCCGATGATCGCGAGTGCGGTTGTGAAGGCCAAGGTGTTGCGCCAGATGGGGAACACGTCGGGGCGCTTGCGGAACAGCACCACGAAGACCCCGATCGTCACGATGAAGTGGGCAGTGCCGTAGAACGTGTTCCAGAACTGGATGAACCACGTGGGGAAGGCCAAGAAGAAGTCCTGGACGCTCTCTTCGTGGTACAGGCCGAGGCTCCGCTCCCAGCGGATCACGCGCAGCGCGTTGTTGAACGCCTGTTCCGGGGGTCCCTCGGCGGCGATCCGAGCCGAGCCGAACTGGTTCCGGGTGAAGGAGTAGACGGTGTAGAAGGTGACGATGAGGATCGCCTCTTTCCACCAGAGCGTGCGGTGCCGCCGCGGGGGCGGCCCCGTCACCTCCGAGGGCGCGTCGATCACCTGCATACACCATGCAGGTTAGGCCAAGGTCCGGTGGGACGCAGCCCGCCTCCGGGTCCGGCGGGGTGCAGCCCGCCTCCGGGTTCGCCGGGCCCTGCCCGTGGCGGCCGCCGTGCACTACCGTCGCCCGGACGAGC
>FWPV01014088.1_pt1 | contig 11835 bp, 15 predicted proteins | sample 2228371 | NCBI WGS metagenome assembly FWPV01 (sample SAMEA103939776, study PRJEB20133) | metagenome | reverse complement strand
GAATATACAGCAATTTCAGTATGTCTTGGCCGTGGCAGAGCATAAACATTTTGAGCAAGCGGCAGAAAAATGTTCCATCACGCAGTCTACGTTAAGCACCATGATTGGGAAGCTGGAAGATGAGCTGGCCGTGAAGTTATTTGATAGAAAAACCAAACCGGTATCGCTCACTAAAGAAGGAGAGGAGCTTATTACTCAGATGCAAGTGGTGATGAAAGAGATTGGCGCATTGGAGAACCTCGCTCAAGAAATCAAAGGGGAAATTATGGGGCGCATTAAAATTGGTGTGATACCTACAGTGGCTCCGTATCTTTTACCTTTATTCTTAACCAAATTTGCTTCAGCCTTTCCGAAGGTTCATGTGGTGGTGCAGGAGATGCGCACACACGATATTCAAAAAGCATTGAAAGAACGCAGCATCGATGTGGGCATTGCAGCAGTGCCTTTGCTTGATAAAGAGTTGCAGGAAATGAGTTTATACACCGAGCCTTTTGTTTTGTTTGATTACCATACGAAACGCCAGGCAGGTAAAGTCGTGGCCGTCCAATCGATCGATTTTTCTCATTTTTTGCTTTTGGAAGAAGGGCATTGCCTTCGTACCCAAGTGGAGCAAATCTGCGAACTATCGGATGGTCGGGCGGCCAACGCAATGAACTTTGAGTTTAAAGCCGGGTCGATTGATAGCTTGGTTCGCTTCACTAAATCGTATTATGGAACTACGCTGTTGCCTTATTTGGCCACCTTAGACATGGAGGAGCGGGATAAGGTCAAGTTGTTTCCTATTACAAAACCAACACCCGTGAGAACGGTGGGCTTAGTGGTGCACCGCCACTTTGTTAAAAAACGCCTCTTACAAGGCTTGGAGAAAATCATCAAAGAGGCCGTTCAGCCTTTGATAAAAGAAGAGCCCAAAGCAATTAACCTGCTTCCTTTAAAACCGTAATTAGCGATTGGCCAAACGATGTCCAAGCCAGGCCATTGGAATATACGCTACAATCAAATCCAACATCACAAACCAAGTAGGACCGCCCAGCATATAGTTCACCGCTATGCCTCCGGCTAGAAACAAAATGCCAATTACATAGGCCAATTGCTGTTTGCGACTAGCTGCAAGTTTTACCACGAGAAAAGCGCCCACCAAGGTGCCTACTGCATGGGCTAGAAAAGGGAAGATGAAATACTTGGGTTCCAAGCTTGGAATCACAGCCTTTAAAGATTCCATATCGCCAGAAGTCACAAAGGGTATGGGCATTAAGCGATTTCCGGTTTCAACTAATCCCATATTTACAAAGCCGCCCCCCAGCCAGGCAGCAACTACGGCAAGTACATTTCGAAGTATTGGATTCATGGCTTATGATTTGATTTTCAGAATGAATACAGCAAGATAGGACTTATTTCGAAACGCCCAAGCAGTCTAGTCGTGCATGCCTTTGCCGGCCAGAATGGCATCGCGGTATTTTTCAATTCGAGCAAAACGGGTTGCACTTTGTTTGGCTGCTGCAATGAACATGATATAGCCTCTTTGTCGGCCGGGAGTTAAGGCTTTAAATGCGCTATCCAGTTCCGGGTCATCGTGCATGGCTTGAGTCAATTCCTCCGGGTAATCGGGAATCGGGTTTTCTCTTTTTTTCGGCTTTAAGCCGGCTTTTTCAATTTCAGTTGCTTCTCTGATATACGAAACAATAGTCTCCGCTAATTCAGCTACCTGACCATCTCTGGTGATTCGGATTATTCTACCGTCTTGCGAATTCTCTCCCGGTTTTTCCAATTTGCCTGCTTCATCCTTCATTAAAGAACCTTTGAGAAAACTAATGCAGCAGTAGTGTTTAAATGCGCCAAGAATGATCACATTTTTCCCATTCCAAGTATACGTTGGCGTACTCCATTTGTACTCCTCGGTCAACTCACTTTCAAGTAAAAGCTCACGCAGTAACATAAGTTCTTTGACCCATGTATGTACTTTACATTCCGGAGTAGCGTATAGTTTACAACGACCACATCCATCGCTCAAATAATGGTCTACGGCTGCATTGGCTTCACTCATAATTCCTTTTTATCGTTTTTCGCTCACTTAAAGTATAGGCTAACCTTTTCCTGAGTCGTAAGTCAGGTTTTTATCTTTTCAAAGAGAAGAAGTTTCTATCTTCCTCTTTAGGGCTCAAATTTCGTAAGGCTCAGTAAGATAGCATTTCCATCGGGATCTCGGAAAAGGTGTCCATTGCTTATCCAATAGGGATTTTTTGGATGCTCTAGCGGAATGCTTGCCTGTTCTAATCGACTCAAAATCTGATTTAACTCCTCTTGGTTCTCCGGATAGAAGACCATAGCATCGTCCTCATCCATCGTTCGGTGAACGGCTTCCTTGGTGCAGGTAAACTCCAAATGCCAATCCAGTCCTTTTTTACCCAAAAACAGGCCATCGTAGCCGTCGTGGTTTTCGAAGGTGCCGAGGACATTTAACCCTAAAATCTGAGTGTAAAACCGGCGGATGGGAGCAAGGTCCGCGGTATGATGAGCAAGTCTGAAATGCATGATTAAAAATTATTACGATTCAAATAAAAGAAATCACCTCTAGAACACGATAATTCTAGAGGTGATAGGACATTGATCGGAAATTTATATTTGTCCGATATACGCAATAGGACTGAAGCGCTCTTCAACCTCAATTAACCCGTCCAATAAGGCTAAACAATCATCTAAATCTCGGTAGCAAAATGGAGCATCCGTCTTGATAGATTCATTTGCGATGCCATCCGGAATGTAGATTTGCCTTCGAATCGAGCTAAAATCAAAATCCATTGATAGCACTTTGGCTTCTGACCGCGACATGGTTCTTCCTGTTCCATGGCAAATGGAAAAGTGGGTATCGGCCAATTGATCCGTGCCGCGCACCAAAACTACGTCACCCGTCATATGAGAAGGAATTACGGTCAATTCACTTGGTAGGAGTTTGGCAGCTCCTTTCCGGATAATTACATAATCTTCCTTCAATTCAAAGTGGTTGTGGTTTTTATCCAAGACCAATTCTGATTTCCCAAAATGTTTGTCAACGGTTTCAAGAACCTCTAAGCGATTTTGGGCAGCCCAATCACATACCGCCGAAAATGTGGTGTCAAATTGTTCTGCATCTTCAATCAGATAATCTACTGCCTTGGATTCATCGCGCGATCCGGTGTGAATGAGAAAGTACAGGGAATTATCCCGGTGACTGTGTAAGGCATCCAAAAAATGATTTCCGGATCCTAAATCGCCTAATTTCCCTTTGTTCTTTTTCAAGTCTGTGTAAACCGCATCCCATAGACCAGTTTGAAAGTCGGAAGCCGTTAATTTAGACTTAGCCAACAGCATTCCACAGCCACAATCCGATACGGCAAATTTTCGCCAATCGGTTTGTTTTGTTTTAACAACAGTACCTGTAGGTAAAGGCGATTTTCCCGGACAAGCATCTGGGAAAAAGATGATTTCTTCAGCCTTCAGACCATGGGGAATCCAATTGTATAGGTGGTATATCGGTTCTGCCGAATAATTGATGATTTTCATGATTTCTACGTTTTAAAATTCAATAAAATTCTGTTTGCTCAGGACAACTGAACATCAGATTATAGGATATTGAACCGCAGATTACATGGCATGAGTGCTTTGAATGTGAAAAATCTAACACAAAGGTAAGGTGATGCGCTCAACTTTAGAATAAATCATTTATTCTTTCTCCGCGCAAAGGCTGCTTCCCGAATCCTAGCGTATTTATCATCCGTTGAGAGTTCAAGGTATTCGCCAATCTCCTTTAGCTTGTTCAGGGATTTCTGGTACTCCGTTGATTCGTAAATCACGATGCTGCTATCAGATAAAAGGAGCCTCACATCAAAACTTTTGGCACGCGCAGTAGTGCTTTGCGACAAGTTGTTCATCACTTGTGATTCCGAAAAGAGCTCTAACTGAAGTCCTCTGGCATGGGTCAACTCGTAGCGTTTAATTTTCACCGGGATGGGTCCGAAATAATGGTATTTCAATACCTGCGCATTCGGTTTATCCAAAACGTAACGAACAATCCCCAATGTAACTGACAAACCTACCATCGCCAGCAGTATACTCAGGATGAGCACAAGGACGGAAAAGACGTTTAAGGCTAGATATAAGCTGAGAACCAGAAGCAGTCCGCCGGCTATAAAGCTTCGGATGCTCATGCTTTCTTGTAAGGGGAGTTTCATTTCCGATAAATATCGCTAATTCTCCCGAGCTGATTCCGTTTAAAGTGAAAAATCGTCAAGCTTTGCTCCAAGAGCGATTAGGCCTTCACACCCACCTTTTCATTGATCTTCACTAAGGTCTCTATGCCTTGAGCTGAGTAGTCCAATATCTCTTGGTCCAATTGAACCACACCCTTCTTAAAGAACTGAATTACGGTAGATCCGCCAAACTCGAAATAGCCTTTTTCCTCTCCACGCTTAAACTGATGTGCGCCGTTGAAACGCTGAACAATCTTTCCTACCATCATAGCGCCCACTTCCAGGTGAAGCACTTCGCCAAAGTTTTCCGTTTTCAGTACGGTTAGCTCGCGGTAGTTTTTGGCCATAAGCGATGGGGTTACAGCCAAGGCAATGGGATGCACCGAATGCAAAACGCCCGGTATGCGAATCACCTTGTCTTGTGTTCCATTATCGATATAACCGTAGCGGTGGTAATCGGCTGGGGCCAATCGGTAAATGAGGCAGAGTCCGTCTTCGTATGCTTTTGCTAATTCCTTGTCGAGCAGCAGCTCCTGCAAAGAATACCAATAGCCTTTTACAGGTAGTTCCTTGGTCTTCGCTAAGTCAAATGCGAAAAGTCGCGAGTCGGCAGGTGAGATCAGGTGCTCCGGCCTTGGGTCGATTGGTCGGGTGCCATCCTTCAGCTCACGGATAAAAAAATCGTTGAAGCTGGTGAAGGAGTCCATAGGACGTTTTATCTCCTCCGTATTGATGTCGTAATGTTTGATGAAACCGGGAATCTCTTTTAAGCTTCCCTTACTCTTCATCTTCATGGCGTAAAGTCGGGTAATCAGCTTCTTATTGAAGATGCTGTAAGTAATCAGCTTGCCAAGCGGGTTATTGTAGAGAAAAGAAAGTCCTTCCACCTTGTAGGTGTTCTCTTTTTCAATGCGTTGCGTTTGGCGGTTATACAGCTGAGGTAGTTTCATGTGCAGACTTAAAATGCCGTTTAGAGGTTCGCAAATATCTTACGATTCGGCGGGATTTCAAGCCTGCACCGGAGGGGCTTATAGCTAGTAGCCTACCTAAACGGATTGCTAAAGCGCAGCGAATATTCCTTGGTACCAAAATGGAAGTATGCTGAAAGTTTTGAAAATGTGTATGCGAAAGACTGAGTTAGGGCTATTGTTTACAAGTTATTCGGATTAGGTCATAGTGCAGGTTTAAAGAAAACAAACTAGGTCAAAATAGCCGGGTTAATGACCCTTAACGAGGTCTTGTGCGCTTGAAAAATCCAAAGCGGAATCGGCCATCATCAGCTCCACCACTTTAATGGGGTCAACCCCCGCTTGATAAGCCGACTGTAACTGTAAAATACTGAGCGGTATCTGATGCGCATCGGCTAAGTCCTTCGCTTTGAGAATGGTGATGGGCGGAATGCCGTTTAACATCATTTTCAAACTATCGCCCATAGGCATTCGGTAAACAAAATCAGCATGAATCATACGATACCATAGCCGTAAGGCAATCCAAACGAATAAACAAAGTAAAGCGATAACAAGGAGGAAGGCCATGGAAGATGAGTTAAGTATGAAGTCTGAATCGGAATTTAGGCATTAATTCGGGAATTCCATTTTTGGGCTGAACGAACAACCGACTATTTTCAGATAAAAAAAACCGCCCGAAGGCGGTGGATGAAAACACACAATACAAGGATTAGTTAATTTTCTGTTCCAAGATGGGAATGAGGGCATGGGCCGGAACTACGCCCGACTGACGCCATACGGTTTCTCCATTCTTGAAGAGGATCATGGTAGGTACACCTTGAATCTGGTAGGCATTGGCTGCCATCGGATTCTGGTCTACGTCTACTTTGACCACTTTCACTTTCCCGTCCATCTTAGAGGCCACTTCCTTGAGAATAGGCTCCATAATTTTGCAGGGGCCACACCACACGGCGTGAAAATCCACCAGCACGGGGGTATCGGATTGAATTAATTCGCTAAATGTCATGGGTTGTAGGATTGGATAACTGCAGGTCCCGATGGCCATCGGGAGACTTTGTTGATTGTTTATTGTCTTAAAGTCTGAAAGTCTTAAAGTTTGAAAGTCTTCGAGTCTCTTTGTCCTTATTTCACGTCAAATGGCCAGTTCATGATACCACCCATCAGGTTGTACACTTTGCTGAATCCGTTTTGAACCATAAAAGAAGCTGCGGTGCTGCTGCGGTTTCCGCCGGCACAGTATACCAGGCAGGTTTTGTCTTTAGGTAACTCGCTGATAAGGGTAGTAAAGGCAGGGCTCATCAAATCGATGTTGCGTGCCTCTCCAATGCGACCCGACATATACTCGCCCGGAGTACGAACGTCGATTAGAACGGTGTTTTCATCTTGCATCAACTGAGCGAAGTCCTCAGCGTACACGTGATTTACTTGATTTTGATTTTGCGTAGTCATGGTAATTCGTTTTGTCCATACAAAGGTCATACGCCGAAAACGCGGAATGCGTAATCTAAGTCACATAGAGGATTTAAGAGTGAAAATGAGGGATGAGAATACGGAGTAAGTTAGGGATGGCCAGCTCCTTCAGGCATGAAATAACATAGTCAACTTCACGCTTAATGCTTACAAATACGATGTGTCTAAATGCCTTAATGCCCTAAGGTCTAAACATCGATTAAACTATCTCATCAAAATCATCGCGCACATAAATGGTATTGCGGCCTAGCTCGATGATCTTTCTTTTTTCCAGTTGTTTGAGTAATCGAGAAACGACTTCTCTGGAGGTGCCTAATTCAGTGGCGATTTGTTGGTGGGTGATGTGAATCTCGGTAGCGCGGTGCTGTTTGAACTTCGCTAAAAGGTAATTCAACAAGCGCTCATCCATCTTTTTAAAGGCAACCGCGTCGATAACGCCCAATACTTCTTGAAAGCGGCGTTGGTACGTGAGCGAAACATAGTCTTTCCAGCTTTTGTAACGACTTGTCCACTCTTCATGCAAATGCACGGGTAACATCAATACATCCGTGGGTTCGTCGGCAACGGCTTTGATTTCGCTAGGCTTATGTGCACTGCAGCAGGTGAGCGAAAGGGCACACGAATCGCCCGGATTTAAATAATATAAAAACACTTCCTTGCCTTCTTCGTCAACGCGCAAAATGCGGATGGCTCCTGATACAACAATCGGGACGTAACGAATAAACTGTCCGCGTTCCATAAGCAATTCGCCTTCCTCAAAATGCTTGAGTTGCGACTCACTGCGCATCTCTTCCAGAATACCTGGATCGGATAGACTGGGCAAGAGTTTTTTTAATTCTTCGGTTTGCAACTCTGACATGGTGGAAGGTATAAAAGTACTGTAACTAATTGTTTATTGTTGAAGAAGGCCCTGTAGCTAATCCCGGTTTGGGGATCAGTGAAGAGGGTATAGGCATGCTCTTTAACCCCTTTTCTGCGCTCTGCTTCAACTTTGGTCTTTTTGAGTGAACGAAACCGGCGGCGGAATTTCTTCTCGCTCATATCGCTTGTTAGAATTTTATCACCAATTTTCACGGTATTCCCGCTGGAGCGCATGTCTACTTGAAAGAGGATGGAGCTATCTCCGTGTATGATATAGCCTACACCGTGGTTATAAATTAAAGAGTTCACGCTACTATACAAGAGTAAGCTTAAACTATCCGGGATCAACAATTGATTCGCGCTGTCAATTTTACTCACAAAAACCTTAGTGTCAGGCGTATTGTGATGCCAGATTAAACTGTCGTTAACTTGGATTGTCTGCGCTTGACTCAGGAGGGAACAGGCCAGAAAGGCCGCGAACAACACGAATTTCTTCATGCCCCAAAAATAAGAAAAGCCGGACGAGTGTCCGGCGTTTCTAATCTAAAACTTAGGGAGAAAGCTAAAAAATGCAGTAGGGCATCAATCCTGATTCAATAACTGGAATACTTCATCCAGTTTCGGAGTGATGATAATCTCTGTTCTTCTGTTTTTCGCTCTGGCTTCTTTCGTTTTGGCATCTTCTATTGGGAAATGCTCTCCGCGACCGGAGGCAATCAATACTTTCGGGTCAACCTTGCCGTCTACCGTCAAGATTCGAACAATGGAGGTAGCGCGCAATACACTCAAGTCCCAGTTGTCTTTAATCTGTCCGCTTTGCATAGGCACATCATCCGTATGGCCTTCCACCATGATGTTGATGTCTTTGATGTCTTGTAAGGATTTAGCGAGTTCCAAAAGGGCTTCTTTTCCTTTTTTGTCTACCACAATACTGGCCGATGCAAAAAGCAATTGCTCTTCCAATGAAACATACACTTTGCCGTTCTTGATTTCAACACTCAAGCCTTTGTCTTTAAAGCCTAAGAGGGCATTCGACAATTTAGCTTTCAAGCTCTTCACCGCAGAGTCTTTTGCATTCAAAATATTCTGCAGTTCATAAACGCGTGCCTGTTCTTTTTGTAAGTTGGCTTTCATGCCTTCCAACTCTGTTTTAAGCTTTTGGTTGCTGTTCTCCTGATCATTCAAACGAGCTTCTTTCGCAGCCAAATCGCGCTCTTTGGCCATCAATTTGGCTTCCAGTTCCTTAAGCGATTCAGCAAGGCGTTGTTCAGCCAATTGGTTGTTACGAATCAACTTCTCGTACGAGTCTTTCAATTCACCGTATAGCTTCTTATTCGTTTCAAAAAGGGTATGGGTCTCAATAGAATCAGCAACTAGCTTGCTCACTCTTTCGCTTAAAGCAATTTTTTCGGTCTTCAGTTTCTCTTGCTCTTCTTTGCTCATCTTCAACTGCTCCGTGCAGTCTTTGTTATTCTTCTCTAATTCTTTGTAAGCCGTCTCTAAGTCCTGGTACTTCCGCTGCGGAACGCAGGAAGCCAGAAAGACCACAGCCAATAGTACAGAAGCGATTTTCTTGATCATAGTTTTCACTTTACACTACGAAAAAAGCAGCTTTTGCTGTTAGAAAATAGGACAGAAAGCGCCCTTTTAGTCACAATTGACTCCACTTGTGCACAACGCCGGAAGTAGTCAGGTCTCCCTTACAAGTATTAACTTGCGCGCATGATGCGGAAAGAGCAAGTCATAGCTGCGGCCCAACGGGTATTTCAGGTGGAGCAGCAGTCTTTACAAGAGGTGTCTTCCAGACTGGATGCCCATTTTGCCGATGCAGTAGAGAAAGTTCTAGCGATGCGCGGTAAACTGGTGGTGTGCGGCATGGGTAAATCCGGACATATCGGTAAAAAGATAGCAGCTACTTTGGCGAGCACCGGCACGCCTAGCTTTTTTGTTCATCCTTCAGAAGCCTTTCACGGCGACCTTGGGATGATTGGTAAAGAGGATGTAGTCTTGCTCATTTCCTATTCCGGAGAAACCGATGAGGTACTTAGGATCATCCCTTTTTTGCAGAACAACGGCAATACTTTGATAGGCATGAGCGGCAAAGCCGAATCTACCTTGGCTAAAGAGGTACATTTTCACTTAAATGTGGGTGTGAGCAAGGAAGCCTGTCCCCTCGAATTAGCTCCAACCAGCTCTACCACCGCCACCTTGGTGATGGGAGATGCCCTAGCCGTGGCTTTGATGGAGGCTCGGGAGTTTCAACCGGAGGACTTCGCTCGTTTTCACCCGGGAGGAAGCCTTGGTCGTAGATTGTTGCATAAGGTGCGCGATTACATGGTGACGGAAGACTTGCCTTTTATCAGCGAAGATGCCGGCGGACAAGAACTGGTGATCAAGCTTTCAGAAGGTCGTTTAGGTTTGGTAATCGTGTTGGATAAAGCCGGTAAGCTACAGGGTGTAATAAGTGATGGCGATTTACGCAGGGCTTTGGAAAAGACAGACCGCATAAGCGATTTAAAAGTAAGTGATCTCATCAGCCGAAACCCGGTTAAAGTGCAATCAAGCATGCCTATCCACGAGGCGGAAAAACTGATGCTTGAACGGAAGGTACTTTCTGTTTTGGTTACAGACGCAGAGCAAGTGCTGGGTGTTTGTCAGTTGTACAGCATTTACGGAGGCCGATGAAAGTAGAGTTGTGGATGGTGGGAAAGACAGCAGAGGCTTATCTGGAAACTGGGATGGCCATCTACGAAAAGCGCTTGTCTCATTATCTGCCCTTTCAAAAGCTGGTGTTTCCGGATATAAAAAATGCGAAGAACCTGGATCAGGCTTCGCTCAAAGTCAAAGAAGGCGAGACTTTTCTCAAGAAATTAGATAAACGCGATTTCTTAGTCTTGCTGGATGAAAACGGAAAAGTAGCTACTTCTGTTCAATTCGCAAATCAGCTGGAGAAATGGAATATTCAGGGCATCGATCGATTGGTATTTCTCATTGGCGGGGCCTATGGCTTTAGCGATGAGGTATACGAAAGAGCCAACCACAAAATGAGTCTTTCACCCATGACCTTCTCCCACCAAATGGTACGTTTGATTTTCTTAGAACAGCTGTACCGCGCATGCAGCATCAACAAAGGAGAACCCTACCACCATGAGTAAGACCTTTCGCTTCAAAGAATTTGAGTTGAAACAAGCGCATTCCGCTCACCGTTTCGGCACCGACTCCATGGTATTAGGAGCTTGGGCCGAGCAGGAAGAAGCTATGAATATCTTGGATATCGGCACGGGAACCGGCGTCTTAGCTCTGATGATGGCCCAAAAACACCCGGATGCGCTAGTGGACGCCGTAGAGATGGATGCAGCTTCAGCAGCCGAAGCGGAAGCCAATTTTGAAGCCAGCCCTTGGGGCTATCGGCTCACCTGCTATCCGCAACGCTTTCAAGATTTCTGGCAAGGGGAGACCCTGCACTACGATTTAATCATCTGTAATCCGCCTTATTTTGAACCCATCAACAAGGTCAAGGGCAATAACGAACAACAACCCGAAGAACGCCGAGAGCAAGCCCGTTTGCAGAGTTCCTTGAGTCTGGAAGATTTGATGGATGGCGTAAGCAGATTACTGGTTAAATACGGCCGCTTCTACATTGTTTTACCCTTACCGGAAGCCGAAAAACTTACCGCGATTGCTTTAGAAAAAGGACTCCACCTGGCCAAACGTTTGCAGCTCAAACACGATGCTGAAAGTCCGGTATTCCGACATTGTCTCTGCTTCACCAAACAAGAATCAGACTTAAAAGAAAGCACACTAGCGATTTACGAAAAAGACCAAAGCTGGACACCCGAATACAAGGCCTTGACAACAGCATTCCACCTAAAGTGATTGTTAACTAACTAACGTAAACCGGAATTCCCAAGCTCTTAGCCCTCTGCCCTCAGCTCTCTGCCCTCAGCTCTCTGCCCTCAGCTCTCTGCCCTCAGCTCTCTGCCCTCAGCCCTCTGCCCTCAGCTCTCTGCTCTCTGCCTAAAACAGGCCATTCACCTCCGCATCGATCTTGCTGATCACCGCACCTAAGTCTTCCGGGTTATTGTTGATGTCGAGGTCGTCGATGTTAAGGATGAGCAATTTGCCTTTGTTATACGTAGAGATCCAGGCTTCGTAGCGCTCATTTAAGCGTTTGAGGTAGTCAAGACGGATAGAGTCTTCGTATTCTCTGCCTCTTTGCTGGATATGGTTAACCAGGGTTGGGATACTGGCTCTCAGGTAAATGAGCAAGTCGGGGGCTTGAATAAAGGAGTTCAGCGAGTTAAACAGGC
>FWPV01009949.1_pt1 | contig 11835 bp, 6 predicted proteins | sample 2228371 | NCBI WGS metagenome assembly FWPV01 (sample SAMEA103939776, study PRJEB20133) | metagenome | reverse complement strand
CTATTCTTTTTAAAATATTAAATATTTTATTGATTTAAAATTAGCTTTCGATGTCTTTTTTTATGTTTTTAAAAGAGAATTTTATTTTTTTATGTTGAATGGTCCTTTTTACTGAAAAAAATTTTAAATATTTCAAATAACTACAAATAGCTACAAGAATTAATAATTTTTGGGCAAAACGAAATTAAACAATTTTACACTATTGGAAACAAATTTACACTTGGGTCTTAATATGTAAATATATGATTTACACGCTATAAATATAATCAAACAGATAAAAAACAATTATCCACCAAAAATACACAACCTTACACTTTAGAGAGGAAAAACATGATATAGCTTTGAGTTGATAAAATATTTTGTCAACTAAAAACTACTCATTATGATGCAACAACTACTACTTAAAAAAAAGCCCTATTTAATAAATGTTGGGCTAATTTTTTATTTGCTACGCATAAAGAATTTATTAACCGTGCGGGCATTTTTAAACAAATTTATTATCAACAACAAACCACTAAACAAAAAGCTTATGAGGACATTTAAGTTAAAAAAATTATCATTTTTTCTTTTTCTTTTTTTACTAGGTTTGACAGGATGTGAGGAGGTTGATTTTTATTCTATAGATGCTCCGGATGATTTAAAACACAAGATTGATTCCTTAGCTGCTTTGAACAATTCGTCGGGCGATACTACCCACATTATTATTGCTAATCCCATTGTTGGTTCCGAAGACAATAGTACGGGTTGGTGGGGAGCCTTTTCTGACTATTTTACAATTCCTTCAAAAAAGTTATTACATCTTGAATTTATTAATAATTCATCTGGGGTGAATAACTGGAATAATTGGAATCTTTGTATTAGTAATGTTGCCGATAGAGAGGCAGATAATTATAAGGAATATTTTGTTCTACGTGCCGATGCCTGGGGATGGGGGGGTAAGATGGCTGATGAGGGTTATCCCTTCGATTTAAATATGATAACTCATAATTATCCGGATAAAAATGAAAATGGTGATATTTGGGATGATTTTCGCAGCTTAATGCAAGGAGCATATGTTACACTGGAGATTGATCATTCGGCTACCGGAAATGTATTTGTGACGGCACAGGCTAAAGCTGCCGATGGTACTATCTTAGAGCAAAAGTATCAACAACCCGTTTCGGCTACTGAAGATATTGTTGCTTTTTTAATAACCGATAATAGTCACTTTATACTTAAAAAAGCTTATTTAATTCCCTCAAAAGTAAACGTTGTAGAAGATGTTCTTCCTGTATCTCTTACAGTGGAGGGGTACCCCACATTTATTGAAATAGGTGATGAGAATTTCTGGGGTAATGCAGTTGCTACGGTAACCTTTGCCGATGGATCTTCAAAACAAGTCGACTCCGTAGATCTGTCGTTTAATGTTATTCCGGATATGACTTCTACAGGCAATAAAACGGTTGTAGTAGCCTACAATAAAACCAAGCAGGGGAAACTAACTAAAGCGGTTTCTACTATTTACAATCTTACGGTTACTAATTCGGTGACTCAATTGGAGGTTACTACTTTACCAATAATAACTATTTACTATTATTTTAACAGCGATTCGATCTTTTTCAATACAAGAGGTTTGGTTGTAACTGCAACCTATTCCGATGGTTCGCAGGCGGTAATTTCAAATGAAATGTTGAAATTTAGTAAAATACCTGCAAAGTCGGGTACTCAATCGGTAGTGATAACCTATACGGGTGCAACAAAAACGGTAACCACCACCTGTCCTGTTACTCTAGTGAAAGGTATTTCGCAAGTGGGTAATACCGATTTTTCATCGGGATGGTGGACTGTTTTTTCTGAAGAATTGAATGTACCCTCAGGTACTACTAAAACATTTACTTTCTACTGTTACTCTGATAATGCAAATAATTGGAACAGTCCTTCCACCATTCTTCGCAAAGCCGATAAGACAGAATATGCTGTTGTGAGGATGGACAATTTCGGATGGGGTAGTGGTTACACAACTGCTGTATTAACCAACGATTGGAATTGGGATACATTTAAGGAAAATATAAGTGGATCAAGAGTGGTTATTACGGTTAAAAATAATGGAGATAACACTGCCGATGTTACCTATAATGTTACCTATGCAAATGGAGAAACTCATTTCCAAAAATATGCGGGAATTACAGTAGAAAGTTCTGATCTTTATTGTGCGTTAGTTACAGAACATTCCTATTTAATATTTGTAAACTCCAAAAAATAATCGAATAAGGTTAAAAAATATCAACTATGAAATACATATATATAATCATATTTGTATTATTGGCAAATGTTACCTTAAGCTTTGAATTATTAGGTAATAGCAGTGCCAATCCAGCATCATCGATGATGCAAACGAACAATATCACTGTAAAGGGTAAAGTGGTAGATGAAAAAGGTGAACCTCTTCAAGGTGCAACAATACAGCAGAAAGGTACTACAGTTGGCACAATAACCGATGCAAACGGTAACTTTTCAATTATAGTACCTTCCGATGCTATACTGGTTGTATCATTTGTGGGTTATAAAAGCACTGAACTTAATGTTTCGGGAAGAAACGATCTTGGAAATGTAACCCTATCAGAAGAAATGAAGGAGTTGGAGCAAGTTGTAGTAATAGGTTATGGTACCCAACGAAAGGTTGATCTCACTGGTTCGGTTACCGTGGTTAATGCTGAAGATTTAAAGAAGATTTCCCACCACAACATATCTACCATGTTACAAGGTAAAGCTTCGGGGGTACAAATAACCACCGATGGTCAACCAGGGGCTGACCCTCAGGTAAGAATTCGTGGTATCAGCTCTTTTGGTAGTACGGCTCCCCTTTATGTTATTGATGGCGTACCCATGGGAACTACCATACGTGATTTCTCCCCAAATGACATTGAAAGCATTCAAATTCTTAAAGATGCTTCAGCCGCTGCTATTTATGGTTCTCGTGCTGCAAATGGAGTGGTTATTATTACTACCAAGCAGGGTGCAAAAAATCAATCCATGAAAATAGATTATAAGGGTTATTATGGCTATGACAAAGTACCCAGTGGAGTTTATGATGTTATGAATTCCTATCAGTATGGAGAATATATTAGAATGGCCTATGCAAATAGTGGTATGACTCCACCTGCCGGATATGATACCACCAGTGACAAGTATATTGATCCCCGACAGGTGAATACCAACTGGTTTAATGAAGCATTTAAAACTGGTATACGTCAGAATCATAATATTAATCTTTCTGGTGGAGGTGCTAATAATACCTACAACGTTTCGCTCGACTATTACAGTCAACAAGGAACCTTTGTGGGGGCAGGTCCAAATTTCGACAGATATACCGCACGTCTCAACAATACTATGGAGTATAAGTTTATAAAAACCAAAACAGGAATTGTATATAGCTACAGTGACCAGGATAATATGGCGCTTAGTAATGCCAATGAGTATGTACAAGGCTTGTATGGTGCTCAATATCCTATCATGGCCTCGGTTTCAATTTTACCTCCTACCATTAAAGCATACGATAACTCTACCTGGTTTCTGGATGACAAAATACCTGCAGCCACCGAGTATAGCTACGATTCTTATGGTTTTGGTACCTATTACGATGATGTTCATGGGGATATTCGTGTAACCAATGTTCTGCTTGAGAATAGTTTGATAAAGAGAAATGCGGTTGTAGATAGATTTGTGATTTCTAATACTACTACAGCCGACTTATTAAATATGGTGGGTGTTGAAAGTGAGAATCATAAGTTAAATTATAATATTAACCTCTCTTACAGTAAAACACTCGCTAAGGATTTGACCTTCATACCAGCATTTATCCAAAGTACTACCAACTATCTATCCAAAAGTAATGAGAATTTAACAGAAGGATATAGAAAATATAGTGATGCCCTTATTGAAAATACGTTAACCTATGAAGGGAAGTTAGGGTTAAGTAATTTCAATGTAGTATTGGGTCAAACCTTTGAACGCGAACTATATCATAATCTGTGGGGTAAGGGGGTTACCATGCCCGAACCCTATTACTTACAGGTGGGTAATGCAGAAGAAACTTCATCGGGTAGTTATGAGAGCGAACATGTATTAGCTTCATATATTGGACGTATCAATTACAATTACGATGAAAAGTACTTACTATCTTTTACTGCCCGTCGTGATGGTTCCAGCCGACTCTCATCTGATGACAGATGGGATTGGTTTCCTTCCGTTTCGGCCGGCTGGAGAATAGAGAGAGAAAAATTCTTCCCTGTTTCTAAAAATGTAATCAATCTGTTCAAGATTCGTGGAAGCTATGGTGTACTTGGAAATGAAAACATAGGTGATTATCAGTACATGGATGTGATGGCTAGAGGAAATTATACCTATAGTTTTGGTAACAATAAAGTTACAGGTTCGGCTGTTTCAAACTTTGTCAATACAGCTATCAAGTGGGAAAAAAAGAAAACACTTGATTTTGGATTTGATCTGGGCATGTTTAATAATCAACTGGAATTTTCAATGGATTGGTACAAGTCAACCTCGGAAGATCTTTTATATAGTGTTGCGGTTCCTACCAGTGCAGGTTTTACAAATGCTTCAGTTACCATGAATGCAGCTACCATGGAAAATACTGGTTTTGAATTTTTACTGGCATATCATAATCATAAACATTCCATTAAATACGATATTTCTGCTAACTTTTCTACTCTTAAAAACAAAGTAACAAAACTAGGTGTTACCAATGAACCTCGTACCGATGGAATATGTAGAACAGAAGTAGGACGTGAAATTGGAGAATTTTATGGGTATGTTTATGAGGGTATTTTCCAATCCCAGGAAGAAATAGATAATCGGGTTAATGCTCTTGGCTTACATATAAATCAACCAGGTGCTAGACCAGGGGATGTCAAATATGCCGATCTTAATAATGATGGAGAAATTACCAGTGCCGATCAAACCTTTCTTGGAAGTGGTATTCCTAAATTTCACTTTGGACTCAATGCTCGTGTGGAATGGAATGGTTTTGACCTTACGGTAGCCACTTTTGGAGCAGCTAAGTTTAAAGCCGTCGATTTTGTTGATGTTACCTTAAGAAGTTCTTATGGCGCATTGAATAAATATGTTGATTTGCTTAATGCCTGGACTCCTGAAAATAAAAATACCGATATTCCAAGAGTTGCCTATAAATCTACGGGTTCTATTACCAACGATATGTTTAGTCAAAGATTTATCCAGGATGCTTCTTACTTGAAGATAGCAAACATAGAGTTTGGATATAACCTTCCTCAGAGATGGTATAACAATTACGTTAGAAATATACGTTTATATGTTTCAGCTCAGAATGTTTATGCTTTCACCAAGTATAGAGGCTATAATGTCGATTTTGCGGGAGGAACCTTTACCCCCGGGTACAACTATAGTTCCTATCCTACACCTCGTACGTTCATGTTTGGAGCTAATATTTCATTTTAGTTAATATATAAATAAAACTTGAATTAACTATGAAAAAGATATATAAAATATTCATCATAGCGTCGTTAATTGCTTTCCTATATGCATGTAACGACGAACTTGAAATACAGAATCCCAATAATCAAACAACCTATGAATTTGGGAATACTGAATCGGATTTGCAGGAGGCTATTATAGCATGCTATAATCGTATACGACTGGAGGGTTCATATGCCCGTGTAGGATATACAATGGATGCAGTAAGAGGAGATGAAGTATGGAATTCTTCTCAGCAGTGGTATTTAGAATATGACAACCTCAATTCTCCGGGAACTATCGGAATAGGTGATGAATGGATATGGAGGGACTGGTATCATGTGGTTAACCGAACTAATTTTGTATTATCCAAAGTGGATAATGTAAAAATGTCAAAAGAATCTTATAATAAAATTGCTGGTCAAGCTTTATTTTTAAGAGCACTGGCGTATTATAATCTGGCAACCTACTACCAAAATGTTCCTCTCATTATCGATTATAACTCGTACACCGACCTTAACTCAATGTATGCTACAAATAATACCCAGGATGAAGTATTTGATCAAATTGAAGTGGATTTAAGGAAAGCCATGGAGATGCTACCCTCCCGTGATGCCGGAGGAGAATGGGCAAAAGGTAGAGCCACTTGTGGTTCAGCAGCAGGATATCTGGCACGTGCACTAATGTTTCGTCATAAATTTTCTGAAGCCTATGAGGTATTGAAAGATATCATCGCTGGAAAATATGGTCATTATGAACTTATGGCCGATTATGGAGATAATTTTAAGGAAGGGGCTGCTTATGAAAACAATGCTGAGAGCCTTTTTGAAGTTCAGTTTATGGATTTTGGAACAGGAGGTACCGATGAAGAATGGACACCAGTAAATATTAGTTCCCAGGCAACTCAGGGACATGCCATAGAAAGTAATTATGCTTCACAGGAATTTGGAAGTTGGGGCGACCTGGCTGCTTCACCCTGGTTATATAATTTATTTAAAAAAGAAAGATGTAAAGATGGCAGATTAGACCCACGTTTATTTTGGACTATTGTTACTTACGAAGAAGAATATAATTCCTATACTGGAATTAATACTGCTGCATATCCCAATGGCGATCCACGTAGTAATAAGGTATATCAAAAAGATATTACTCAAACCCCTCTTTCTAATACAGCTCAGGGAGGACTTTCTATTGCAAAATTTACCAATGCCAGAACCAATTTATATAACTCTATTACCGTTGGTTTACATTGCGGTATTAACTTACGATTGATGCGATATAGCGATGTACTTTTGAGAGCTGCCGAGTGCGAAAACGAAATTAACGGTCCCACCCAAACCGCTATCGATTACATTAATCAGGTACGTCGAAGAGCTGGCTTAGAAGATTTGAAATTGTCCGATTTTCCCACCTCCGATCATCTTTTTGAGCAAATAGCCAATGTAGAACGTCCTAAAGAATTTGGTTGCGAAAATGGCCGTGGTATAGATCTTTTACGTTGGGGATTCTTTTACGATGAGGGACGTCTGCAACAGTTAATACAACATGGCTATTATAAACTCGATGGCAAGGCTTCTACCGATGAACTTACCGCAGAAACAGCTTCAGCCTCTTCTTTTCAGTATTATTATAAAGGACACGAATATTTCCCCATCTATAAGGGAACTCTTGACGCCAATCCACGACTTAAAGGAAATTCAGCCAATAATAATGAGGATAACGGCCCTGCCTTTAAAGCCAAATATAAGATTCATCCAGTTGTCAATTTAAAGTGATTTATGTGTAGACTTCCTTATCCCGTCTGACGGGTAGGGAGGTCTTTTTTTAACCAAAGAGTATTTATGAAACTAAATGTGATTAATATTATTACAATTTCCTGTCTGGTTTATTCTTCTTTTATTAGTGGTTGTAAAAAGGAAAATCTCAATACACAACCACATAATAACGACACATCGGGCACAACTATTTTTACCATTCCCACCTATCCCGACGATTATTCATCTATATCGTCGTGGGAAAACAGAAATAAATGGAACCTTGCCAACACACATGATCCTTCAGTTGCCTACTATAAAGGTTATTATTACATGTATGGCACCGATGCTTCCTATGGCAATGTTCATGAGGGGCATGGGCATTTTCAGGGGAAACGTTCAAAAGACCTTGTTAACTGGCAGTGGGTGGGCGGTCCTTTTTATAATGCCCCCGACTGGGTAACCGATTCTCTCAATGCTATACGATTACGAATGGGTCTCCAACCCATTGCTAAGGAAAATATAAGCTTTGGTTTTTGGGCACCGGTGGTAAGAAAGGTAAATGTGTCCGGTCAGGAAATTTTAAGAATGTATTATTGCATTGTAATAAATAATTACATTAAAACAGGTAAAGTTGCCACTTCAACAAATTTCGACGGCAGCTGGACAGAACGTGCCTTTATAGGTATGTGCGAATCATCTGATCCGGCTAATGCAGTATGGATTGATAAGGGTTATGTTGTTTGTTCTTCATCCGATAGGGGATTGAATTATTCCCGTACAAGCTTGAATGATTGGAATGGATACTTTTATTACAATGCCATAGACCCAACCTATATTATTACCCCCGAAGACAAGCATTACTTAATTTATGGATCGTGGCATAGTGGTTTTGCTCTTCTTCAACTCGATCCCATTACAGGAAAGCCTATTAATAAATTAGGTGAACCCTATGCCAATAATGCCAGTGAATTAATGCTTAGGTATGGAAAAAGAATTGGAACACGAAATATTTCTTCCCGCTGGCAGGCCAGTGAGGGCCCCGAAATAATATATAAAGATGGTTATTATTATCTTTTTATGGCGTACGATGCTCTGGATGTGCCTTATAATACAAGAGTAGTAAGAAGTACAAATATTGAAGGTCCCTATTATGATATAAATGGGAGAAACTTCACCCAAGGTGAGGGGGATTGCTATCCCATTGTTACACATCCCTATAAGTTTAATCTTAGCTATGGGTGGGTAGGTATTTCCCATTGTTGTATCTTCAAAAAAGAAAATACCGACGAGTGGTTTTATATGTCTCAAGCCCGATTACCAGCTAATGCCTATGGAAATTCCTACGCTAATGCTATTATGATGGGGCATGTGAGACGCTTGGTTTGGTGTCCTGCTTCGCCAGGAGAACCCAATAATCTCTGGCCTATTGCTCTGCCCGAACGTTATGCAGCTGTCCCCGACTATGGTAAAATAACTAAAGATTCTCTTATAGGAGCCTGGGAGCATATTACTTTACGATATAAATATGCTGAACAATGCACAGCCAACACTTTGTATCTCAATACCGACGGTACCATGTCGGGAGCATTATCAGGAAAATGGACATACGATGAGGCAAAAAAGCATTTAATCCTAAACGATGTGGTTGTATGTGTGGAACGTGAGGTGGATTGGGAAGCTACCCCCAGATGTATAACTTTTGTTTATGCAGGTACTGGAAAAAATTTAAATGCTACCTACTGGGGTAAAAAGAAAAAGACGTCGTTGTAGAGGTTAATTATTTATGAACCAGAAAAATGAATATGTATGAAAGCGTTTAATTTATTTATCGGTATAGCCTGTTTGATGGGTGTTGTTAATGCGCAAACCAAAATTGAAGTTGAAGTAAATAAACCTTTATATCCTGTAAGTAAAAACTTGTATGGAATATTTTTCGAAGATATAAATCATGCGGGCGATGGAGGGTTATATGCTGAGCTAATAAACAACAGAAGTTTTGAGGCCAATCGAATGCCCGAGGATATGCATCGTGTAGGTGTGATTATGTTTTTTCATAGCAAGTTTTTAAAGTTTATTATCCTCAACCCGATGAATTAGATGGATGGATGGTTGAAAATAAAGGAAATGCAAAAGGGATAGCTCGTCAGGATGAGGAATTACCTCTCAATCCTTTTAACCTCAAATCTATGCGACTGGAAGTTTTTAGTCACGAAAATGGCAACTTTAAAGTTGTAAATAAGGGTTACTGGGGAATTTCTGTAGTAAAAGGAGATAAATATAAACTCTCCATATATTTACGATCCACCCAAAAATCGGCTGTTGAAGTAGGTCTTAGAAGTAAAAATGGACAAAAAATTGATACAAAGAAAATAAATGGTATAGCAACGTATTGGAAAAAGTTTGAAGTTGTATTTATAGCTTCTATTACCGATCCTCAGGCAGAATTTTATATTGCACCTCTCAATAATGCTACCTATTGGGTTGATATGGTTTCACTATTTCCCGAGAAAACTTTCAAGAAAAGACTCAATGGGGTTAGATCGGATATTGCTCAGATGATTGCAGATTTTAAACCTGGTTTTTTAAGATTTCCTGGAGGATGTGTTGTAGAAGGAGCCGATTATGAGAATAGAATTATATGGAAAAATACTATTGGAGATATTTCAAGACGTTTAGGACGATGGGAACTTTGGGGCTATCATAATACTGATGGCCTGGGATTTCATGAATTTTTACAATTTGCCGAAGATATGGGATGTCCTTCAATGTATGTGATAAACGTTGGGATGTCCTGTCAGTTCAGAAAGTGCGAGGTGGTAGATAGTGTACGACTTAAAGAACAAATACAGGAGGTACTCGATGCTCTGGAATATGCCTTAGGACCTGTTACCTCCCGATGGGGTGCCGAACGTGCCCGTAATGGTCACCCTAAACCCTTCGATTTGAAATATGTTGAAATTGGAAATGAAAATTATGGTCCTATTTACCAGGAAAGGTATAATATATTTTATAAAGCGATAAAAGAAAAATACCCTCAGATTATTACCATAGCCTGTACCGATCCTGCCATGCGTGATCCTTTTAAAATAGAAGATTTAATAGGTATACACCAGCCCATTGAGATTATTGATGAACATTTTTATGAGGGACTCGACTTTTTTTACCAGGGTGCTTTTCGGTATGATAATTACGACAGAAAAGGGCCTAAGATTTATGTGGGGGAATATGCGGTTAAGAAATGGGATAATAGTCTGAAAGGAAACCTCGAAGCGGCACTTGCCGAAGCCGCTTTTATGACTGGTTTTGAGCGTAATGCCGATATTGTAGTTCTCTCTTCGCAGGCTCCTACGCTGGTAAATGCTAATGATCGTACCTGGAATCCCGATCTAATTGTTTTTAATAGCAGCCAGGTATATGGTACCCCTTCTTATTACGGACAGAAAATGTTTTCTACCAATATTCCCGATTATTCCCTTCCTGTAAAAGTTGAAAATAGTGGTCATACCATTTTAGAAGCACTTCCCGGGGTGGGCGTTTTGTCTTTTGCTAATCCTCTTGCCGTTTGCCGATATGCCGATATTTCTCTTCAAATAGGCGGACAATCCTATTCGGTTCAACAGGTTCTGGATCCCATTGCTTTTAAAAAATTTAATGATAAAGGCGAAGTAATAGTGGGGAAAAACGATTTTGTTGACCTGAAATTTAAAGACGATATATATAAACGTTTTACCACCAATGATTGGGATAACTATACCGTATCTTTAAAAGCTATTGCCGATTCTATAGATGATCTCGAAGCATTTAGTATTCTTTTTTATTCTACCGGACCCGATAAGCATTATAAATGGGTACTGGGACGTTGGCACCGACGTCATTTTTTGCAGTGGTATGATAATGGATATGAGGGATATTTTGCTCAAGCACCAGGAAAAATAGAACCAGGTAAATGGTATGATATACGTATTACTGTTAAAAATAAACGAGTATATGCTTATCTTAATAACGAACTGGTTTATGCTGTAGATGCTCCCCAAAGAGTAAAACCAGGTGTTTATGCTTCTGCTGGTTTAAATAACGATGGTACGCTAATTTTAAAAGTAGTAAATGCTACCCCAGAGGTTAAAAATATTCCTATAAAGCTCAACGGGGCTACTCAAAAATATGGAAAGATATTAGTTGAAACACTCTCAGGGAATACTATGGATGAGAATGATTTTGAAAATCCTTATAAAGTAATTCCTGTTATTTCTTCATTGATTATTCCTGGCAATGAGTTTGAATATGCTTTCCCTGCCCATTCTATAAACGTTTTAAAGATTGTAAAACCATAGATTTGTAAGTTTTAGGTTAGTGGTTAGTGTGTTAGTAGTTTAATGATGGGAGGTATTTAATACAATACCTCCCATTTAAAAAGAAGTGATTTTTTAGGGCTTAACTTATAAATTAATTATATGAAAAAAAGTAAGATTTATAAAATTATTCTATTTTCAATTGGATTACTTTTAACATTGGGCTGGGTTTCTTATCTTAATATTTATTCAAAGGAAAAAGGTCCTGGGATATTTGATGATTACAAGGCTATCGCCGATAT
>FWPV01014087.1_pt1 | contig 11836 bp, 9 predicted proteins | sample 2228371 | NCBI WGS metagenome assembly FWPV01 (sample SAMEA103939776, study PRJEB20133) | metagenome | reverse complement strand
AGATCCGGTCCTTGAACCATGAGTCCTCTGCGGGATAGAGACGATGATTCTTCGCCATCCTGAAAGAGCCCCGCCTGCCGGCAAGGATTCGGGATGCCGCCGGTCGAGGGATGCAGTCCACGGTCAAGGCAACCGTGCCGCTCCGGATCTCGGACGGGAACGGAGAAGAGGTGCCGGGGTGCGATCGCACCCGCTTCCGATGCGGAGATCTCTGCAGGAGCGATCCCCTCCCGAGGAGGATGGCGGTGGGGATTGCCCCGGGCGCGTCTCTTCTATCCCGATCCCCGCAGGATCTCCAGCATCGCCCGCGCATTCGCCGGCATGCTGTGGTCGTTGTTGAAGAAGACGTACGCCCGCTCGGGGCGGGCTGCGCGGATCCGCTCCGCCGTCTCGCGCAGCTCCTCCGCGGGGTAGTCGTAGGCGTACCAGGCTCCTCTCCCGTGCATCCGCAGGTAGACGATCGGGCCCGGAAAGATGCGGTTATGGACGTGGGGCGAGTCCACCGAGACCACTACAGCATGCCTCTGCAACGCCTCCATCTTCGCATCGTCCCCGAGTACCTCCCGGTTCCGGATCTCGAGGGCGCAGCGGTCGCCGAGGTCTACCGCCCGTGCGAACTCGGCCAGCCGCTCCGTGTCCGCGAAGCGCGGCGGAGCCTGAAAGAGGTAGAAGTCGACACGGTCGTCGAGCGGCTCGAAGATCGAGCGGAACCGCTCCCATGCCTCCAGGGCCCCGTCGCCGAACTGGTGGCGGTGCGTGACGAGACGGTGCACCTTCACCGCCCAGCGAAGCGACGATCCGTCCCGGGCCCAGCCCTCCACGTGCTCCCGCCGGGGAAAGCGGTAGAAGCTGCCGTTCAGTTCGACGGCGTTCAGGCGGAGCTCCTCGACGTACCACGCCAGGCTCCTTCCCCGGTTCCAGGCGTACGACCACCCGCTCGTGCCCACGTAGATCTCCATCCCGGGCGGTTCTGGTACGGGAGTATAAATACGTTCCCCGGCCGGGGATCTCCCCGCATCTCCGCCTGCCCCGCGTGCGGGCTGTCGTCTCGCACCCGGGGATCGGGTCGGAATCGGGGGGGGGGCGTACCGAGCCTATATATGTCATGCGTGTGAATCCAGAAGTATCATGCAGCAGGAGCACCAGGCAACTGCAAAAATTGTGAATCTCCTCCGCTTCAAGCAGAAGGGCATGACAATCTCGGAACTCTCCCGGAAGGCCCGGTTGAACCGCCACTCCGTTGCCAAGTATCTCGAGATCCTGCTGACGTCCGGCCGCGTGGAGGTGGATGCCATCGGGAACGCCAAGGTCTACCGCCTCTCAAAGCGGGTTCCCCTCTCGGCATTCATGAACTTTACCGCGGAATTCATCCTGGTGCTGGACGAGGATCTCCATCTCGTCCAGGTGGACGACCACTACCTCGACTTCATCGGCTGCGTGCGGGACGCCGTGCTGGGGCGCAGAATCACGGAGATCACGCTCCCCCTCGTCACGGACTCGGAGATCTGCACGGCGATCCGGAGCGGCATCCGGGAGGGGATCGAGTTCGCGGACCTGGTGCACGCTCGGGATGCGCTGACGCTCCACTTCAAGGGAAAGGTGCTCCCGACCGCGTTCGAGGGGGGGAACCGCGGATTGACCATCGTCCTGGAGGACATCACCCGCGAGAAGGAACTCGAAGAGCGCGAGATCCGGCATCTGGAGAGCATCGAGTTTCTGGCACAGGCTGCCATGCAGTTTGTCCGCCTCCACACCGAAGAGGATATCTACGGGCTGATCGGGGAGGGCTTGCACGACCTGATCCCGCAGGGAATCGCCGTCGTCAACGCCTACAACCCGATCTCCGGCGCACTCTGCGTCCGCGGCGTCCAGGACGAGCGGGCGCGGGACCTGTTCCGCCAGGTCCTGGGCAGGGATATCGTCGGCATGGGCATTCCCGCCGATCCCCTCGCCGTCTGGGATCTCGCCCGCACGGCTACCATCCGCCGCCCGCAGGCCGGCGATCACGACGTGAGACATCTCTACGACGTAACCGCGTGGGGTCTGCCCGAGAAGACGTCCGATGCGCTGGCGCGTGCCCTCGGCATGGAAGAGATCTACGTCGCCGGCCTCGCCTGGGAAGGCCAGCTCTACGGCAGCATCACCGTCTTCCTTCCCGGGGGAGCGGACATCGGCGACGAGAGCACGATCGACTCGTTCATCAACCTCTCGTCGATGGCGCTCCGCCGCATGATCGCCGAGGATGCGCTGCACGATAGCGAACAGCGATTCCGGGACGTGGCCGATCTCTCCCCCTACCCGATCGCCATCATCGACCGCAACGGGGAATACTGCTACATAAACCGCAAGTTCACGGAGACGTTCGGGTATACCCGGAGGGACATCCCGGACGGGCGGGCCTGGTTTGCCCGGGCGTTTCCCGATCCTGAATATCGGAGACAGGCGGTCGAGACCTGGAAGTCCGACCTTGCCCGTGCATCGGTCGGCGAGGTCCGCATGCGGGAGTTCGACGTGCGGTGCAAGAACGGCACGGTAAAACCGATCGTCTTCCGCCCCGTGACCCTCTCCGACGGGAACCAGTACGTCACTTACGAGGACATGACCGAGAAGAGGAGAGCGGAGGAGGCGCTCCTGGACGCCAACTGCAGGCTCCAGGATATCATCGAGTTCCTCCCCGATGCCACGTTCGTGATCGACAGCGATCGGCGGGTGATCGCCTGGAACCGCGCCATGGAGGATCTGACCGGCGTTGCGCGCGGGGAGATGCTGGGAAAGAGCGATTTCGCCTATGCGCTTCCGTTTTACGGGCGCTCCCGCCCGCTGCTGATCGATCTGGTGGGCGGGTCGGATCCGGCGGCGGAGTCTCTCTACAGGGTATTCCGCAGGGAGGGGGAGTCGGTCATGGCGGAGGGTTACCTTACCCTCTCCCGGGACGGGCGGCGGCGGCTGCTCCAGGGGCGGGCCTCGCCGCTCTATGACCGGCACGGCAACCGCGTGGGGGCGATCCAGTCCATCCGCGACATAACCGGGCTGCGGCGACGGCTCGGGGTGTCCCGACAGCGGACGCAGCCGGCGTCCACGGCTGCCCGGATTCACGCGGGAGTTCGGGGATCTCTCCCCGGTGCATGCGGTGATGGGGGACGTCACCTCTCCTGACGTTCCGGCGAGGGAGGGGAGTGCGGGGGATCGCGTGAGCCATCCCCCGGTTGCGGCAGGGACGGTGGAGGCGAGATGCCCGGCCCCCTCTCCCATCCCGATCGCGGAGGACAGCCATTCCCGCCGTGCGGCCACCGGGGGGCAAGGAGGGGGTGAGATCGCGGGCGCGGGCCTCCCGAACGGATCCCCGGGTGGCGGCACGTGGATCGGGATCCGGCAGTCCGCCACAGATGCTTGCTCCCATTGGCATCCACTTGTGCAAGGCAGCAGTGCGAACTATACCTGCGCGCCACCATTGCATTTCATATGCGCACAACAGTTCTGGCTGACAAAAAATTATTTTTAAGCACGCTGTAGCGTTGTTTGCCCCTGTGGGGCGGGTGTCTGCCATGCCCGAGATCGAGAAACTGGTTGAAAAGGGAGATGTCGGAGGCCTTATCCAGGTCCTCTCGGCCGGAGACGTGTATAAAGGATTGAAAGCCGTGTATGCGCTCGGTTCCATCGGTGGACCGGCCGTGGATCCCCTGCTCGAAGTTCTGAAGAACGGCCACCGCGATATCCGCTGGGGAGCGGCGATGGCGCTGGCCAGGATCGGGGCGCCGGCTCTGGATCCCCTGATCGATACGCTCCGGGTCCAAGATGCCCAGGTGCGCAATCCGACGGTCTGGGCCCTATCGGAGATCGGAGACGCACGGGCAGTGCAGCCTCTCGTGCAGTGCCTTCGCGACGAGACCTCGGAGACCTGCCGTGCGCTGACGGCGGCTGCGCTGCTGAAGCTCGGGGACCCGGAGGGCGTTCGGGAGGTCCAGCATCAGTTCGAGATGCACGGCGAGGAGTTCATCGGATACGTCATGGAAGCCTATGAGGGGAGTTGACCGGACTCCCATCATACCATCACGCTCTTCATCCGCCAGAAGCCGAACCGTCGAGACCTCTCCTGTTCTGGTGCGCCGGCTCCTTCTCTGACGGTTCATGCGTGCTGTCGTTCCCCTCGACGGGCGATCGGACGGCCCGGGCTCCGCGCCTCTAGCCCTCGCGGTGCAGGAGGGCGGCGTGGATGCACTGACCGTAGGAGATGCAGCCGTCCCCCAGGGGGTATTCGGCATGGACGGCGAGCGTCAGCCCCCTGCCGGCGAGCTCTTCCGCGATGGTCGTCCGGATCGCATCGTTGTACGCCACCCCTCCGCTCAGGACGATCGTCTCGATGCCGCTCTGCTCCGATGCGTGGATCGCCAGCGCGGCGATCCCCCTCGCCAGGTTGAACTGGACCGAGGCGGCGATGTCCGCCACCGTCCGCTCTCTTTCCGCGGAAGTCAGCCCGGCGGTGCGCTGGAAGCGGCGGAACGCCTCCGCGAGGATGGTCCGCGTCTCCAGGATCTCGCAGCGCTCGGACTGCCGGTACGCGAGCGGCCAGGGCTCGGGGCGACCGCGGAACGCCGCAGCCTCGAGCCGCATCGCCGGCTCGCCGTCGTAGGTGCGCTCGCGGCAGATCCCGAGCAGGGCGGCGGCGGCGTCCAGCACCCGCCCGGCGCTGCTCGTCCAGGCGACGTGGACGCCCCGCTCCACCTGCCGCTCCAGCACCCCCAGCTCCACGTCGCTCCAGCCCCGGTCCCCGAGCAGCTCCAGCGTCCCGCTTTCGGGGAGGATGCCGTAGAGCATCCGCTCCGGGAAGCGCGTCGCCAGGTCGCCGCCCGGCATCGGCACCGACTCCAGGTGGGCGACGCGCTCGAGGTGCGGGACCGCGCCCGCGAAGATCTCGCCTCCCCAGACCCGCCCGTCGTCCCCGTAGCCGACCCCGTCGATGGCGATGCCGATGCAGGGCTCCATCGTCGCGGCCGCAATGTGCGCCCGGTGGTGCTGCACCGCCACGAGATCGGCCCCGAACTCCCCGGCGAGCGATGCGGCGAAGCGCGTGGAGAGGAACGCAGGGTGGAGATCGTGGGCGATGGTGTCGTACCGGGCCCCGATCAGACGCCGGAGCTTCTCCTCGGTCTCCTGCAGGTAGGCGAGGGTCGGCGGGTTCCGCACGTGCCCGATGTGCGGGGAGGTGATGCAGAACCCGTCCTTGTAGAGGGAGATGTTCGAGTTCAGTTCGGGGCCCACCCCCAGGATCTGGCGGCGCCCGAGATCGATCCGCCTGCGCTTCGGAGCGCAGCCGCGGGAGAGGCGGATGATATAGCCGCTCCTCACCACGGAGTCGTCGCAGCGGTTGAGGATCGCGCGGTTGTGCACCAGGAAGAAGTCCACGTCCTTTCCGAGTCTGCGGACCGCCGTCCCGGTATCGGTGATCATCGGGTCGCCGGGCATATTCGCGCTGGTCATGATCAGCAGCGGGTGCTCGAGCCGCGTGAAGAGGAGATGGTGGAGCCCGGTGTAGGGGAGCATGCAGCCGAGGGTGTGCAGGTTGCTGATGGAGGAATGGGCGAGGGGATCGCGTTTCCTGAGCACCACGATCGGGCGCTCGGGGCTTGTGAGGGCTTGCCACTCTTCCGGAGAGACGATGGCGAGGGCATCGAGCGCCTCCGGCTTCACCATGATCGCGAACGGCTGCTCCGTTCGCCCCAGCCTTCGCTTCAGCTCGCCCGCGGACTCCTCGATGCAGGCGATGTGGAATCCCCCCATCCCGCGCACGGCGACGATCCGTCCGCTGTCCAGGAGTCGGGCGGTCTCCCGGATGGGATCCGGGGTCTCTACGGGGCCGCCTCCGGCATCGAGGAGCGCCAGCTGAGGGCCGCAGGCAGCGCAGGCGATGGTCTGGGCGTGGTGCCGGCGGCATGCCGGATCCGAGTACTCGCGCCGGCACGCGGGGCACAGGGGGAACTCCGCCATCGAGGTCCGTTCGCGGTCGTAGGGTATCCCGCGTACGATGCTGTAGCGCGGTCCGCAGTTTACGCAGGATGTCGCCCAGTAGTTCTCGTACCGTCCGCCCTCCTGCAGGATGTCCTCCAGGCACTCCCTGCAGACGGCGACATCGGGCGGGATGAATCCCGAGAGCGCTCCCGTCCCGCTCGGCAGGATCTCGAACGCGGGAGGCGCCTCGCCGTTCACCGCGTGAACCTCGACACTGTCGATACGGGAGAGGGGCGGGCCCCGGCTGACGGCGCCGAGGAACTCCTCGAACCGATCGCCGTAGGCGACGATCTCGACTTCGCTCCCCGTGTTCTTCACGGTGCCGCGGATACCGAGCTGCAGCGCCTGTGCATATACGAAAGGACGGAACCCGACTCCCTGTACAATGCCACGGACGAGGATCTTTCCACTGGAACGCATCAGAAAATTCTGAAAAAATTTATTGAGGCTCAACACCTTATAATAATTGGGGTTTTGCTTGACGGGCCATATCAGGATAGTGAACGATCCGGTGGAGATGATCCCTCTGCTTGTCTGTTTCAACAACACGAAGTACAAGGAGATTTTCGAGCGCCTGAACCGGAACTGGCTGACCGAGGAGGAGCTGACCGCGCAGTGGGATGCGGCGACCGTCTCGGACTGTCTTGCAATCCTCAAGAAGGGAAACCTGATCGAAGAGCAGTGGAGGATGCCATCGCCCGGCCAGAAGCCGGCCCGGGAGTACAGGACCATCTACAGCCGGTTCCGGGCGAACTTCCAGTGCAACATGCACGATCTCGCCGACCTGCTCCACATCGCCATCTCCACGGACGAATGCCTGCGTACGGTCGTCGAGCAGGTCGAGCAGGAGATACGGAACGGAAACACGTCAATCAACGACCTCTCCCGGAAATTCGGCGTGAGTCCGATCTTCGTGAAGGGTCTGGCCAAGCGCATCCCTCACTTCGACGTGAAAGGGCAGGGAATGGTGCTCCTTGAGCGAACCCGTTAACGATCCTCTGTACGTGATTCTGCGCAGCAAAAGCGAAGCGACCCGTTTCCAGATACTGGTGGAGATCGCCGAGAACCAGCCGGCCGTCCGCCAGCAGGAGATCGCCCAGAAGCTCGGGGTGACCCCGCAGGCCGTGTCCGAGTACATCCGCGAGCTGGTGGAGGAGGGGATGGTCAGCGCGCACGGGCGGGGGCGCTACGAGGTCACCCGGAAGGGGATCGAGTGGGTTCTCGGCAACGCCGAGGTGCTCGAGACCTATGCCCGCCACATCCGGCGGGACATCATCCACCAGATCGCCGTCTGGACGGCGATCGCCGCCGAACCGCTGCGGGAGGGGGATACGGTGGGCGTCTACATGCAGGACGGGCTGCTCTACGCCGGCACGCAGCCCCGCGCTGCCATGGGGATCGCCACCATGGACGCCGAAAAAGGCCAGGATCTGGGGATCGCGCAGCTATCGGGGATCATCGACCACCGCGAGGGGGCGGTCCAGGTCTGCAAGGTGCCCCGGGTGGAGCGCGGAGGTTCGAGGAAGGTCGACAGGAGGATGCTCCGCACGGTGCTCGATCGCGTCGCCATGGTCGGCGCGGTCGGTCTGGAGGCGCAGGTCGCCATCCGCGCTCTCGGGCGGGAGCCGGATATGTTCTTCGGGGCGCGGGAAGGCATCATCGAGGCGGCGTTTCACGGGATCGAGTGCGCCATCGTCATCGTGGACGAGGAGTTCACGGATTTCCTGAAGCGTCTTGAGGCGACCGGCCTCGGCTACACCATCTACGATCTGACCGCAGCATGAGAATCGTCGTCCAGCCCCACAGGGGTAAATACAGGCTCCTTCTTTTGAACGGGAGGCGGCTGGAGGCGGTGGGGCAGGTGGAGATCGCCGGAACCCAGAAGGGGCTCCGCCCGAAGAACTACCAGCTGAAGAAGCCCGGAAAACGGCAGTTCAGGCAGACGCCCACGAAAGACCTGATCAACACCCTCCGGCAGGGTGTGGTGCAGCTCACCGCCCCGGATCCCGCATTCGAACGCTTCTTGAAAGACCTGCAGATACCCTGCAGTTTCGTCACCGCCTGCCGCATGTGCCTCTTTGAGGAGCGGTTCACCCCGCTCGACGAGGATACCCGGTACATCTACTGCCGCGAGCCGATCTGCCTGGACTGCGCCCGGCGGGAGATCCGCCGCGAGGTCGGCTACCTGGGGCGGTTCGGCACCAAGTCCCTCGCCTACATCGAGCAGCTCCTGAAGACCTACCGCGATCTCGACCGCGTCCTGGCCGCCATCCAGCCGGAGGAGCTGGATCTCTCCCACACACTCTTCGATCGCCTGGAAGCCCACGTCGTGCGGGAGACGGCCCGGATCCAGGATCTGGCCCTCCCCCCCGCGTTTGCCCGGGCATCCGGCGTGGAGTCGCTGATGCCGGTCCAGCAGCTCGCCGTCGACGCGGGTCTGCTGCGGGGGCGCCACCTCCTGGTGGTCTCGGCGACGGCGAGCGGGAAGACGTTCATCGGCGAGATGGCCGGGCTGAAGAACTACATGGAGGGGAGGGGGCGCATGCTCTTCCTGGTGCCCCTGGTGGCGCTCGCCAACCAGAAGTACCAGCGGTTCCGCGAGCGCTACGGGAAGATCGCGAACGTCGCCCTGCACACGGGCGTGAGCCGGCTCAACCTCCCCGAGACCCGCTCGGTGGGGGAGCGGGACATCGGCGCCCCCATCGTCGTCGCCACCTACGAGGGCATCGACCACCTGCTGCGGTGCGGGCGGGAGATCCGGCATATCGGCACGGTGGTGATCGACGAGGTGCAGATGCTCGAGGACCCGGAGCGGGGCCATCGTCTGGACGGGCTGATCGCACGGCTGAAGTACCTCGCCCCCCAGGCGCAGTTCCTCTACCTCTCCGCGACCATCGGAGCCCCGCACCTCCTCGCCCGCAAGCTCCGCTGCGACCTGGTAACCTATGCCGACCGTCCGGTGCCGCTGGAGCGACACCTCCTCTTCGTGGAGAGGGCCCAGAAGGTCAAGTACATCCGCCAGATGGTGGAGGCGGAGTACGCACAGGTCTCCTCCAAGGGATACCGCGGCCAGACGATCGTCTTCACCAACGCCCGCGCCCGCTGCCATACCCTGGCGGATGCGCTCGGGAAGCGGGCGGCCGCTTACCACGCGGGCCTCACCTCGAAGGAGCGCAAAGAGGTGGAGGAGAAGTTCGAGAACGGCAAGCTCGCCGCCGTGGTGACGACCGCCGCCCTCGCCGCCGGCGTGGACTTCCCCGCCTCGCAGGTGATCTTCGACTCGCTCGCGATGGGGATCGAGTGGCTCTCGGTGCAGGAGTTCCACCAGATGAGCGGGCGGTCGGGGCGTCCGCTCTTCCATGACCTGGGCAAGGTGGTCATCCTGGCCGAACCCGGCGGCTCCTACTCCCGCACCACCCCGTACACCGAGGAGGAGGTGGCGATCAAACTGCTGAAGGGCGAGATGGAGGAGGTGGCCCCGACGTACGATCTCGAACAGAGTACCGAAGAGTTTGTGGCGAACGCGGTCGTCTGCCGGGGGCGGGAGCAGGATCTCGCCGGGATGGGCGAGACGATGGTGGGAAGCCTGGAACCGGTGCTCGGCACGCTCCTGGACTACCGGCTCGTGCGGAGGTCCAGCGGGCGGATCGAACTCTCGGAGATGGCCCGGGTGATGGCGAGGCACTTCCTCGGTGCGGAGAGGCTGCTGGAGCTGCAGCAGCTGGTGCGGGAGCACGACGACCCGATCCGGATCGTGGCGGAGCTGGATGCAGGGGAGCGCCGCGAACGGCGGTAGGCATCCGCGGTATTTGTAAAGTTTTATTATTGTATATATCTTTTTTGAATGTTTCTTTCCTGAATCAGGATTGTCCTGCGTTGTTATTCTAAAAAAAATGGGTTTATGCCGATGGATTTCGATAAATCCAGTAAAAATTCAGAAAATATTTAAATTAACAGCACAGACAAGACTTCGATACAAAATGATACCGATTTGCATCCTCTATGCCGATGCCGTCGCCGACACCCGCCTGAAGGACATCCTCGACCGGCTGACCCGATCCAGCATCGACAGGCAGAAGGTCATCGAGCACGAGATCGACCGCGACAGGTTCATCCGCAACTTCATCCGCCACTTCGAGTCCACCTGCCCCGATCCCGCGTTCGTCGTGAACCGCCTCCGGCTCGCAGGAGCGATCGCCGAAGAGAGCTGATCCGGTATCGGCGCAATACCTTTTTTCCCGTTCTGCGGAAGTCACCCTTTCCTTGCCAGGATGACCCAGCGATCGTAGATGGGGTCCCGATCGTTCTCGGAGACCTCCACCGCGCGGGATTGGCGGCGGCACCACTCCTCGACGATCCCGGCCTCCTCCTCGGTGCCGACGGTCATCAGGGTCTCGTCGGTGAGCCCGAGCAGCTCCTCCACGATCTGCTCCCAGGTCTCCCGGCTGTAGGCATCGATCGCTCCGAGCATGAATGCGGCGCCCCGCGGGAGCGGGTCCAGGTACCGGCTCGCCCGGGTCCCGTCCAGACACATCGTCTCCCCGGGGAGGAGACGCCCCGTGGCGAGCCCCAGCGAAAGGAGAGAGGGATCGTTGTCGTAGGAGAGCGGCTGCATGGCGAGCGACCGCAGGACCGCCGATCCCACCCCGGATCCGCAGCAGCAGTCCAGGCAGGGCAGCCCGGCGCCACCCGCGAAGACGTCCGCTACCAGATCGCGGATCAGATCGGAGCGGTACGGGGGGAGGTCCTCGAGAGCCGGCGTCACCTCCTGCCGGATCTGGAGCGCGAAGTACTCCCGCACGGCCCGGAGCCAGGTATCGCGGCTCTCCTGGTAGAGGTCCCCGTCCAGATCCTCGAACTTCTCCAGCAGCTCCCGCGTCGGGTCGCGGAAGAGGAACGAGGTCGCCCACCAGCCTTCGCCGTCGGAGAATGCAACGGCGAGCGGGAGGTCGTTCTCCGAGAGGAGCAGCCTCGCTTCGGTCGCCGGGATCGCGACGGCTTCCGCGGTGAAGATGGGCTCGGTCAGGTCGGCGAACGACGGCTCGAGGAAGACGAGCGTATCCAGGTCGAGGATCTCTGCCGCTCTCATGGGGTTCTCTGTATCTTCAGACCGTTCGGAGCCTTGATAATACCGTCGATCCGCGCATCTTCGTGCAGGGTGAGACTGCCGGCGGACGCGCTCCCCAGGATGTGCGCGTCTTTCTCGATCTGGATACTGCCCTCCGCCGATACGTCCCCGTGCACGGTCGTCCCGGCGCCGACGGCGACGCTTTTGATCGCCCGCAGACTCCCGAAGATCGTGGTGTCCCGCTCGATCTGGATCGACTCGCCGCGGATGTTGCCGTGCAGGCGGCAGTTCGAGCCGATCGCCATGCCCTGCGGGACGGAGAAGATCTGCATGTTCAGGACGGATCCGGGGGGGATGCGGAGCGGGGGCTCCTTCTCGGCTTCCTCGTCCCCGAAGAGCTCCTGGAGGACGGCGTCCACCTTGTCGTCGCGGTCCAGGTTCAGCACGGTGATCAGGTAGAGCAGGAGGTACATGATCACCGGGATCGGGTTCCGGATCACGATCCAGCCTTTGGCCTCGAACCCCTTCTCGATGCTGACGTTGTCTCCGATGTCGAGGTCCCCGCGGACGACGAGTTTTCCGTGGATCTTCACCCCTTCACCGATGTAGGCGTCCTCCTCCACGATCACGTCCCCGAACACCTCGCACCAGTTGTCGATCCGCACGTCGCCGCCGGCGAGGATGGTGCCGTTGATCGTGCAGAACTCGCAGATGACGATGTCGTCCCCCTGGAGCCCGTAGTCGATCCTGCAGCGATCGACT
>FWPV01014086.1_pt1 | contig 11838 bp, 4 predicted proteins | sample 2228371 | NCBI WGS metagenome assembly FWPV01 (sample SAMEA103939776, study PRJEB20133) | metagenome | reverse complement strand
CCGCGAGCGGTTCGGCCTCTACTACGTTGGCCTGTTCCTGGCGGACGAAGCTGGCGAATGGGCTGTGCTCAAAGCCGGCACCGGCGAGGCCGTGCGCACCATGTTGGCTCGCGGTCACCGCATCCGGGTGGGTGAGGGGATGATCGGTTGGAGTGTGGCCCATGGCCAGCCGCGCGTGGCCCTGGAGGTCGGTGAGGATGCCATGCGCCTGGCCACACCTGAGCTGCCCGAAACCCGCTCCGAAGCTGCCCTACCCCTGCGCTCGCGGGGACAGGTGCTGGGGGCGCTTACAGTACAACACACCCAACCCGGAGCCTTTGACCCGGCCACCCTATCGGTGCTGCAGACTATGGCCGATCAGGTAGCAGTGGCGCTGGATAATGCCCGCCTGTTCACCGAGAGCCAAACCGCCCTGGAGGCCATGCAGCGGGCCTACGGCCTGTTGAGCCGTGAAGCCTGGCACCGGCTGCTGCGCTCCCGCGCCGCCTGGGGCTACCGCTACACGCGGTCTGCCGTCAGCACCGCCGAAGGCGAATGGCGGCCAGAGATGCTCCAGGCCCGCCAGACCGGCAGAACCGTGCGGGGAAACGGAACAGGAGAGCCCTTCCTGGCCATCCCGCTCAAGGTGCGCGATGAGGTGGTAGGTGTGCTTGGCTTTCGCAAAGGCACCACCGGTGGCCCCAATCCGGCTGATTGGACCGCCGATGAGACAGCCCTGCTGGAAGCCTTTGCCGCCGAATTGGAACAGGCTCTGGAAAGCGCTCAACTGTTCGAAGAAACGCAACGCCGCGCCATCCGCGAACAGCTGATCGGCCAGATCACAGCCCGCATGCGCGAGACGCTGGATGTGGAAACGATGATCAGAACGGCTGTGCAAGAAGTCCGCCAAGCGTTAGGGCTGCCAGAGGTAGTGATCCGGCTGACGCCGCAAGCGATCGCCGGAACCGAGCCCACCGGCTCACCGGGCCGGCACCCCTCGGAGGAAGGGAAGTAGCATGACACCCGGCGACGCCCGCCAACTGGAGGCAGATATGCCTGAAAACGTGACTGTACCGACAGAGGATCAGCGCCGGTCAAAGCTCATCGAGCGCCTGGCCTATGTCGGAATTGGTATTGCCCTTCTTACTATCGGTTCCTATGTCCCCCTCTATGTCCAGCTCAGAGCATGGCAATTCCTGGGGGTCATCGGATTCCTCACCTCGGCCATCTTTTGCCTGAGCCCTGTGCCGAGGCTGGGCCGCCGGGGAAAGTTTGAAACTGCCGGCTATCTGATGGTTCTGGCCGTCTTTTGCGGCCATGGCTGCGGCGAGCTGCTGTGGGCCAAAGCAACTCTCTACATCAGTCTCGGCGGCATACTGCTGATCTTTCTGATAGGCATTGCCATCCGCCCCCGGCGGTGGGGCATCTGGGTGATCGCAGGCGCTGTCTACCTGGCCTTTGTCCTGCTGGTCAATCGGTTCGAGCCTCTACCCCGCTACGACATCAACCAATCTCCCAGCCTACGCCTCTTCCTGCCTATCATCACTGCCATACTGGTGCTGCTCGCCTTCTGGCAAGTGGCGCGCGCCTTCCAGATCGGCAACATTCGCACCCGGTTGTTGATCGCCTTTTCAACCGTGGCCACCCTGCCGGTACTGGTCATCGGCAGCGGTTCGGTCATCAGCGGGCTGACCACCGACCGGCAAAAAACACTCCTCCAACTGGAATCGGTAGCCATTCTCAAAGTGGCAGAAATTCAAGCCTGGGCAGACAACCTCAAATCTGAGCTGGCCCTGACACTGTCCAGCAACGACGACATATGGCGGGTAGCCACCCTGTTGCAATCGCCGGAACCCGCCACATCGGCGCTGGGCTATGGAGTCAAGAATCGGCTGGAGAAGGTACTCAAGGAAACCGGGCATTTTGGAGAACTGTTTCTGATGGACCAGGAGGGTAAAGTGGTCCTGTCCACCGATCCCGGCCAGGTGGGCGCGATTTACCGTGCCGAGCCCTACTTCCAGAAGGGACTCCAAGAAGCATACATTGGGTCACCATACTACTCTCCCTCCTTGCAGAAAATAGTGACTGTGGTTGCCCGTCCGATCACCGACTTTGAGGGGCGAGTGATCGGCGTTCTGGCCGGCCGGGCCAATCTGGACCGGCTGGAGCGGATCATGGAAGAACGAGTCGGCTTGGGGAATACAGGCGAGACCTATCTGGTTAGCACCAATCACCTTTTGCTGACGGCAAACCGCTTTGGAGAAAAAGGGGTCCTGGCCTACACCGAGGGGGCAAATCGGGCCCTTGAGGAACAGCTTTCCGGTTCCGCAGCCTACAGGAACTATCGAAACGTGCCGGTTTTAGGGGCCTATCGCTGGCTGCCAGAGCTGCAGATAGGGCTGCTGGCCGAACAGGAGCAGGGCGAGACGTTCCGCAGCACCTACAGGACGTTGGGCATCCTCGGCAGCGCAGCTTTGCTTGCGATCCTCCTGGCCGTGGGCGCCGCCCTGTTCATCACCCGGACCATTTCCGCTCCCCTGACCAATCTGGCTCAGATCGCCACCCAGATTGCCGCAGGCGATCTGACCCAGACCGCTCCGGTAGGAAAAGAGGATGAGATCGGCACACTGGCCCGGGCCTTTAACAGCATGACCGCTCAGCTACGCGGGTTGATCGCCGGTTTGGAGCAGCGCGTGGCCGAGCGCACGCAAGAGCTGGCACGACGATCTACCTATCTAGAGGCTTCTGCCGATGTAGGCCGCGCCGTCTCGTCCATTCTAGAGGCAGACCGCTTGATCGGGCAGGTTGTTGACCTGATCCAGGAGCGATTTGGGCTGTACTACGTCGGCCTATTCCTGCTGGATGAAAGCGGCCGGTGGGCCGTCTTGCGGGCTGGCACCGGCACAGCCGGGCAGGCGTTGTTGGCCCGGGAGCACCGCCTGGAGGTAGGTGGACAATCCATGATCGGCTGGTGCATCGCCAACGCTCAACCCCGGGTGGCCTTGGAGGTCGGCGAAGATGCTGTGCGCCTGGCGACCGCCGAGCTGCCCGATACCCGCTCCGAGGCCGCTTTGCCCCTGCGCTCCCGAGGACGGGTGCTGGGTGCCCTCAGTGTGCAACACACCCGACCCGGCGCCTTCGACCCGGATACCCTCACCGTGCTGCAAACGATGGCCGACCAGGTGGCCGTAGCGTTGGACAACGCGCAGCTATTTGCCGAACGCGAGCAGGCTTTAAAGATGGTCCAGCGAGCCTATGGCGAGCTGAGCCGGGAAGCGTGGCTCGATCTGCTTCAGGCCCGGCCCGAGCTGGGCTACCGCAGCGATGAACATGGCCTTTCCGCTGCCGGCGATGTATGGCGGCCAGAGATGGAACAGGCTTTGCAAAGCGGACAGACGATCCGGGGCGACGGCAACACCCCCGGTGGCGAACGGCCCCTGGCAGTGCCGATCAAGGTGCGCGGCCAGATCGTCGGCGTACTTGATACGTACAAACCGGCCCAGGCTGGCGACTGGACGACAGACGAGATCGCCCTGTTGGAGGCGATCGCTACCCAGTTGGATTCAGCCCTGGAAAGCGCCCGATTGTATCAGGAAACACAACGCCGCGCCCTCCGCGAGCAAGCCATCCGCCAGGTTACCGACCGAATGCGCCGTGCCGTGGACGTGGAGGCCATTTTGCGCAATACAGTGACCGAGCTGGCCAGGGTGTTAGGTGCCCCACGCGCCTACGTCCGGCTGGGTATCGAGGGAGCGATGCCTGTCGGGCAGGGCAGTGAGCAACCGGTCAACTCGCCGGCCGGCGAGACACCCCATAGCGAAGGAGACCGGCCCAATGACTGATCAGAGCAGTCTGCACGAACAGATGCGCCGTCGCGCCTTACAGCTCCAGACCGCCGCCGAGGTATCTCGCGCCGCCTCATCCATCCTGAACCTGGATGAGCTGCTGCCCCGCGTTGTGGACCTGATCCGCGAGCGGTTCGACCTGTATTACGTGGGCTTGTTCCTGGTGGAAGAGATCCCCCAAGGACGGGAAGATGCCGGTCGCTGGGCCGTCCTGCGTGCCGGCACCGGCGAGGCCGGGCAAAAGATGATACAGGCCGGGCACAAGCTGGCCATTGGCGGCCAATCCATGATCGGCGGCTGTGTGGCCAGCGGCCAGGCCCGCATCGCCCTCGATGTGGGCGAAGAAGCGGTGCGTTTCGATAACCCGCTGTTGCCCCTCACCCGCTCTGAAATGGCCCTGCCCCTTATCAGCCGGGGGCGGATCATCGGTGCCATGACCATCCAATCGGCCCAACCCGCTGCCTTTTCCACCGAGGACATTACCGTCCTGCAAACCATGGCCGACCAACTGGCCAACGCCATCGAAAACGCCCACCTGTTCCAGGAACGGGAACGGCGCATTACCGAGCTGGCTATCGTCAACGAGATCGGCCAGGCCCTGTCCACCGCTCTAGACCTGGACGAGCTGCTGGAAGCGGTACATCAGCAGGTGAGCCGCCTGTTCGACACAACCAACTTTTACATCGCCACTTATACAGAGGGCGACGACCACTGGGCCACAGCCTTTCACCTGGAGCACGGGCAGCGACAACCCTCTGCCCACTATAGCATCACCGCCGGGCTGACCGGTCACATCATCCGCACTCGCCAACCCATCCTCCTCCATTCCGTCGCCGAAAATATCGCTTTCCATCAGGCTTTGGGAAAAGAGATGATCGGCGAAATTGCCCGCTCGTGGCTGGGAGTGCCCCTCCTCACCGCCGACAAGCTGGTCGGAGTAATGGCCATCCAGAATTATGAGCATGAATACCTGTATACTGAGCAGGACCTGGCGCTGTTTTCTACCGTCGCCGCTCAGGTGGCCAATGCTCTGGACAACCAACGGCTGCTGGCCGAAACACGCCGCCGCGCCCGCGAAATGGAGGTCATTAATGAGGTAGGGCAAGCCATCACCTCGGTACTCGACCTGGATGAGGTGCTGCGCCAGATCGTGGATACGATCAAAGAGCGATTCGGCTACTTTTTTGTCGGAATCCTCCTCCGGGAAGGGAATCATCTGGTTTTCCGCAGCGGGAGCAAGATCGGCCGTTCGGACACCCGCTGGGAACGGGGCGATGTGCGCCTCAGCCTGGACGATCAGAGCCTGAACGTAGCCGTTGTGATCGAGGGCCGGCCTATCCTGGTCAACGACGTGAGCACCGATCCACGGTATAAACTGGCAGAAGGGTTGGAGCCGGTTCGGGCGGAGCTGGATGTGCCCATCGTGGTCAAGGGTCAGCTCATCGGCACGCTCACGGTACAAAGCGACCGCCCTAACGCCTTTGATCAAACCGATCTGCGTCTGCTCCAATCCCTTGCTAACCAGGCCGGTGTGGCGATCGAAAATGCCCGGCTGTTTCGGGAAACGCAGAACCGGGTCCGCGCTTTGGGAGCATTGTACCGATCCGCGCAGGCTGTGAGCAGCGAGCTCGATCTAGACACCTTGACCGATCGCCTGGTGAATGAGGCCTGCCGCCTGGTCGAGGCCGACTATGGCGTGTTGGTCACGTTGGACCCCGCCACCGGCGGCATCCTGCACTTTAAAACAGCCGGTATCGAAAAAGGCGGCTGTCTGCTCAGCAATCTGCCACAGGGCAAGGGGGTTCTGAAGCTGCTGCTCGAAGGACAGGCCGTCCGTGTGGACGACCTTCGCCAGCACCCGGCCTTTGAGGGGTTGCCGAGCGGCCACCTGCCCATCGTCTCCTTCTTGGGGTTGCCCTTGCTCTATCAGGGTCAGGTGCGGGGCCTGCTGGGGGTGAGCAACCGGGCAACCGGCCCCAAATTCGACGCAGCCGACGAGGACCTGCTGGGCAGCTTTGCCGCTCAGGCGACGATCAGCCTGGAGAACGTTCGCCTGTTCCACGAAGCCCAGGCTCGCCTGGAACAAATGCAGATCTTGGCCGAAGAGCTGGCCGTGCTCAATGAAATGGGCGCTGCCCTGACGGCGATGCTGGATACAGAGGCCGTGATCGAAAACCTCTACCTTCACACTGCCCGCCTGATGGACATGACCAGCTTTTTCATTGCCTTGTATGAACCGACGACAGACACGGTTTCCTTCCCATTGGCCGTCGAACAGGGACAGCGAGCGCGGTGGCGCCCTCGTCAGGCAGGCAAGGGCCTGACCGAGTACATTATCCGGACCGGAGAACCTGTGCTGATCAGAGAAGAGATCGGCCCCTGGCTGGAACAACACGGGATTCAACAGATCGGCAAGCCGGCCTTGTCGTGGCTGGGTGTGCCGATAAAGATCGGCGAGCGTGTGCTGGGCGTGATCGCCGTCCAGAGCTATGAGACCCCCCGCCTGTTTAGCGAACACCATCGTGACCTGTTGAGCGCGGTGGCCAGCCAGGCAGCGATAGCCTTAGAAAACGCCCGCCTGTTTGAAGAGATCCAACTCTATGCCGAGGAACAGGCCACCCTGCGCCGCATCATCGAGACCCTCGGCAGCTCCCTGGAAATGCAAGAGATGCTGCATGCGGTGCTGCGAGAAGTGCTGGCAGCCCTGAATCTGGATGCTGCCCTGGTCAGCCTGAGGGATGAGACAACCGACCGGCTCTACCTAGCCGCGCAGCAGGGCCTACCGGATGCAATGGTCAGCCAACTTGAACAGAATGGCCTGGCAGGGACATTGTACGAGCTAGCCTTTGAAACCGGCAAGACAATCCACATCGCCGATGTCCGGCAGGGGGCGCCGGTAAATGCCGATGACCTGATCCGATATGAGCTGTACAGCTATACCGGTATGCCATTGGTCCATATGGGCAGACATCTTGGTGCCATCTGCCTCTTTAATCGTGCTGCCCGCTCTCTGACCGAGCGGGAACTGGCGCTTCTTGCAGCCGCCAGTCGCCAGATCGGGATCGGGATGGAAAACGCCCGCCTGTTCGCCGAAACGAACCGACACGCTGCCCAGCTGCAATCGCTGTATGTAACTGCTGTGCGCCTGAACACCGAACGGAACATACCCGATCTGCTTCAGATCATCGTCGAGCAGGCCGTTACCCTCCTGGAAGCTGAAGCAGGGGGCTTTTACCTCTACGATCCCGAATCTGATGAGCTGGTCTTCTCTATTGGCACCGGTTACTTTACCGAGTTTGTCGGCTACCGGCTCAAGCCGGGGGAAGGGTTGGCCGGCCAGGTATTTGAGAGCCGCCGCCTGATGACCATCGAAGACTATCAAAGCTGGCCTGGGAAAGCAGCCCTATACGAGGGGGAAACCCGGCTGGAAACGATTCTGGGCGTGCCGCTGCTAGGCCGCGAAGGGGTCTTGGGGGTACTGGACATCGCCGGGGGGCGGCAGAAGCACACCTTTAGCGCCCAGGATATATGGCTGGCCGAACTTTTTGCCACTCAAGCGGCCATTGCTCTAGAAAACGCCCGTCTGTTCGACCAGATCCAAACTACTCTGGCCCACACCGAGTCGCTATATCACACCAGCCGCCTCATCACCGCTGCCCAAACCGTGGACGAAGTGCTGGCCGCCGTCCTGGAATACGCTCACCACCTTGCTCCCGATCGCTGTCTCATCGCCCTACTGGACGACCCCGAGGCTGCCCCGGCCGACCGCCAAGTCGAGGTTCGAGCTATATGGGACCGTGCCGGCAAAGAGGCTGCCTTCCTGGGCAACCGCTTCACCCCAGCACACATCCCACCGATCGGCACCCTGGGGCCAACCGACCGGCTGATAGTGGACGACTTTGCCACCAGCGACCGGGTGGACGAACGAACCCGCGCTACCTTCCGCTACCTGGGGGTGGGGGCTGCAGCCATTATCCCTCTGGCAGTCGGCGGCCGGCTGTTGGGCTGGCTGCTGGTCGAGACCATCGGCCGGCCCTACAACTTTACCCAGCGGACGGTAGACGCTCTGCATTCCATCGCCAGCCAGGCCGCCGTCGCTTTGCAAAACCTGAACCGGTTGCAAGAGATCCAGGCCAGGGCCGAACAGGAGCGCGCCGGCCGGGCCATGCTGGCCTTGCGCGTCCGCGAAGTTGACTGCCTGAACGACATCGGGCGCAAGATCGACGAGACTCCGCCCATCCCCGACTTTTTGCAATGGGCCGCGGAGCGCATCCCGGCAGCCTTGCAATACTCGGACCTGTGCCGGGTGGCTATCGAGTTCGAAGGCCAGGTCTATGGCGCAGCCGAGGCGGTCAAGTTGCCCCGACAGATGGTCCAGCAGATGCGCATCGGCGGCACAGGAGTGGGCCGGGTGTATGTGGCCTACACTCAGGATTACGACTTTCTCGACGAAGAAAGCGCCCTCCTGGGCGACATCACCCGCCGGGTGAGCGGCTATATCGAGAACCGCCGCTTGATTGAGCAGATCCAGGCCCGCGCCGAGCGGGAAAAGCGCCTGCGAACCATCACCGACCGCATCCGACGGGGCACCGACGTGGAATCTATTATCCATATCAGCCTGGAAGAACTGAACCAGATGCTAGGCACATCGCAGTTAATCGTGCGCCTCGGCTCCCAGGAGCAGCTACGTTCCTGGGCCCCAGACCCGACGACAGAGGTCAATGTCATCCGCCAAGCCACCAAAATCGGGCCGGGGTCTGACGACAGCAACGACCAGGGGAAGAAGAAGAAAGGAGGCAAGTCAGCAAGCAAACCCAAGCACTAACTACCTGATTCCAAATAGATCTCGGAAAAACAACCAAATCAATAAACGCTTAGGAGGACAAAGAACTATGGAACCTGTGGACGTCACAGCCTTTCCCAACGCAGGGCGGGTATACGATTATGTATTAGGCGGCCATCATAATTTTGAAGCGGACCGGCAGGCGGCGGAATATATGATCAGCCTGATCCCTTCGACCCGCAAATGGGTGCGTATGTTGCGCATGTTTCTGCACGAGGCGGTGCAGCAGTTAGTAGCAGAGGGCTTTGATCGGTTTCTGGACCTGGCTTCCGGGCTGCCTACGGAGGAACATATTCACTCGACGGCACCCCATGCTCAAGTGATCTATGTGGACTATGACCCGGTCGTCATAACCTACGGCACCGAGATTCTGGGCAATAACCCGCGGGTTCGGTATATTGAAGCTGACGTGCGCAACATTGATGCGGTCCTGAGCTCTCCTGTTATCCAAGAGATGTTTGGCGACGAACGCAGGGTAGCGATCGGGTTTAACGCTATCACCTGCTTTCTAACCGACGAGGAGATAAGCCGGATCGCCAAGGCCTTGTACGACTGGGCTGCTCCGGGCAGCAAAATGTTCGCTACCTTTGAAACCAAAGACCCGAACCTGATGACGCCCAGGATGCAGCAATTTGTGGATATGTTCGATCAGATGGGAAGCCCTTATTACTTTTTGACGCTGGAAAGGTCCCAAGAGCTTATGAGGCCCTGGATTGCCGACGAGCGCGGCTTCTTTCCCCTGGCCGAATGGTTGGGAATCCAGGATCAGATTACGGAAGAGGATCGAGAAGGGGTCAACCTTGAATTTTACGGGGCTTTTCTGGTGAAATAATCGCCGCCTGAGGCCGGCGGGGAGCGACGATCCGGGATCGGACCTCCGGAGGGCAAGCTTCAGGCCGACGGCTGAAATGGGAAGGGAGGAAAGATATGTCATCTGTTGTCTCAGACGATGCCCGGCAGCAGGGGGTTAAGCTGTTGCGTGATGGGGCCGATCAGCTCTATGCAACCGTAGAAGGCGTTTTGCGCAAGAACCTGCTCGATAACATGCGGCAATTGGCATCTGTCCGCTCTCTCCCTGCAACCAGCCAGCAGATCGTGGACACCTTCTTGTACAGCCTAGACGGCAAACTCCAAAAGTCGGAAGTATCCGAACGGATGGCCGACCTGGTTCGCCGTGGCCTGGGCCCTCGGTCCGCTTTGGAGGCGATCGATCACCTGAGCCGGACCGCCCTGGCCATTCTGGAGGCCGATCCCGAACAGATCCAGGCCCTTCGGCCGGCTATAGAGGAGTATCGAATCCAATTTGAGCTTGACTACATCAAGGCACAGACTGGTAAAATTCAAGAAGAACAAGAGCGCCTCTATCGGGGCCTGAACGCGATGTTGGAAAAACAGATCATCCTCGAGCGGCAGCTACGGACCGATCTGCAACGACGTCAGACCCAACTCTACACAGCGGCTGAGGTTTCGCGGGCCGCGAGCAGTATTCTGGAACAGGAAAAACTGCTCCGACAGGTGGTTGAGCTGATCCGCCAACGCTTCGACCTTTATTACGCCGGTGTGTTTCTGGTGGATCAAACCGGGCAGTGGACAGGTGAGCCGGGGCGGTGGGCCGTGCTGCGGGCCGGCACCGGCGAAGCTGGCCAGAAGATGCTGGAACAGGGCCACAAGCTGTATATTGCCGGCACCTCGATGATCGGGTGGTGTATAGCCAACAGCCAGGCGCGTATCGCGCTGGATGTAGGCCGCGAGGCGGTACGCTTTGATAACCCCCTGCTGCCCGAGACCCGGTCGGAGCTGGCCCTTCCCCTCATCAGCCGGGGCGAGGTTATCGGCGCCTTGACCATCCAGAGTGCTCAGACCGAAGCGTTTAGTGAACAAGATATCGTTGTGCTCCAAACAATGGCCGACCAGTTGGCCAATGCTATTGTCAATGCTCGCCTCTTTGAGCAGGCCCAGGCCACCTTGCAAGAGATGGAAATCGCGCAGCGCCGCTACGTGCAACGCGCCTGGGAGGAGTATGCCGCTGCTCAAGAGGCAGCCAGAAGTTACCTGTTTTCCGAAGGCACAACCCAGGTGGCACCAGATGCCTGGTTACCGGCCATGTTAGCCGCTCTGCAGCAGTGTGATACCATCGTTATGCACAACGAACCGGAGGGGACTATGCTGGCCGTTCCCCTCACACTACATGGCGAGATCATTGGAATATTGGGGGGCTATAGCCCCTCCACCAAAGGATGGAACAAAGATGAAATTGCCGGTGTAGAAGCTGTCATCGAGCAAATGGCCCTGGCCCTGGAGAACCAGCGCCTGTTCGACGAGGCACAACGGGCCACCTTCCTCATGAGCGAGCGGGTCAAAGCTCTCGACTGCCTCAACGACATCGGGCGCAAAATGGAAGAAACCCCACCGGTGCCCGACTTTTTGCAGTGGGTGACCGACCGCATCCCGCTGGCCATGCGCCACGCCGATGTGTGCCTGGCGGCTATCGAGTTCGAAGGCCAGGTCTATGGCGCAGCCGAGGCGGTCAAGTTGCCCCGACAGATGGTCCAGCAGATGCGCATCGGCGGGGAAGCGGTAGGCCGGGTGTATGTGGCCTACACTCAGGATTACGACTTTCTCGACGAAGAAAGCGCCCTCCTGGGCGACATCACCCGCCGGGTGAGCGGTTATATCGAGAATCGTCGCCTGATTCAAGAAACCCAGGCCCTGGTCATGCGCGAGCGTCTGGCCCGCACGATTGCCGACCGGGTGCGCCGCGGAGTGGACCGGGAAGCCATCATGCGAATTGCAGTACAGGAACTGGGACGAACATTGGGGGCTTCTGAAGCCGTTATACGCCTGGGCACACAGGAGCAACTGCTCTCCGTCCAGGAAACTATGCCGTAAGAGAGAGGAGTTAAGCGATGGGGTACAAAACATACTTGGGAGACGATGGCATTCTGCGTATCAGCTTCATCGAAGAGGTTAGCAAAGAAGACTGGCTCGGTTATATGAACGAGTATCAGCAGTACCTGAATAACGCTACGCCAGAACGTCCGTTGCATTTCCTTGTGGACTCGAGTCAAACATACAAAATGTCCACTTCGGCCCGCAAGCTTTTCATCGACTCGTTCCGCAACCCAGACCCCCGCGTCGGAAAGACAGCCTTGGTGGGAGTCAGCCCCTACG
>FWPV01014084.1_pt1 | contig 11840 bp, 8 predicted proteins | sample 2228371 | NCBI WGS metagenome assembly FWPV01 (sample SAMEA103939776, study PRJEB20133) | metagenome | reverse complement strand
GGGAGGGTGTGCAGGGGAGGGGCCAGGGGGCTGTGCCCCCTGGCCCCCGCCCCTAGGAGCACTTTTTCAACAACCTGCTAGCGTGTCGGGCAGCCGGCCACGTCGAGCGGAAGGAGAGGGACATGACTGTAAAGCGGTTGTTGACCACCATGACGCCGTTTGCCAATCTGGATGAACGGCAGCTGGCCATGGTAGAAACGTGCTGTGAAATCATCCAATACCCCGCCGGGGCGATTATTTATCAACAGAACAGCCCGGCCCAAAAAATGTTCATCATTCTGTCAGGGATGGTCAGTCTTGACGACGTGGTAGACAATTTTACCTTCATTTCCTATGAGCGCCGAGGCCACAAAAGCATCATCGGTACGGCTTCCCTCATCGGCCAGAAGCTTTACTCACTTACGGCAACCTGTCTGGAACCCACCGAGGTTATCGCCATCGATGTCCCCCGGCTGGAGGCCATCTGTGAGCAAGACTCGGAAGTGGGCTTCAAGGTCATGACCGAAGTGGCCTTCATTTTCTTCCAGCGCTATGAGCGGGCCAAGACAAGATTATACAATGTCTTCAAAGAGATACCCGTACGACTGGTCTGCCGGGAGGTGGCCCCCCGGGAAGATTGACGCCGCAGGAACACCAGGGATGGTTCACTTACCGATCACCCCCCTGCCGGGGAAATTTTATCTTGGTTTTTTCCCCCACCGCGTTTATAATCTGGAACATGAATGATAAAATTTTTGAACACGATCTTTTTTCCTCTGCAACCCTAAACTAAGTTCCCGGATTTTTCGATAAGAAATTAGTATTCCAGATGTCTCCCTGGCAGGGTGTGGAAAAGGTGTTCATTGGGGGGGACAGGGGGCACAGCCCTCTGCCCCTCCTCTACAACCCCTCCCTACCCCCGACAGCAGCTTTTGACTGCGCCGAAAGCTGGACATGCGGGATATCTCCTCCAGTAATTCTGGCCGGGAGTTTTTCAACCGCCTGTTAGGTCAACCAGGTGGGTAACAACGCGGTTGCCGGCCTGGGAGAGGAACACTTGCCGGCCAGCCTCACTTGCCGGCCACCAGAGAAGAACAGAGCATGCCTCCATTGGCCAAGATCCTAGTGGTCGACGATGAACCGGCGATCCTGGAAGTAATCCAAAAGATCCTGACAGACCGGGGTTTTCATGTTGACATAGCCGCCGACGGCATGGCTGCCTTGGCCCTCTTGGAGCGGGGCAACTACGACCTGATGCTCAGCGACGTCAAGATGCCCCTCATGGACGGCATGGAATTGTTGCAGCGGGTGGGGCTGCTGTATCCAGACCTGGTCACAGTGATGTTATCCGGCTTCGCCAACATCCAGGACGCGGTGGCGGCCATCAAACTGGGGGCCTATGACTATATCGCCAAGCCGGTATATCCCGAGGATCTGGTCCTATCTATCCAACGCGCCCTCAAGTTCAAAGAATTGCGGCAAGCCCAACAGGAATTGGAGTGGACCCTGCAGGGGGCAGAGGCCCTGGGGCTGCGGGTTCTGGACCTGGCCCCGGAAACCGAAGAATTCCAGGTCCTGGAAAAGTTGCGGCAAGAGGCCAAGTCCAAAAAGACTCTGGCGGACTTGGCTGACCTGTTTTTACAAGGGGCGCAGAAGCTTACCCTGGCCTCCCGCGGGTCGATCTTCCTCTTTGATCGCGACGGCGTTAACCTCACCTGTTTAGCCTGTAGCGATGACCAGGCGGACAAGCTGCGCTTTCAGAGTGTTCGACCCAGCGAGGGGGTCATGAGTTCGGTGCTGCAACGGGGCCGCCCTCTCCTGGTGGTGGACGTGGGTCTGGAGCCCCGGTATTTCAGTTACCAACGCAGTGAACGCTACAGCACCAGAAGCTTCATGGTAGTCCCGGTGGTGGGCAACAAGACCTGGGGGGTCATCAATCTCACGGATCGCTGTGATTACAAGCCCTTCTCTCCCCGGGAACTCTTCCTCACCTGGCTGTTGGCCCGGATCCTCAGCGAGTCCCTGCAGCACTGGGAATGGGAGGATACGAGCCGGACCATCAAAGCCGCCCTGGAGGCCAGCCAGAGTGAGCTCGAGGGCATCAAGGAGTCGCTCACCCGCCTCCCCGCCACGATGCCCGTGGGGGTGGCACTCCTGGATCGGAAACTGCGCCTGCGTTTCTTCAACCCCACCTTTGCCAAGCTGTTGCGTCCCCAAGACCCTACCTTGGGCAAGAACCTTCTTCCTAACCTGCCTCCCATTTCCATGACGGACAGGCAGAAGATCAAAGCAGGTTTCCGCCGCATCCTCCAGGGTGAGGCCACGGTGGAATGCGGGCAGATCACCCTGCCACACCCTGAGCAGGGCAACAGCTTCTGCCAAGTTCACCTTATCAGGGTGGAGAAGCCTGGTGCTGACTTGGACATCATGATGGTCCTGGAAGATGTTACTGAGGTCTCCCAACTGCAGCAGCGCCTCTCCCTGTACGAACACCTGGCGATCATGGGCAAGCTCTCCACCTGCGTGGTTCATGAGCTAAACAACCCGTTGGACGGGGTGAAACGCTACATCTCTCTGGCCCAGTTGAAAAAGGATCAGGCCGAAGATGTGGAGCGCTATCTGGCCGAAGCCCAGAGAGGCCTCAGCAAAATGTCCATGGCCATTAATTCCATCTTGAATGTGGCCAATCCCAGCCGCATCCTGAAATCCCAGGAGACCCTCATCAGCCAGATACGGGAAGCGGTCAAGATCATGCTGCTCCAAGCCAAAGACCAACGGATTGAGATCACCCTGTCGACGCCGCCCATCTTTGAAGAGCTGTTCTACGGCACCGATCTCTATACGGTGTTTGTCAATCTCATCAAAAACGCCGTCCAGGCCATGCCGGGCGGCGGCAAGATACAGATCATCGGCTTGGAGACAGCCGGTCAGGTGGAGATCCGTTTCAAAGACAACGGCCCTGGCATCCCAGCCGCAGTGCGGGACGATATCTTCAAACCATTCTTCACCACCAAAACCCAGGGACAAGGTCTTGGTCTGGGGTTGACCATCTGCCAGAAAATCATCTCCCGCTACCAGGGCTCCATTGCGGTGGAAAGCACGGTGGGGCAGGGAACCGAATTCATCATCACATTGCCATTGGCAGAGCGCTTTCACCTCCCACCCCAGGATGAAGCTACAGGAGGGGCAGGACTGTGAAGCACAAAGATATCCTCATCGTGGACGATGACGAGCTGGTCTGCCATTCCCTCAAGGAATTGCTCCGGCTCGAGGGCTATCAGGTTGATTCCACCCTGGACGGCCTGGAGGCCCTGCAGAAGATCAAAGATACCCGTTACTCCCTGATCATTTCCGATATCCGCATGCCCACCCTGGACGGCATTGAGCTGCTGAAAGAAATCCGGGGCAAGAATCTGGACAGTTTCCTCATCTTCATCACCGGCCATGGCCATATCGACGGTGCGGTGGAGGCCATCAAGCTGGGCGCCTACGATTACATTACCAAACCCATCGACGATGTCCGGTTGAAACTGACCATCAAACGGGCCTTGGAGCAGAAACAGCTGCTGGCCTCCTATCAGTCCCTGAAAAAAAAGGTGCCGCCATGGGAACTGGATGAGCGGATTGTTGTCAAAGACCGCAAGATGACGGAACTCCTGGGTCTGGTCCACACCGTCTCGGAGACCATGGCCACGGTGCTGATCACCGGGGAGTCGGGCACCGGCAAATCCATGCTGGCCAAATACATCCACCGCCATTCCTCCCGCAAAGATGGGCCCTTCGTGGAGCTGAGCTGCGGCACCCTGGCCGAAACCCTCCTGGAAAGTGAGCTCTTCGGCCACGTCAAGGGCGCCTTCACCGGGGCCGACCGGCATAAAAAGGGCAAATTTGAAGAGGCCCAGGGGGGGACCATCTTCCTGGACGACATCAACTGCGCCTCGGCCACCTGTCAGATCAAGCTATTGCGGATCTTACAGGAGCGCACCTTTGAGCGGGTGGGCGGCAATGAGTCGCTGCACACCGATGTGCGTATCATTACGGCCACCAACACCCCATTGAGCGAGGAGGTGGAAAAGAAAAAGTTCCGGGAGGACCTCTATCATCGGATTAATGTGGTATCCTTATACATCCCCCCGCTGCGGGAGCGTCTGGGTGACATTGAACCGCTGATCGATCATTTTATTAAACGCTTCAATGAGTTGCATCGCAAGAAGATCCGGGGCATCAGCAAAAATGCCTTGCAGCTCTGTTATAATTATCCCTGGCCGGGCAATGTGCGGCAGCTGGAAAACGTCATGGAGCGGGCCGTCATCCTGACCCCCGGAGAGTTCATCATTCCCGAGTTCCTGCCGGAAGAAATGCGGACTACCCCCGTCCCGGGGGAAGAGGAGACCGACATGCCCTTGGCGGCCGCCCTGGCAGAGGCGGAAAAGCGGATCATTTTCAGGTGCCTGAAACAAAACAACTGGAACCGGCAGCTCACAGCCCAGGTCCTGGGGATCAGCCGCACCACGCTCTTCAATAAAATGCGCCAATATCAGATCGATGACCCCCGGAAGATCAGCGGAGAATTCCTCCACTAGCAGGGTGTTGAAAAACTCCCGGCCACAGTTGCTAGTGGGAGGATATCCCTATTTTTCAGCTTTTGGCGGAGCCAAAAGCTGTTGTCGGGGTTGGGGGAGGGGGCAGGGGGCTGTGCCCCCTGGCCCCCTCCCCTACGAACACGTTTTCAACACCCCACTAACTCACCGGGTGGCAGCCCCCCAGAGGCAGCCAGAACTACCATGGAAGAAAATTATCACATCCTGGCGGCGTGGGATCACGCCCACCTGTGGCACCCTTTCACCCAGATGCAGGGATTTGTGCAGGAGGAACTGCTCATCATTACCCGGGGAGAGGGGGTCTACCTGTATGATCATGCCGGCCGGCGCTATCTGGACGGCGTCTCTTCTCTGTGGACCAACGTCCATGGCCACCGCCAGCCGGTGTTGGACCAGGCCCTGCAGGAGCAGCTGGCCAAGATAGCCCATTGTACCATGCTGGGGCTGGCCAATGTCCCGGCCATCAATCTGGCCAAACAGCTGGTGGACCTGGCGCCGCCGGGCCTGACCCGGGTCTTTTACTCTGACAACGGGTCCACGGCGGTGGAAGTCGCCCTGAAGATGGCGTACCAGTATTGGCAGCTGCGGGGGGAGAAGCAGCGGCGCACCTTCCTGAAATTGAAGGAAGCCTATCATGGTGATACCCTGGGCGCCGTCTCCGTGGGCGGGATCGACCTGTTCCATCAGATCTTCAAAGACCTGTTGTTCCCCACCTTGGAGGCTCCCAATCCCTACTGCTACCGCTGTCCGGAACAGGAGGACTGCCGGCTCCAATGCCTGGCAGCCCTGGAGAGGCTCGTGGCGGAACACCACCGGGAGATCGCCGCCATCATCCTGGAACCGGTCATGCAAGGGGCAGCCGGGATGATCCCTCAACCGCCGGGCTACCTGCAACGGGTGCGCCAGGTGGCCGATGCCCACGGCCTGCTGCTCATCTGTGATGAGGTGGCCACCGGGTTCGGCCGCACCGGCACCATGTTCGCCTGTGAACAAGAGGGCGTTGTCCCGGATTTGCTCTGCCTGGCCAAAGGCATTACCGGCGGTTACCTGCCGTTGGCGGCCACCCTCACCACCGAGCGGCTCTACCAAGCCTTTCTGGGGGAGTTCCAGGAGTTCAAGGCCTTTTTCCACGGCCATACTTACACCGGCAACCCGCTGGCCGCGGCAGTGGCGGTGGCCAATCTGCAGCTCTTCCGGAAAGGGCGCCTCTTGGAGCAGCTGCAGCCCAAAATCGCCTATCTGACGCAGCGCCTGCAGGAGTGGCAGGATCATCCCCATATCGGCGACATCCGGCAACGGGGGTTCATGGTGGGCCTGGAACTGGTCCAAGACAAGGCCAGCCGGACGCCGTTCCCGGTAGCCCGGCGCCAGGGCCATCAGGTCATCCTGGCGGCCAGGAGACTGGGGGCCATCCTGCGACCCCTGGGCGACGTGGTCGTCCTCATGCCACCCCTGGCCATCTCCCTGGACGACTTATCCCGCCTCTGCGACATCACCATTGCGGCCATCAACCAGGCCTGCCAGGTTTGAGATGCCCGGGGCAAAGGGCGGGGTTGGGCGAGGGGTTGTAGGGGAGAGGGCTGTGGGCTATGCCCCCTGGCCCCTCCTTTAATAATACTCCCGCAACACCCTCTCAGGCGCCGACACCGGGTGGCAAGGCTGTCAACGACCTGCCAGATACAGTTCTGCCTGCCGGGCCTCGTCCGGGGTATCCACTTCCAGGGTCTCGGCGCTGGTCTCCACCACCTTGATTTTATAGCCGAATTCCAGAGCCCGGAGTTGCTCCAGTTTCTCTGCCTCTTCCCACCGGCCGGCCGGCAGCTGCACAAACTGCTGCAGGAAAGCCTGGCGATAGACGTACATACCGATATGCTTGAAGTATTCCGGCTGACGGTCCGGCTCCCGATGATGGGGAATGGCGGCCCGGGAGAAGTAGAGGGCATAGTGTCGGTGGTCAAAGACGGCCTTGACCACATTGGGGTCCGCGGCCAGCGCCGGATCCCGGAAGGGGCGCACGGCAGTGGCCATGGCCGCGTCCGGATCACTTTGCAGGCTGTCCACCAAGCGGGAGATGAGCGGCCGGGGGAAGACGATCTGGTCCCCCTGAATGTTGACCACGATGTCCTCCGGCCCCAGGCCGAGGAGTGAAGCCGCTTCGGCCAGGCGGTCCGTCCCGGAGGCGTGCCGGCTGCCGGTCAGGATCGCCTTGCCCCCCAACGTGTGTAGGCAGGCGGCGATCCGGTCATCATCCGTGGCGACATACACCTCACTCAGTTCCGGCACCTGCCGGGCAGCCTCATAGACCCACTGAATCAACGGTTTGCCGGCGATCAGGGCCAGGGGTTTGCCGGGAAACCGGGAAGAGCCATAACGGGCCGGGATGATACCCACGATGCGCATGCCGACACTCCTTCTATCCTTATAAGTTATAAGAAAGACTTGACAAATCTCCAGGCGGCATTACCATTAGAACAATACTGTTCATATCATAAGCAATCCTCGGGAGGAAAGTATTCCCATGCGTTTTGATAAATTTACCCTGAAGGCCCAGCAGGCGGTCCAGGGGGCCCAGGAATTGGCCCAGACCCTGAACCATGCCCAGATCGAACCGGCCCACCTGCTGCGCACCCTATTGGCCCAGGAAGAAGGCCTGGTCCGTCCGGTCCTCAGGAAACTGGAGGTGGACCCCCAGCGAGTCATCCAGGGAGTGGAGGAGTTGTTGGCCAAATTGCCTCGGGTGTCCGGAGCGGCCCAGGTCTACCTGGCCCCATCGTTAAGTCAGGTCTTGGATGCGGCCTTCAAGCTGGCCGATCAGATGAAAGATGACTACGTCTCCACCGAGCACCTGTTCCTGGCGCTGTCCCAGGCCAAAGGCACTGAGATGGCCGGTCTGTTTGCCTCCCTGGGCTTGACCCCTGAGGCCATCATGCAGGCTTTGGCCGGTCTGCGGGGCTCCCAGCGGGTCACGGACCAGTCGCCGGAAGAGAAGTTCCAGCCCCTGGAAAAATATGGCCGGGACCTGACGGAATTGGCCCGCAGTGGCAAACTGGACCCGGTCATCGGCCGGGATCTGGAGATCCGCCGCATCATGCAGGTGCTCTCCCGCCGGACCAAGAACAACCCCGTCCTCATCGGCGAGGCAGGGGTGGGCAAGACGGCCATCGTGGAGGGGCTGGCCCAGCGGATCGTCAACGGCGACGTACCCGAAACCCTGAAGAACAAGCAGATCGTCACCCTGGATATGGGCGCCCTGATCGCCGGCAGCAAATACCGGGGCGAATTTGAGGACCGGCTGAAGGCCGTACTGAAAGAAGTGGTGGAATCCGACGGCCGCATCATCCTGTTCATTGATGAACTGCACACCCTGGTGGGTGCCGGTGCCGCCGAAGGTGCGGTGGACGCCTCCAACATGCTGAAGCCGCCCTTGGCCCGGGGGGAGTTGCGCTGCATCGGCGCCACGACCATCAACGAATACCGCAAGTATATCGAGAAGGATGCGGCCCTGGAGCGGCGCTTCCAGCCCATTTTGGTGGCGGAGCCCTCGGTGGAGGATACCATTTCCATCCTGCGAGGTCTCAAGGAGCGCTACGAAGTGCACCATGGCGTGCGCATTAAGGACAGCGCCATCATCGCCGCCGCCACCCTGTCAAAGCGGTATATCACGGACCGCCATCTGCCGGATAAGGCCGTAGACCTCATCGATGAGGCGGCCAGCAAGCTGCGCATTGAGATTGACAGCTTGCCGTCGGAGATTGACGAGATCGAACGCCGCATCCGCCAGGAGGAGATTGAGAAGGAGGCCTTGAAAAAGGAGAACGATCCCGCCTCCTTGGAGCGCCTGGAGAAACTGGCAAAATCTCTGGCCGATCTCCGGAAGCAGGCTGCGGCCATGCGGGCCCGCTGGCAGCAGGAAAAAGAAGCCATCACCCGCATCCGGGCCATCAAAGAGCAGATCGAAGAGACCAAGATCGCTGAAGCCCAGGCGGAGCGTCAGGGCGATCTGGCCAAGGCCGCGGAACTGCGCTATGGCAAGCTCCTGAGTCTGCAGAAGGAATTGGAAACCGAAAACCTGAAGCTGGCCGAATTACAGAAAGACGGCGCCATGCTGAAGGAAGAGGTGGACGCGGAAGACGTAGCCGAAGTGGTGGCCAAGTGGACCGGCATCCCAGTGACCCGCCTGTTGGAAGGGGAAAAGATGAAGCTGGTCCACATGGAAGAGCGCCTGGCTGCCCGGGTGGTGGGCCAGGTCGAGGCGGTCCAAGCGGTCTCCAATGCCGTCCGGCGGGCCCGCTCCGGCATTCAGGACCCCAACCGGCCCCTGGGCTCTTTCATTTTCATGGGCCCCACCGGCGTGGGCAAGACCGAGTTGGCCCGGGCCTTGGCCGAATTCCTCTTCGATTCGGAACAGGCCCTCATCCGCCTGGACATGTCAGAGTACATGGAGAAGCATACCGTCTCCCGCCTCATCGGGGCCCCGCCCGGCTACGTGGGCTATGAAGAAGGCGGCCAGCTCACTGAGGCGGTCCGGCGGCGGCCTTACTCGGTGGTCCTCTTCGACGAGATCGAGAAGGCCCATCCCGAGGTCTTTGACGCCCTCCTGCAGATCCTGGACGACGGCCGCATGACCGACGGCCAGGGGCGGACGGTGGACTTCAAGAATACCATCGTCATCATGACCTCCAACATCGGCAGTCAGTATATCATGGAGGTTCAGGACGAAGAGGAGATGCGCCACAAGGTGATGGAGGCCCTGCGGTTCCACTTCAAGCCGGAGTTCCTCAACCGGGTGGACGACATTATCATCTTCCACCGCCTCAGCCGGCAGCACCTGCGCCAGATCGTCGACCTGCAGGTGCAGCGGCTGGTGCAGCGGCTGGCGGAACACGGCATCCAGCTGGTGCTCACCGATCGGGCCCGGGACTACCTGGCCGAGGCGGGCTACGATCCGGTCTATGGCGCTCGGCCCCTGCGCCGGGTCATCCAGAAACAGGTGCAGGACAGTCTGGCCAAGTTGATCCTCAGCGGCGAGTTCGGCGAAGGCGACACGGTCACCGTGGATGCCGACGAAGCCGGCCTGGTCTTCGCCAAAAAGGGAGCCTAAGCCTTTCACGGGCTCCCCTACGAACACTTTTTCACCACCCTGCTAAAGGGCGGGCCCGGAGGCCCGCCCCTTTCCCTGCCGGCGGCTGGCGGCGCCTTGCAAAGTATGCCATAATCTTCGGCAACGGAATGGACCATCCTCCCTGCTCCGGACACAGAAACCATCATGATCGACAAACTCGACCTGCACCGCCGCCTCATTGACCATGTCCGCTATCTGAGCGTTACCCTGGGCGACCGCAGTGTCTACCGGCCCCAGAGCCTGAAGGCGGCGGAGGACTACGTCCGCGGGCAGTTGGCAGCCTGTGGTCTGCCGGTGCAGCGCCAGAGTTTCATCTACCTGCAGCAGGAAGTGGCCAACATCATCGCCGGTAACCAGGACCCCCAGGGCTACTACATCCTGGGGGCCCACTATGATACGGTGGCCGGCACCCCGGGGGCGGACGACAATGCCAGCGGCGTGGCGGTACTCCTGGAAACAGCCCGTCTGGCCGCTTCCCTGCCGCCGCCGCTGCCCTGGACCTTCATCGGTTTCACCACCGAAGAACCGCCGGCCTTCTTCACCCCCTACATGGGCAGCCGGGTCTACGCCAAACGGGCCAAGAAAGCCGGGCACCGCATCAAGGGGATGCTCTGCCTGGAGATGGTGGGCTACTACCGGCACGAACCCGGCAGCCAACCCCTGCCCTTCCCGCTGCCATTCATGGGCTATCCCACCACCGGCAACTTCATCGGGCTGGTGGCCGACCGACGGTCCCGCCCCCTGCTGGCCGCCCTGGAGAAGGCTTTGCAGAGCGGCTGTCATCTGCCCACAGCCGCCATCGCCATTCCCTTGGGCGGGCACCTGCTACCGGAGAGCCGCCTGAGCGATCATGCCAATTTCTGGGATCAGGGCTACCAGGCCGTCATGCTCACTGATACCGCTTTCCTGCGCAACCCGCACTATCATGGTGCAGGGGATACCATGGACACGCTGGATTTCGACGCCATGGTGGAACTGACCCTGGGATTATTCTCTTTCATTCAGCAGCAACGCTGAGATTCAGGTGAGGAGTCAATGGAACAGAAAGCAAAATTCATCGGCAAGATACGAGACAATCCGCTGGTCGCCCTGGAGCGGGGCAACCGTGAGGTGATGCTGACCATCTGGCGGGAGTATTTGGATGAGGTCCTGGAATTGGACCGCACCTCCGGCCGGCGCCGGCTCCTGGTGCGCCGGGTGGAACATGAAGGGGATTTCGACCGCCTCTACGGCGACTGGAACGACTTGAGTCCACCGGAGCGGGGCGAACGCTGGCTGGCCCTGATCCGCACCACTAAGGCCATCCTGCAGGAAGTGGAGGATGTCTGCCTGCGCTGCGGCGATTGCTGCCTGAAAAGCAGCCCGACCCTGGCCGCGGCGGATATGCGCCTCTTTCAGCAGGACATCCTGAGCTGGACCGAGGTGTATACCCTGCGCCAGGGGGAACGGGGGGTTGATCCCCGGACCGGCGAGGTCAAACCCATCGCCGGTGAACGCCTGAAGATCAAGGAGCACAGCGCCACCAAGAACTGCCTCTTCTATGCCACCAACCCCAACCGCTGCCTCATTTACGAACACCGGCCGGAGCAGTGCCGGGCGCAGTTCTGTCACCGCCGGGAAGAGGAACTGCCGCCGCCCACCACCGATTTTCTCACCCGGGCGGCCTTCTTCAGCCACCACCCGGAACTATGGCAGTTGATCACCACCCATGAGGAAAAATGTGCCATCGCCCGGCTGGAACAGACCCTGGAACACCTGGCCGACAACCAGGAAGAGGCCTCCGACGCCCTCTTTGAGATGCTGCATTTCGACCACTACCTGCGGCAGCACCTCCTGACCGACTGGGAGATCCCCGCCGGGGCCCTGGATTTCCTCCTGGGCCGGCCCCTGAGCCAGATCCTTAGGCATTATGGCCTGATAGCCGAAATGACCGGCGAAGGCGTCTTCCGCCTTACTAGGGGACGTTCTTGAAATATTGACATTCTCGGGGAGGGTGGCAGAGCTGCGCCCTGTCCTCGCCGCAGCGGACTGGCAGGGCGTTGAAAACGTGCCCGTAGGGGAGCGGGCTGGCAGGGCGTTGAAAACGTGCCCGTAGGGGAGGGGGCCAGGGGGCACAGCCCCCTGCCCCCTCCCCTACA
>FWPV01007617.1_pt1 | contig 11842 bp, 14 predicted proteins | sample 2228371 | NCBI WGS metagenome assembly FWPV01 (sample SAMEA103939776, study PRJEB20133) | metagenome | reverse complement strand
CTTGCAGCATATTCTCTAGCTCGGCAGCTCCCCCTCGTCCTGCGGCCCACCCTGGGAAAATTCTCTCTGGGAAGAGAACCGGGAGAGGGTGACTCTCCTAACCTCCCCCCGAATCCGAGTCTGCTGAGCCCGGCCCCCTCCCATAAAACTTGTCAGGAAAATCGGGGGACGGCGAGGAAGGCCGGGATTCGCTATCTTCAGCCGCCTCCCGCCGCGGTCAGGATTTCCAGGGCCATCCTGGCCATAATGCCGGCGGCCACATCATCAATCACCACTTCCAGGCCCCCCGTCCCCCGGCTGAGCCAGCGGATGGGCCAGGGTTTCAGGATGTCCAGGGCCCGAAACAGCAAAAAGCCCGTCAGCGCGCCGGTCCAGGTCAATGACGTTCCGGCCAAGGCGATCAGTAGGCCCGTCACCTCATCAATGACAATGGCCGGGTGGTCCACCCGCCCCAGGATGGTCTGGGCAGGACCCGCCACCTGAAGACTTATCGCCAGGAGCAGAGCAACGGCCGAAGCATAACCCAGGGGTCCCAGATGGGCCAGCAGCCACCAGAGGGGCAAGGCTGCGGCGGTCCCCCAGGTTCCGGGAGCCAGGGGCAGATATCCCACCCCGCCCCAGGTTGCCAGGGCCAGGATCAGGCGCCGGGAAGACCGCGAGGATTCCGGTAAAAACCTCTTTTTCTGTACCATATCAGGATTACATGGGGCGAAAACAGATGTCAACTTATTGCCTGAGGCCTGCGTGCCTTCCGGAAACACCGGAGGCGGCCGCCTACCGGGGCCTGGCCGAAGACCTGGCCCGGAAATCTGAAATAGAATACACAATAAAGGAAATTAGCTTATAATGAAACAATGGACTTTGACGCCTCCGAAGCCGCTCTGCCGCAGCCTTGCATCATCCCTCGAGCCGAACATGCCTTGTCCCGGAAAAATATTTCCCTGGAGGCCCTGAAAGTCCTCTACCGCCTGCATCATGCCGGCTACAAGGCGTATCTGGTGGGAGGCAGCGTCCGGGACCTGCTGCTCGGCAAGCGTCCCAAGGATTTCGACGTGGCCACCGACGCCCGCCCCGGGGAAATCCGCAAATTGTTCCGCAACAGCCGCATCATCGGCCGCCGGTTCCGGCTGGTGCAGGTATTCTTCCGGGGGGGCAAAATCGTGGAGGTCTCCACCTTCCGCCGCCGGTCGGAGTTCGACGCCGCCCCTGAAGAAACCCTGGCCCGGAACAACACCTTTGGCTCCCCCGCGGAGGACGCCCAGCGCCGGGACCTTACCATCAACGGGCTGTTTTATAACATCGCCGACTTTTCCCTGGTGGATTACGTGGGCGGGCTCCGGGACCTGCAGGCGGGCTACATCCGGGTCATCGGGGATCCGGCGGTGCGCTTTGTGCGGGACCCGGTGCGGATGCTCCGGGTGCTGCGGCATGCGGCCCGGACCGGCTTCACCATCGACCCGGCGGCCTGGGAGGAAATCAAGGCCAAAAGGGAACTCATCCGGGTGTGTCCGGCGGCCCGTCTCCGGGACGAACTCCTTCGGGACCTGAAAAGCGGGGCGGCCCGGCCTTTCATGGAATTGATGCTGGACAGCGGGTTGTTTTACGCTCTGTTTCCCACCTGGAAAAATCGTCTGGACCAAAGAAGCCGCCAAGAACTCCTGGACAATATGGACCGTCTGGACCGGGTTTTTCAGGCCGACCTGCCGATGTCGGAAAATCTGGTGTGGGCTTTGTTTCTGGCTCCTTATGTGCATCGGGAGGAACTGCCCGAGGCTCCGGGGGAACTCCGGGAAGCTATGGCGGCCCATATCCGCCAGGCTCTGGGGACCATTGAATTCCCCCGGCAGCGGCAGGAGGAGACCACCCAGATCATGGCCCTGGCCGAAATCCTCCGTTCTTACCTCGAAAAGGGGCAGACCGCCCCTGCCCGCCTGACCCGGCTGGCCGCCTACCCCGAGGCCTGGCGGCTGAACCGCCTGAGCACCGCAGGGCCGGAGGAGGTCCCTTCGCTTTTCGCCGAAGCGGAAACCCCACCCCCTCCGACCCCCCGCAGACGGCGGCCCCGGCGCCGCCGACCCCGGGGCGCCTCCCGCCGCCCGGCGAAAATGTGAGGTTCACTCCCGGGAGCCTCGTGCCTGGTTCGATTTCTCGTTATAGTGGCACAGTTTCCCGAGTTTCTGGGTCTCCGAAAAAGAGGGTTCGGCGCCACGGTGAACCTGAATTTTTCAGCCTTTACACTTCGGTAAATCAGGTTATACAATTGGGTAAAATCAGGCCGGCGGTTGACGGTGACAGGGCAGACAACCGGTGGGCCGTGCCGCTATTCTTCGGCCCTGGTTCCGGGGCTCACTTTTCGGTTTTGACTTGCCGATGAAATTAATACCTGATAACAGAGACATTATCTGATAACCAAAGGCTCTTTCTTCGCCTGGTCAGGCACCGGGGGCCGGCCCAGGTGAGGACACCTGGGCCGCCGGGATGAGCCAGGGACGACTGCTTTTATGAATATCGCCCGATCTCAGGACGCCGGCGGGGAGGACAGCGGGTGAAGGCGCGGCTCGGGCTGCTTTTCGGCCTCCTGGCCGTCGGCGGTCTTTTGACCGCGGGCCTCTGGCGATACTTCACGCCGGCGCCGGTCCCGGCCCCCGTGGAAACCAAGGGGGAAGAGAAGTCCAGGATGGAGAGCCTCTCCCTGACGGATATCGACAAAGGGGTCAAACGCTGGAAATTGAGCGCCTCCCGGGCGGAATATTCGAAAAACCGGGATGAGATCACCATCCACGACATCGCCGTGGAGTTTTACGGGTCCGGGCAGGAAGTCGTCTATATTCAGGCGGAATCCGGGACGGTGAACCCCAAGGGACGGGACCTGACCCTTAGGGGCGATGTGAGGCTGACCCAGGGGGGCCTCACCATCCGCACCCAGCAGGTCCGTTACCTGCCCCGGGAGCAGGCCCTGGCGGCCCCGGAGGAGGTGATCCTGGAAAGCCCCCGGATTCGCGTGTCGGGGAAGGGCCTCTACATCGACCTGAAGGGCAAAAGGTTAATCCTTAAGGAACATCGGCTGACCACGGTCAAGCTGGAAAAAGGACTTTTGTGAGCCGAACCGAAAAAACCGCCGGCCGGCTGGCCTTGGCGGCAATGGGGTTGCTGTTGATCCTGCTGGGGGTTGTCAACCCCGGGTGGGGTCAGAAGGAGGAGGTTTCCGGAAGCGCCATGCCTCCGGGGGCAAGCCGGGAAGCCGGCTCCGCCAAGGCCGAGGTGCCCCTGCGGATCAGCGCCGCCCGGTTGGAGGCGGATCAGGACAAGCGCCTTATTGTTTTCAGCGGTGGGGTGAAGGCGGAGTACGGGGACGGCGTATTATATGCCGACAAACTCCTGGTTTTCTATGAACCCCCCAAAGGAGGTCCCGCCGCCGCTTCGGAGCAGAAGAACCGGGCGGCCTCTTCTCTGGGGGAACTGGGCGGGGAGAAGCTCGAGCGCCTCGAGGCCCACGGGAACGTCCGCTTTGTCCAGGGGGACCGGGTGGCCACCGGGGACCAGGCGGTGTACCAAAGAAAGCGGGATGAAATCGTGCTCCTCGGTCGTCCCCAGGTATGGCGGGGGGAAAATCACCTGAGAGGCTCCCGCATCACCTTTCAGCTCAAATCCAGAAAGGTGGTGGTGGAAAGTTCCCCCCAACAGCGGGTGGAGGCCCACCTGTATCAGGGCGGCCGGAGGGTGGAACCGGCCAAAGGGTTGCTCCCGGGGTCGTCCCGCCCGAAGGGCCCCCAGGCCGCCCCCCCGTCCGGGAGACCATGACCCATGGAACCGAGCCATGTCAGGCACCGGCTTACCCTGGAGCATCTCAGCAAAAGCTACGGCGGGCGCAAGGTGGTGGATGACGTTTCCCTGGAGGTCAACAGCGGCGAGGTGGTGGGGCTCCTGGGCCCCAACGGCGCCGGCAAAACCACCACCTTTTATATGATTCTTGGCCTGGAACAGCCTGATCAGGGGGCCATCTATCTGGACGGAGAGGACATCTCCCGGCTGCCCATTTATCAGCGGGCCCGGCGGGGTCTCCAATATCTGCCCCAGGAGTCCTCGGTGTTCCGCAAACTCACGGTGGCCGAGAACATCATGGCGATTCTCGAGACCCTGGAACCGGACAGCCTGCTTCGGGAGGAGCGGCTGCACAAACTTTTGGGGGAGCTGCGCCTCACCCACTTGGCCCGGCAGAAAGCCGCCTCCCTCTCCGGGGGGGAGCGGCGGCGGGTGGAAATCACCCGGGCCCTGGTCACCTCCCCCCATTTCATTATCCTGGATGAGCCCTTTGCCGGCATCGATCCTTTGGCGGTAACCGACATCCAGAACATTATCAGGCAGTTGCGGGAGCGGGGGCTGGGGGTTCTGATTTCCGACCATAATGTCCGGGAGACCCTCTGGGTCTGCGACCGGGCCTATCTGCTCAATGAAGGGGTGGTTCTGGAAACAGGCACCCCGGAGCAACTGGTCAACAGCGAGGTGGCCAAAAGGATTTACTTGGGGGAAAGCTTTACGTTATAATAGTGACAATGAGTGCTCCTGGCCTTGCTTCCCCTCGGGGAAAGTCTTAAGGTAAAGATATGGCATTAGAGATCCGTCAGAATCTCAAACTCACCCAAACGCTCATCATGACCCAAAAGCTGCAGCAGGCCATCAAACTGCTGCAACTTTCCCGCATGGAGCTCCTGGACGAGATCCACCAGGTCCTGGAGACCAATCCGGTGCTTGAAGAGACCCTCATGGAAGAGCGCCCCCCGGAGTCCAGAGACGGGGATGAGTGGGTGGCCCATGCCGAGAATGCAGCCGAACCCCAAGCCGGTGATGAGGGCGAGGACAAAAGCCCCTTGGACGACTGGGATTGGGGAAACTTCTTCCGGGACCAGGAAGAGACCCCCATATTCAGGGAACATGAGGACCGGGAAGCCCCCTCCTATGAAAATCTCAACAGCCAGAAGACCTCCCTTAAGGCCCACCTTACCTGGCAGATGCGCCTGGCCGGGCTGAGCGAGGAAGAAGAAGCCGTCGCCGCCCTGATCATCGGCAACCTGGACCCCCACGGCTACCTGTGCGTCTCGGTGGAGGAAATCGCCGAGGAACTGGAGTTGGATCCCGCCAAGGTGGAGAAGGTATTGCAGATCGTCCAGGGCTTTGAACCCACCGGCGTGGCGGCCCGCAACCTCCAGGAGTGTCTCCTGTTGCAGGTGAAAGCCCTGGGAATCGAGGAGCCGCTGGTGGTGGACATCATCAACCGGCATCTTCCCAACCTGGCCAACAAAAATTACCAAGCCATCGCCCGGGACCTGAAGGTTCCGGTGGAAGACGTGTTCCGGGCGGGTGAGTTGATCTCCCTGCTGGAACCCAAACCCGGCCGCAGCTTTGACGTGGAGGAGCCGGCCTATATCAACCCCGACGTCTTTGTCCACAAAGTCGGTGATGAATACGTCATCACCCTGAACGAGGACGGCCTGCCCAAACTGCGGGTGAGCCAATTTTATCTGGAGGCCCTGCGCCATCCCGAAAAACTCAGTGAATCAGCCCGGGCCTATATCCAGAAACATCTGGACAGCGCCCTCTGGTTCATCAGGAGCATCCATCAGCGGCAGAAGACCTTGTATCGGGTCTCGGAGAGCATTGTTCGTTTTCAGACGGAGTTTCTGGACCACGGCCTCTCCCATTTAAAACCTCTTACCCTGCGCCAGGTGGCGGAAGATGTGCAGATGCACGAATCCACCATCAGCCGGGTGACCACCGGCAAATACATGCATACCCCCCAGGGATTGCTGGACATGAAATACTTTTTCAACAGCGGTCTGAATCTGGCCCTTGGAGATCAGATCGCTTCAGAGAGCGTCAAGGAAAAGATCCGCCAGATCGTCCAGTCCGAAAATCCTGAAAATCCCCTGAGCGACCAGGAAATCGCCGAAATGCTGCGGCGGGACAATGTGCTGATCGCCCGGCGCACCGTGGCCAAGTATCGGGGAATGCTGGGGGTGCTGTCCTCCAGCAAACGCAAGAAGCCAGGATTCAGCCTGAAAAATGCCTCTCCTGCTCCGTCTCCTTGATCTCGCCTCTTTGCTTACTGAACCATCCGTGTGGAGGACTCCATGCAAATTTCCGTGACTTTTCGTCAACTCGAGCCCTCTGAGGCCCTGAAAAACTATGTCACCGAACGACTGAAGAAGTTCAAACGCTACCTGGAAGGGCCCCTGGAGGCCCATGTGGTTCTGGGACTGGAAAAGTTCCGGAACCTGGCCGACATCACCATTTACAGCAACGGCCGGGTCATCAAAGGCCGGGAGGAAAACTCCGACATGTACGCCGCCATCGACCTGGTGGTGGACAAACTCGACATGCAGCTCAGGAAGCACCGGGACCGTCTCCGGGAAGTCAAGGCCGACCGCAGCCGCGGCCCCGTCCCGCCGCCGCCGGAACCGGAGGAAACCCCCGCCATGCCCCCGGTGCGGCGCCACCGGGTAGAAGTGTCCCCTCTGGAGCTGGCCGACGCCGTCGAACTTCTGCAAACCAAAGGCAGCGACCTTTTGGTCTTCACCGATGTGAACACCGGGGCCTTGTCCATCCTTTACCGCCGGGGGGACGGCGGTTTGGCCCTGGCCGAACCGATCATGGGGTAACCCTTTTATTCTATTCATGAAAATCATTGGGTTGTTGGATAAAAACTGCATCATCCCGGATATGGCCGCCACCACCAAGCGGGCGGCCCTGGAGGAGTTGGCCGCGGTTCTGGTGGCCGGTACTGAAGGTCTGGATTTAGCCTCCGTGGTGGAAGTCCTCATGGAAAGGGAGCGTCTGGGCAGTACCGGCATCGGGGACAACGTCGCCATCCCGCATGGCAAGCTGGCCAACCTCACAGGGCTGAAGCTGGCCTTCGGCCGCAGCCTCAAAGGGGTGGATTTTGAGTCCATGGACGGCAAGCTCACCCACCTTTTTTTCCTGTTGTTGGCTCCCGTCAACTCCGCCGGCCTGCATCTCAAAGCCCTGTTCATGAACCCCGGCTTCCGGGAAAGCCTTATGCGGGCCGGCCACAGCCAGGAAATTTATCAATTATTGGCTGACAAAGACGAGGAACTTTGAGAAATTCCAATGCCCCTCGCCGCCGCCCGGAAGCTCCGGGCCGCTACCGCCATGACCGCGTCCCAGGCTGATCCGCCCCTGACCGCAGACTCACCCCCTCCGGGCGGTGCCAAACCTTTCGCCGCCCGGTTTTCCATCCTCATCATCACCGGTCTGTCCGGCTCTGGAAAGAGCACGGTGCTGCGGGCCCTGGAGGATGTCGGCTATTTTTGTGTGGACAACCTGCCCTTGAGTCTTTTGCCGGCCTTCCTCACGGAATTGGAGCGCTCCTCGCAGGATTCCCGCAAGATCGCTCTGGTGATGGACGTGCGCACCGCCGGTTTTCTCCAGGATTACAGCCGGGTCTGCCGGGAACTCCAAGACCAGGGCTATGCCCTGCATCTTCTGTTTCTGGAAGCCGACGAGCGGGTCCTGCTGCGCCGCTTCAGTCAGACCCGGCGTCAACATCCCCTGGCGGACCATGAGTCCATCGCCGAGGCTTTGCGCCAGGAGCGGGCCTCCCTGCAAGGGGTCAGGCAGATGGCCCACCGGATCCTCGACACCTCCCTTTACAACCCGCATCAACTGCGGAAACTTATCCTGGATGAGTATTCCGAGGTGGAGCCCCGCCAGCGCATGCTGCTTCACCTCATCTCTTTTTCCTACAAATACGGCATCCCCCCGGAAGCCGACCTGGTCATGGACGTGCGCTTCTTGCCCAACCCCTACTTTATCGAAGAGCTCAGGCCCCTTACCGGCAATGAGCCCCGGGTGCGGGAATTTGTTTTGGGGCAGGAGGAAACCATGGCCTTCCTGGGCCAGTTTTACGGCTTCCTGGACTTTTTGCTGCCCCGGTTTCAAAGGGAAGGAAAAACCCACCTCACCCTGGCCATCGGCTGCACCGGCGGCCAGCATCGCTCGGTGGTCATCGCCAACGTTTTAGGGGAGCATCTTTCCCAGGAAAATCTGCCCTTCACCCTGACCCATCGGGATTTAGCCCAAGCCGCAGGAGGCTAACGAATGATCGGCGTGTTGATTGTCACACACCAGGAACTGGCCGAGGCCCTGCTCTCCGTCTGCGACCTCATCATGGGCCGCCAGGAAGGCATGGCGGCGGTCTCCCTGGATCCCAACCAGGCACCGGAAGTGGCCATCCAGAAGATCAAACAGGGGTTGGCCCAGGTAAATAACGGCGACGGGGTCATCATTCTCACCGACATGCTGGGGGGTACCCCGTCCAACCTCAGCCTCTCCTTTCTTCAGGAAGGCAGGGTGGAGGTGGTCACCGGGGTAAACCTGCCCATGCTCATGAGACTGGCCCACCTGCGGGAAGGCCTCACCCTCCGGGAAGTGGCCTTGGCTCTCCGGCAGTCCGGACAGCAAGGCATCACGGTGGCCAGCGAGGTTCTCCATCGGAAATGACCGCTCCACCCCTCATCCGGCGGGCCAGTCTCACGGATGTCAGGTCTTTGTGTGAAATCGAAAAGCTCTCCTTCCCCTCCCCCTGGTCCTTATGGTGCTTCCTGGCGGAATACGCCAATTCCAAAAGCACCATCCTGGTGGCCGGCCCTCGCCGCCCCCTCCCCTGGGAGGTCTGGGGCTACATCATCTTCTGGGTGGTGGCCGGGGAAATGCATATCCTCAACCTCGCCGTCCACCCGGCCCGCCGCCGTCGGGGCATCGCCCGGGCCCTGCTGAACGCGGCCCTGGAGCGGGGCCGTGCCTTAGGCGGTACCGTGGTCTGGCTCGAAGTGCGCCCCCCCACCACTGCGGCCTTGGCCTTGTACCAATCCTTCGGCTTTCAGGAAGTCGGCCTTCGTCCCCGTTATTACACCGACAACAACGAGGATGCCCTGATCTACGCTCTGTTTTGGGAAACCTGAGCCCAGGGACGGGCTTAACGGACGGTTTCTTTAAATGGGGTGGTTAGCGGGGCTTGAGGGGAGGAGCCCCAGGCGAGGACGCCTGGGCCAGAGGGTCCGCCGACCCCCGGTCCTCCCCTTAAGATATTTTTCGCAGGAGCTTCCCCTTATTTTCCCAGGCGGCCCTCCACCGCCTTCCAGTCGATGTTGTCGAAGAAAGCCTGGATGTATTCGGCCCGTTTCAGACCGTAGTCCGTGATGAAGGCGTGCTCAAAGACGTCCATGATGAGCAGGGGGGTGCAGCCCGACAGATGGCCCACATCGTGTTCGTTGATCCAGGTGTTGAACAGGCGCCCGTTTTTGGGGTCCTCATAGAGCACCACCCAGCCGATGCCCCGCATCGCCCCGGTGGCTTTGAAATCCGCGGCCCATTTCTCATAGCTGCCGAAATTGTCCACAATTTTCTTCATGAGTCTGCTGTCCGGGGATAAGGGCTCTTTCCCTCCCAGATTGCCGAAGTAGAGTTCATGCAGGCGCATGCCGTCGAATTCCCAGCCGAAGCGGCGCTTCAGTTCGGCATAGGCCGGGGTTTGGGTTTTGTTTTCCGCGGCCAGCTTTTCCAGCTCCTCCCAGAGCAGGTTGGTGTTCTTGACATACCCCTGGTAGAGGGCGAAGTGCAGCTCCAGGGCTTTGTCGCTGAAGCCCTTCATGCCCTTCAGGCGGCTGAAATCCTGGGCTTCGTAGGGCTTGCGCCCCTCCTGGCCGCTGGCCCCGCAAGACATCAACAGGGCCAACAAGGCCCCGATGGCCATGATCTTTTTTTGCAGCATCGGCAGGCACCTCTCAAAGGAATGAGGATTCGATGGACCCCGGATCCAAAGCCTTCAGCGCTTGGGGGAGGTGAGGCGGATCACCTGGCGCCGCAGTTCGTCCATCCGGCTGGGCTGGATCTCGGTCTCGGTAATGAATCGGTCCTGGTTCAGGTCGCAGGCGTCGAACAGCCGGGCGGCGGTTTCCTTGTCCGAGGCCTGGGCCAGGAACTTGTCCCGGCTGATTTTTCCCCCCTCAGCCCCCACCGCCCGGCATAACTGCTGGAACTCGGCACTGTCGGAGCGGGGCGCCGCGGTTGTCCCGGGGCCGCCGCCGCATCCCAGGGCTAGGCTGAGGACGCTCAGCCAGAACACTCCGAGAAGGTTCATGAAAGGACCCTCCTGTGTCCTTCAGCCTACCGAAAATCATGGAAAAGCGCAAGCCGGGAAATCTGAGGGGAAAGGGGGGATGGTATCTGGCCCGTCAGTTAAGGGTAAGCCGCAGGGGGACCGGCGGACCGTGGGGTAGGGAGAAGGGGGCCACGGCTCTCTGGCCCCCTCCCCCAAAACTATTCGCCACATTCTCAACTTGTCAATTACATTTGGAAAACCCGCAGGCCCGGCACACCAGGCAGCCTCCTTCATGTTCCACCGCGCCGCCGCAGTCCGGGCAGGCTCCCATGGCCGCCGCCGGGGCCGGCAGGGCGGTCTGGGCCACCTGGGAGAGGATCTGGGCGATGGCGTCCGGACAGGACAACACCTGGCGGCCGTTTTGCCAGGTGGAGTGAGGGCAGCGGATGCCGCTGATCTGCTTGATGATGGCCTCTATCTTGACCCCGGAGCGCAGGGCCAGCGAAATGAGGCGGCCGGTGGACTCGATCTGGCTGCTGGCGCAGCCGCCGGTCTTCCCCATCTGGGCGAAAACCTCGCAAAAACCCACGTCGTCCCGGTTCACCGTGACGTAGAGCTTGCCGCAGCCGGTGTTGATGAGCCGGGTCACCCCGGTGGTCTCCTCCGGCCGGGGCCTTGGGGTGATATATTGGAATTCCTTGGTTTTTTTGGTCTCACCGAAGCTCAGCACCTGGTCCTCCCGGCTGCCGTCCCGGTAAATGGTGACCCCCTTGAGGCCCTGTTCATAAGCCATGAGATACACCTGGCGCACGTCTTCCGGCGTGGCCTGGCGGGGGAAGTTCACGGTTTTGCTCACCGCGTTGTCGGTGTGTTTCTGGAAGGCCGCCTGGATTCTGATATGCCATTGGGGCGAGACCTCGTGGGCGGTGACAAACAGCCGCCGGATGTCCTTGGGGATTTCCTTGAAGTCCCGGATGGAGCCGGTTTTGGCCACAGCCCGCATGAGCTCCGGAGAATAAAAGCCCCGTCGCCGGGCAAGCTCCTCGAAGTAGGGGTGGACTTCCACCAGCTCGGTGCCCTCCAGCACCCGACGCACGTAAGACACCGCGAACAAGGGCTCGATGCCGCTGCTGGCCCCGGCGATGATGCTGATGGTGCCGGTGGGCGCGATGGTGGTCACCGTGGCGTTGCGCATCCGGCCCACCCCGTTGCCGTCGTAGCGGGACCCCGGAAAGCTGGGGAAATTGCCCCGCCGCTCGGCCAAAGCGGCGGACGCGGCCTTGGCTTCCTGGTTGATGAAGGCCATGACCTCTTCGGCCACCTGGACCGCCTCCTCGGAATTGTAAGGGATGCCCAACTGCAGGAGCAGATCGGCGAAGCCCATGACCCCCAGGCCGATCTTGCGGTTGTTCCTGGTGTTTTCGGCGATGATGTCCAACGGGAAGCGGTTGGCGTCAATGACATTGTCCAGGAAGTGGACAGCGTCGTGCACCAGTTCTTTCAGGGCCCGGTAGTTGATGCTGCCGTCCTCGGCCAGGCGGGCCAGGTTCAGGGATCCGAGGTTGCAGGATTCATATGGCAAAAGGGGCTGTTCGCCGCAGGGATTGGTGGCCTCGATCTCCCCCAGATGGGACAGGGGGTTGGCCCGGTTGATGGCGTCCAGAAAGATGATGCCGGGCTCGCCGGTGGCCCAGGCGCTTTTGACGATGAGGTCAAAGAGCTCCC
>FWPV01014083.1_pt1 | contig 11843 bp, 8 predicted proteins | sample 2228371 | NCBI WGS metagenome assembly FWPV01 (sample SAMEA103939776, study PRJEB20133) | metagenome | reverse complement strand
GGCGTTCGTGCGCTCGGATTGCCCGACAAAGGCGACTTTTCCAGCCAGGATAATGTCTCCGCCTTCGACAGTCCCTGGAGGCTGGATTTCGCCGGCACAGGGAATACCAAGCCTATCCAGAGTCGAGGCTATCCAATCTTCCTCGCCGCGGCGGGTGCTTAAACCCATCCTGAGCTTGATGTAGCCGCGGGGAGTCACCAGGCTTGCGTCCCGCGTAAAAACAGAATTCGGGTGCCCGGCGAACTCTTCCAGGCGGATGACGCGCGCTCCAGATTGACGGAGTAAAGCACACAGCCGACGATGCTGCTGGACCGCTCTGGACGGGTCGGCTATCTGCTCGATATTATGCGCCCTGGGGTCGGCGATGCGGAAATATTCTTTTTTAGGCGGACAAACAATGACCGTCCGCAGCCGGTCACTCTCGCTCTGGACCATTGTTTCTCTCCTTTGTTGAGCTTTTTAATCGTCCTTCGTTTAAGGATATCCATCCTGAATGGATTGTCAAAAGGAAATAAGAGGCCAAAAACTTTCAAGTATCGGTTAGCGTTAGCCCGTGAACCAAGCGTTCTATCGGGAGCATTCCATATGATGCAAATCTCGTTGACTAAAAAGACCTTTTGTCGGTTGTGATTTTAATCGGCAATCATCGGCTTAATATGAAGACTTTTGGCGAGCTGATGGAGGAGAGAGAGGGAGTCAGCTTGTTCGATTCTTAAGATAAAGACTTCAATGCCACGGCAGAGAGCGAAAGCTCCCCTTGAGTTTTCGGGGTTGACGAGTACGAGCGCAGTCTGGCCGCTGGCAATTTCTATCTTGAGTTCCCGGCCGCCCGGAATGAGCGCCCTGAGTTTTTTATGAGCCTCTTTGAGCCGATCTTGCCAGGGATAGACTTCATGCTCTTCCAGGGAAGCTCGCCCGCCGCCTGCGCTTTCCATAGCCACAACCGTTCGGTCCGGCCAGACGGCATCAAGCCTGGTGAAATCGAAGTCCTCAGGCTTTTCTAGCTTGACGCCGAGCCAGGGGTTTTCATACTTATTGCCGTTGATTCGGTAAGGTTCAGCATCTTCCGGGACTGGATGGACTTTTCCATCTATTTCATATTCGAGGATTCTGATATCGATTTGGCCGAAAACTTGCTGGGCTGACCCAAGACCGAATTCGCCAGGGCCATCGGCCAGAGAGGATGAGAGGATGCCAATCCGCGTTGCGTCAGCTGCGCCTTCGTTGACGATGGCGGCGTCGAGGGGGAGCCACTCCTCCCCGGCCAGAATCTCTGTCCAGGCATGACCGCCGAACATGCCAAGGGCATAGACATAGCCCAGGACCACCCGGGAAGGGATGCCTGAGGCTCTGGCCAGTGTGGCCAGGAGTATGGCATAGCCCACGCAGGTCGCGCGGCGGTCGCGAAGGATTTCGGTGGCCGGCGCGAAAACAAACCCGAGGTCAAATGTCATGTTCTCGGCGACCCAGCGCTCGAGGAGGAGGGCCGCCCGGAAGGCATCCTTTTCTTGGCCGACAACTTTGCTGGCCAGGCTTTTTATGTCAGCGTCATCGGACTGAAGATACGCATTCGGCTCGAGATAGAGGCGGTTTTGCTCGGTCAAATTCAGAGGAAAACGCCCTCCTTGTTGGGTGCGAGTTCGCTCAATTTCGAGAATCAGGCTTTTTTCAGTTTTTTCGACAACTTTCTGTCCTGGTCGGTTCATGTCGGGCCAGCCAAGCTCCGGGTTTCGGTGACTCAGCCGGACCTTCAGCCGGTCGATGGGTCTGGCCTTGGGCAGACGGATGTTCGCTCGAACTATCGACCTTTGGTAAATCTCGACCGGGAGTTCTCCACCCGAGGCCGCCCGAAGGGCCTGGGTTTTATCGGACCGAACGACTTCAATAACGCCGAAAGGGCCAGGTTCCTCCTGCCTGAGGATGAAGCCTTCCTCATCCAGCCAGATGGTTCTTTTGGTCGGCAACCCTTGAAGGGTTTCTTCGATTTTTAGCCCTTCCACCCCGGCGGCCGGCGTTTCAGCGATTTCGAGCGTCTCCCTGCCCAGCACTGTGCGTGAGGCTGTGGTCACAAGAGAGGCCTCGGCTACGAAAGTCTGAACGGCTATGGTATCGCCTGTTTTTCTTAGGCCGCGCTTCGAAACCAGCCTGATACCTTCGGGTCCGAAGAGCTCACCCTTGTATTCGATCGTCCGGGTATAGGGTCTTCCACCAGCTTCGCTCCGGAGCTCGATAGCCCCTTCTTTTATCGAGGCCTCGGTTATCATGGTTTGATTGGAAAGCTGAAGCTCCAGCCGGGCGGAAAGAAGACGACCTTCTGAATTCTCCTCGGTGATGGAGAAAGACCTTAGCTCCACGCGGCTTCCTATGCGGTTAAGGACGATGTGCATCTCGGTTTCAGTGATGAGGTTTTCAGGCTTGGAGGGGATTTTATCTGGAGGGGCGCTTTTTTGCTCCTCGCGGAGGTAGCCGACGATCGTTCCCCCAACCTTGACGATATACCAAAACTCAGATGGAGCTCGCGGGGTATTTCTGGACGTCTCTTCATAGAGGATGTGCCCATGAAGAGCTTGGATTAAGAAAAGGGCGAGGAAGATTGGGCCGAGCGCTTTTTTCCAGCTTAAAGCACCGTCAAGAGGAAGTCTCTTGGGGTTCATTCGTTTTTCGCCTCATCCCCCTTTTTAACATAAACCGGGGACACAATCTATATTTCCTATTTTCTCTTCTCGAAGAGAGTGGGAGGGTTCAACAGAGACCCCTGGGAACTAGGGAGAAAAAATATAGCTCCCGTTTTTTAGGCGATAAGAAAGTTGGCAGCATTCCAACCTGAAATAATAGGATATTCTGGCTTTGGCTGGTTTCTGTCCTGGCGATGGTTGATTTCCATTTTGAGAAGAAACTCAAGATATTAGGCTGTTTAAAAAAATCAGAAATATAGTTTGTGTCCCCTTTTTTCTCCCTAAAGAGATAAATTTTGAACAAATTTCGTGTAGATTTTTTCGTGAGCAACGGATCCGTTTTATGTAAATTTTAAGTGACGCAATTCGTCTGTTTGTTGCGTAATCTAAGTTATGTTAACATAATCAATAAACCGGCATAAATTGATATTTTTAGCTATGAAATAAGAGTCCTTTTCCTTAGAAAAGGGAGAAAAGGGGCTCTTCGATGCAAAAAATTCTTTTGTATTCAGTAGAGCAGAACCTTTATCGCACACTGGAAAACATCCTCACAAATAAAGTATCTATCAATTTCTATAAAGATAACAGTGGGAGCCAAAACCTAACCGGCATTCAGTATATATTTGCCGGATGTGATTATGATTGCGCGCTGAATCGATGCTCCAGGAAGTTCATTTTTCTTTATCAAAACAGAGAGATTCCTTTTGCCATCATAAGGCCATCCTTTATAAAGGAAAGATTCTTAGAATTTACGTGTTTCTTTATATCCCCTTTTTTGGAGAAGCTTCTTTCTGTTTCGCAAGAGAGGATTCTCAACCTTTTAAGAAATTCTAAATACTATCCTGGATCATCCAAGTTCTCTGTTCTCCCCTATAGCCCCCTTTCTAAGATAATAGAAGTTCAGAGAGAAATTGCCGAAAAACCTCTGAAATTACATAGTCTTTCGTCGCTGGCTGACATGGCGCGTTGCTCTCGGTCGTGGCTTTCGTCGAGATTCTATCAGTTAGCCGGAATTCGGCTTCAAATTTTCTTGATCAAGATGAGATGTTGCTATGCGCTCTGGCAAATTCTCTCCACGGATAAACAAATAAAAAGCATTGCTTTAGAAGCAGGCTATAAACCTCTCTACTTTTCCCAGTTATTTCGGAGCGTCTTTAAAGTGTCGCCCTCCTCTGTAAGAAACTTTTCCTTGTTGTCACAATCGCTCTCCTTAAATAATTCTGTGATATCAAAAAAAAAAAATGATATGAATTCATTTGACAATAAACCTATTGGAGTTCACATTTTTCTTTTAGAAGGAGGAGGCTAATGAAAAAATCTTATGCAATTCTTTTGATTTTGTACATGGCAGCAACGACTCTCATCGTAGTTCCAAATTTTTTAACCAGAGCTGAGGCGATGGCGCCGGAAGTAGAGGGAGTGTGGGTGGATGATCCAGCTTGCGGTCAAGGAGGCTGGAGATGTTGGGAATGCCCATGCGTGACCTGTTGGTGTAGAGATAAAAGCTCGGGTGATTGCTGTTGCTGTAACTAATTGGAGATAGCGATTCCTAATAAAAGCAGATTATAAGGCACTTTATTTCGGATAGACAAGAAGCTTAAGTGAAAAAAGGGGTATTATCTTCTTTGCTCTGCGCGAGCTTGCTCTGTTTCTGCCTTTCAAGACTCTATTCAGTTGAAATAATAAAAAAAGGCAAAATTGAGTTAGCTCAAGAAAAGGACTTTTATCTTGGCTTTCCTCGAGGGTTTATTGTTACGGAAGATGAATTCATTGTTGTTTGTGACTCAAAAACGGCAGATTTTAAAATTTATAATTTTAAAGGAGATGCTATTAAAATATTTGGCAGAAAGGGTTATGGGCCGGATGAATTTTCAAGTCCGTGGCTTCATGATTATTCAAACCACAAAATGCTAATATCTGATTCAAGAACTGAAAAATTGTTTATCTACGAAGCACAAAATGCAAATTATTGGATCAAAAAGAATGAAATAAATGCCGTTTCGGTTGTTGATGCCAAGCTGATGGCTGAGCTGGATCGCATTCTTCTTTGTAGATTTCCTTTTCCTGATCGTTCCTCCGGAAAATTTTATATCATGCAAACAAAGACTATTAGCACGAATAATGATGATTTTTTGCTGGCGTTTGAGAACCAGTTTGGGCCCAATTCTAAGCCGGTAGATTTTAATAAAATGCGAAAATTGAGCCCAAGTCAGATGCCTGATTTTATGGCTCTTCCTCACTGGAAATACTGTGACTTTCATCAGAACAATCTCTATTTTGTTTGGACGGGCAATTTACAGATAATTAAAATAAATCTTGACAATAGGAAAGTGGATTACTTTGGCAGAAAAACAGATAACTATATTCAGCCCAAGGTCACAAGCGAATTTAAACAATCTTACTTAGAAAGAGAAACACGACGCTATAGAAATTTTATTCAAAAAATGTCCTGGGTATCAAAAGTATTTGCCGATACAATATATGTGGGCGTTATTTATTCAAATTTCGACGAAAATATTTCCAGATGGAAGACATTTGTTCAGCTATATGAGCACAACGGAAGGTTCATCAAAGAATGCAACCTGTCGGACTATACAAGTACCTACGAACGTGGTGAATTTTTTTTTGATAAAGGAAAACGAGTTTTATTTTGCCTATCAGATGATGTACGGGATGGCGAGGTCACTTTTTCTATTCAGGCTTATGCGTTAATTGAATGACGAGAAATATCCCTGTCATCGTTCTTGTTATCATGATTATAGTTCTGGCTAGTTATATTTATAGATGTTATCATGAAAATATCTTTTCAAATTTCCCACTTGGCCGAGATGGCTTTCCAAGAACAGAATCGAAAGCCATTTTTTTGTTCTTTTATTTTCATTCGCATGATTGCCCTGAGTGCTTGGAGGTAATCCAAATGTTAAATAATTTACCACGACATTTTTGTGTAAAAGGGATAGTCCCAAAAAATGAATTGAAGGATGAGGACGGAATAAGAAGAATGACAGGCGCAATTTTTCCTTTTGAATCAATCGAGAAATACAATAAATTTATCCCCCCGATAAGTCCGGCATTAATCGGCGTGTCAGAAGAAAAGACGGTCCTCTTTATTCTCCCTGCGGTTCCTGGCCAGAAAGACTATATTCTAGACTTCCTCCAGTCATTTTATTATAGTAGAATTTCTTAGTTTGCAATCTGAATACAACTCAGCAAAAAGAGCTAATGAACTGAGCGGTGATTTGCCAGAGATTCGGCATAGATGGATGCTCGAATCTCTAAAAAGGCATTATTCTCATGGAGCTTTTTTATGAATAGGAAAGGACGGGTATTGCAGGTTCTAGAACCAGGCAGAGAAAATAGATTCTTTCGTTTCATCGAAGAAAGAATTAGCAAAAGATGATAAGGAAATTTAAAATAATCAGTCCTTCTCTTTTTGTGTTGTTCGTCAGCCTGACTTCTTTTAGTTGTTCTCCGTCAATATCCAATTTGTCTGAAGACGATATTAAATCCAGATTAATCAAGAAGCATCCAATTGAGAACTCCTGGACAAAGTTGAGGACATTGAATTTTTTTCCAACTCAAGAGGACGAGGCAAAGGGCAATTATTTCCACCTCCCCAGCGATTTAGCCATGGGGACTGATGGAAGCATATTTGTTTCTGATTGTTATTTGCATCAAATATTAAAATTTGATGAAAATGGAAAATATATAAAATCTATCGGCAAAAAAGGAGAGGGTCCCGGAGAATTTATTTGCCCGCGCAAAATCAGAGTAGCGAGTGACAATAGCATTTTTGTTTTAGAAGGAGGTAAGCCGAGAATTCAAGTAATAGATGGAGAAGGCAATTATTTAAGAGAATTCAAGATATTTTACCCCATAAATGATTTTCTTGTGAGAGATGGCTTAATTTATGCTAATTGTTCCTATCCTGAAGAGGAACAGAAATCAAACCCACTTGTAGTCAAGTTTGATAATTATGGGAAGGTAATCGGCTCATTCGGTAAAAGAATCGACAGACCGGGTCATTTTTCGGAAGATAGCAATGTTTTTTTGGCCTTATCGAACAATGAAATAATCGCCGTATTTAAACATTATCCTCTAGTAGTAAGGCATACCCTGGACGGAACTATTTTAAGGGAATTCAGAATGGATATCCCTATGTTCAGAGAGCTGGAAAAGTACAATTATAAAAAGAAATATACAAATCCTCGTCCAAATATAGTCCGGCTACCGAGGCTCACGGCAGGCGTCAAGGTCGTTGATAAAAGTATTTTCGTCTTAGCTCATTTGCCTCGTTTAGAAATAATTGAAATGGATATGGGCGGTAATATAAAAAATTGGTATTACAGCGAAGCACTAAGGAATGTCATAAATTTAAGCGGTTTTGAAGTGAGAATAAAAAAAGCGAGAGAGGATTCGAGCGAGATACCTTTGTTTTATGTGCTTCAGTCAAGTAAAGAAGCAAAATTGTATGTTTTTCAGCCTCAATAATGCCAATGCCCCAAGGTATTGATGCCTTAAAAGTCAATATAGAAAGGACGTGATTAGCCGATGCTCAACCAAAAAAGAGCCATTGGGTTATTATTGCTATTCGTTTTATGCGCTGTATATCTATTAGCGAGAGACAAAGAGCCTCAAAAGATTAAACCTCAAAAAATAAAAGATAGAACGTTTAAACCGCTCCAAGCAATAAAAGAATTCTCTCTCGAGATGGAAGACGGTCTTCTCAGGCCTTTTAGGGTTAAAGTGGATAGATCAGAATTTCTTTATATTTATGATTTTGGAGATAAGTGCATTAAAAAATTTTCTTCTGACGGCAAATTCATCCAGAAATTCGGTAAGGGAATAGGGCAAGGCCCTGGAGAATTTATTAATCCGACTGATTTTGCGATAAAAGACAACGGTGAGATATGGGTCTGCGATTCCGCTTTTTCATATGTTACGATATTTGATGTCGATGGCAATTTTATAAAAAGCTACCGCACTAACAATCCGCCGCATAGAATCGGCCTTTTTAGCACTGGAGAATACCTCGTGATTCCTTCGTTTTCCTCAGATTCTTTATCATTCTTGAAATATGACCAGAATGGAGAACAGTTATCAACTTTCACCTTGCCTCCGCCATGGGCTGAGAAGGAGGTTGAATCAGCGTTTCTAAAAATGGACGGATGGCTGTCGATAGACAATAATGACAATATTTATTATGCTTTTGCCAAGGTGGGGCTACTGGCTTCCTTTTCGCGAGATGGGAATTTGCGTTTTCTTGGGGAAACAATTGACCGGATTCCCCCTCCAGAGGTTATAAGACTTAAGGGGGGCGCAAAGATAGACCCCAAATCTCCATGGTCAGCCTTAAGCTTAAGCACACTCGGTTCTGAAATTTATATCCTGAGTCACGCGGGCTCAAAAAACAGGAAAGGGATGGTTCTTGATGTCTACAGCTCTCATGATGGTAGCTATATTCATTCGTTTGAAATTCCCCAAAGATGCTCATCGGCATGTATTACGGAGAGGTCGATAGTTGCCATCGCTGATCAGGAGGTCGTAACCAAATGGAAAAGAATATCCTGATTCAATTGTTCTTTATTAAAAAGAGGCATAACCAGTTTCCTCTTCTTTTTCACTCAACTAATTCATATTTGAGCCTGATAAAAAGCTAGAAAACCGGGGACACAATCTATATTTCCGGATTTTCTTTAATAAATTTTCCTTAATAATCTAGTTTTTGGGTTTTTTCCCAGGATGGGAATACCGCACGACTTGGACAGAAATGGTGTGCCGCCAGAATGTCGCTTCATATTCGCGTAGAAAGCTTATGCTCTTTGGGCTCTTGCTCGGGGAAAGATAGGGAAAATAGGAAATGTAGTTTGTGTCCCCAGTTTAGTAGGGTATAATTTGGCTAATTATTAACGTGAGAAAAGTGAAGGTTTGTCGCCTTGCGCTCTTTATGCCGGTTGTTGTCGTTTTTTTCCCTCCTCTTTTGCTTCGAGGGCACCCTGAAGAGGCAAAAATAGCCACAGCTCTTCGCACCGAAGAAAGAATCACCGTTGATGGCCGCCCTGACGAGCCCGCTTGGCAAAGGGCAGGCGAGGTCTCGAATTTTATCCAGTTTCAGCCAGAAAAAGGCAAGCCTGCTTCTTTCTTCACCTCCGTTAAAGTGCTTCATGACGATAATTATCTCTACCTGGCTTTTTTCTGCCGGGATGAGGAGCCGGAGAGAATCATCGCCCGGTTGACGAAAAGGGATGCGGACCTTTGGGACGATGACTCTGTCACTGTTTTTCTTGATACCTTCTGCGACAGAAGAAATTGCTATTATTTTAGTACGAATCTCCTCGGCACCCAATCCGATGGCCGAATCGTCGAAAATGGCCTGACTGTTGACAAGACGTGGGACGGAATATGGAAGTCCATGGGACAAAGGACAGATTTCGGCTGGACGGCGGAAGTGGCCATTGACCTGGCCAGCCTCAAGTTCAAACCCGGCGAGCAACAAACCTGGGGTTTTAACATTGGTAGGTCTATCCCGCGCTTTTTCGAAAATAGCTTCTGGGCTGGACCTCTGGAATCTCCGTATAAAGTCTCGATGTTTGGTGAATTAACTGGGCTATCCCTCAGGGAGGCTGAAAAAAAGTATCAACTGATTCCTCACCTTATTTCTAAAGCCGAGGAAGGAATGGAAACAGAAGTCGAGGCAGGCCTGGACGCGCGGTATGCTTTTTCCCAGGCCGTCTCTTCCAACCTGACTCTCAACCCCGATTTCGCCACTGTTGAAGCCGACCAGGAGCAAATCAACCTGACTCGGTTCGAGCTTAGCCTGCCTGAAAAAAGAAACTTCTTCCTCGAGGGTTCTGAGATCTACCGGCAGAGGATCTCCCTCTTCTATTCTCGTCGGATCGGGGATATCGTTGGCGGACTCAAGGTCTACGGCAAGTCTGGAGGCTCGGAATTCTCCGCACTTATTGCCCAGACGAAAAGAGATGAGGTTCGAGGCGAGGAATCAGCCAATTTTACGGTTTTGCGCCTGAAGAGCGATGTCCTGAAATCCTCCACCCTTGGCTTCTTGCTGGCCAACAAGCTTGTCACCGGCAAGAATAGGGGCACGGTCGGACTTGATACCTCTCTTTATTTTACCGACACGTTCAAGTTTACAGGCCAGCTGGCGGCAAGCTACGGGGATTTCAACCATGATAATCTTGCTTTCTTTCTGCGGCCAAGCTATGACTCGGCAACTTTCCACACCCATCTTCGTTACACCCATCTGGGCAAATATTTTGGGGATAACGCCAACGCGGTGGGGTTTATCCGCGATGACAACCGCCACGAGCTGGATTCCGCGGTCGAGAAAACGTTCTGGATAAGAAAAGGTGGCCTGGAGAGGGTTGCTTATGATTCTAACTACAACATTTATTGGGGAACCGACGGCACCCTCCGCAGCTGGCAGATAGACCAGGGCCTGGAAATAGACCTGAGAAATAAATTCTCTCTGGGCATTGATTACACGGCCGAATATAAACTCTACGAGAAGAAATTCTGGAACAATGAAACGGAGTTCTCGCTCGGCTACAACACCCGGGAATGGCAGTCAGCCCGCGTTTCTTATGCTTTCGGGAGGAATTTTGACCTTGATTTTAGGCTGGCTGAGGGAGGGTTCAATTACAAGATAACGCCCGATCTGTCTCTGGAGTACTCGCTGACGCGCTTGATTTTTACTCCCGACCCCGAGAATGAGACGACCTGGATTCACGTGCTGCGGATGACGCAGTATTTCACCAAGGACTTGTTCCTCAAACTCTTCTACCAAATCAACTCGGCCATCGATAAGAAGAATATCCAGCTTCTTTTCGTCTACAGGTTTCAGCCGCCGTTCGGCCTTGTGCAGCTGGCCTATCAAAGAGGGTCGGGCCGTTTCGGCGAGAAGGGGACCCAGGGCCATACGCTCTTCCTCAAGGTCGCGCTTATGTTCTGAGGAAACGGGTGTTGTCTTCTCCCCATTGATGACCATCACTCTTTTCTTATTCTTTTTCTTTTGCTCTTCTCAGCAAAAAGCCAGATCTTGAGCGGCGTCTTCAAGGCGCACAAGGGCAGATGGGCTTCCTGCGCTTCGTTTTGTCGAAGCTTCTGATGACGGCTAATGGTTCGACCAAATCCTAAATCAATTTTTCAACTTTCAACATATTTGATAGGACCAGCTAGAAAGAAAAGAGGTCAGGATGAATGATTTTGTATCCCGCAGGCTTTTTCCTTGCTTTCTGATTTAGTCCTTATTTTTCCAGCCCGGGCTAATAGCTCAAAATCGGGACTAAGACACCGAGTTATTCATGAGCCGACCTGGAGGCGACGAGGCTAACCTTAAGAAATTTCAGGTTTAGCGGCGATATTTTCCCATCAGCTGACCCTGAGCCAGGATATGGCCCTCCATGGCCCTGAGGAGTTCAGCTTTGGTTGCTCCTGCCGCAAGGTCGAGCGCTTTGTCCAGCGCATAGAGCTTGAAGAAATAGCGGTGGGTTCCACCTGGCGGACAAGGACCGCCATAGCCAATGCGGCGGAAATCATTCCGTCCTTGCTTGGCCCCGTTTTTGAGCTCTTTATCTGTCGGCACTCCCTCTGGAAGCTCGGTCACCGTCGCCGGCAGGTTGAAGAGGACCCAGTGGACCCAGGTACCCATCGGCGCATCCGGGTCATCAGAGATCAAGGCCAGTGTTCGGGCGGCCTCGGGCACGCCGGTCCAGGCAAGCGGCGGAGAGATATCCGCTCCATCACAGGTGTATTTTCGCGGAATCATGCCGCCTTCCTCAAAGGCAGGACTGGTGATTTTAATGTCCATCTTTCCTTCTCCTTTCGCGATGAACCCATCGAAACTCTCCTCACCAGCGAGCTTGACGCTCGCCGGAGGTATCAAGTCCCCGATGAGGAAAAAGAGAACAGAAAAAATGACGGTCATCATTTTCATTCCGGACCTCTTGCTTTGCGTCCTTACCCGATGTCTTCTTTATTTTCTCACTCGCGATTGAGCATGTCAATGAGGTCTTTGTCCCCAAATTTGCCGATAGGAAATTTCTCTGATTCGAAAATGCATGATATTCGAAAAAATTAGCATGACAAAGAGGCGCACCCGATGGGTGGCGCGGTTCGGGGGCCCCCCGCCGACCCGAGCGCTTGGTGCCA
>FWPV01014082.1_pt1 | contig 11844 bp, 10 predicted proteins | sample 2228371 | NCBI WGS metagenome assembly FWPV01 (sample SAMEA103939776, study PRJEB20133) | metagenome | reverse complement strand
AAATATAATTTCTAATGCGATTTTTGGGTTAAAAAAACGCTGAATGCAAAATAAAAAAAATACGATTATCCGTTGTTAACTGCTAATATTTCTTTACATTAAAATTCATATAGAAAAATTTTCATCCTTCAAATTTAAAATAACCATCTGAAAGTAATTGGAAAAGAAAAAAGATTTTTCATTGGCATTTTATATAATGAATAGTGGTAATCGTACGCAACTCCAAAATTTAATGAAAAATAATGATTTTCAAATAAACATAAATTTTCATAACCTATCTCTATTTCTGCGCCATATATTCCTTCATTAAAAATTTCCTTTTGAAAAAGAACCGCTTATTTTAAGATTCGCATATGATTCAAGATTTTTTATAGAATTGCCTGCTTCTTTCTTTTTTTCTCCAACTATATATAAATTTAAAATAGCTACATTTAATCCTGTCCAGTCATCTTTTGCATAAACTCTTGTATGACCTTCTAACTCCAATAAAATTGAATCTATTTTAGTCCCTTCTATTTTTACCGGGATTTCATTGCTTATTACCATCCCGGCTTTTATTAAATTATGAAAAGCAAAATATGAAATCTGCGGTTTTACCATCAATCTGTCATCATTGAAATAAAAAGGAATTTTGCACTCTAAAAAGTCAATTCCCTGTCCTGCTTTTAAAACTCCCCCTAAATCAATTCCTGAAATATCAGTATTAACAAAACTGCTATTTGATATGCTATGTTTTAAATCTCTGTTTTCATCTAATTCCTGTGAAAAATATTTATTGCCAAATTCATCTTTTATTATTAAAGGTGAAATTTTATAAAGATACCCGGAAGTTATTTTTATAAAATCAGTTATTGTGAATCGTATTCCTAAAATTATAAATCTTTTCTTCCATCCATAAAAACTTTCTGGCATTGTGCCACCTTCTTTTATCTGAAAATCCAGCGAGCTCGCATTTACAAGAATCGCTAAAGACCAGTTATTATCTTTAAATGGCCTTAAATAAAAAGTTATATCTCCCTGTATGGGTTTAACATTTTGTTCACCAAATACTAATGGAACACTGAAACCTTCTTTTGCCAGTGCCTGAATGGTATCCACATCTAAAAGAAATAAAGGATCATACTTTTGAATTATTTCAATCCCTTTATTAAATACCCGCATAACATCAAGAGATGTGTTTGCTAAAAATTCAAATTCATCCGGAGTAATTAAAATTTGTTGAGCATTTATACATATAATTAAAAAAAAGTAAAAATTTTAATTAAAAATATTTTTTTCATTTATTTTATTCCTTTTGAAATTATAATTAAAACCCCTCCCCCTCCATGTTCTTTAGTTTTTTTTAATTATACCCTCAATAATTCTTATTTTTTTAAACTTTCTTATAAACAAAAAATATGGCGGGGTCAACGGGACTTGAACCCGCGGCCTTCTGCGTGACAGGCAGACGCTCTAAACCGATCTGAGCTATGACCCCGCGTTAATTTAAAGTATTAATAAATACTTTTTTTTGGAGCGGGAGACGGGGCTTGAACCCGCGACATCCAGCTTGGAAGGCTAGCGCTCTACCACTGAGCTACTCCCGCTTTAATTTTTCTATAAGAACGGTTTATACAAATGCTCCGAAAAGCGCTCTAAAACGCAATTGCGAGTTTTTAATGAGCAACTTTTCATATCAAGGCTTTATCTTCCTCTCGTTTTGTCGAATGCTTTATGCATTCGACTCCACTGAGCTACTCCCGCTTTAAATAATAATAATTTCATAGAACATTTACACATTTACTTATTTAACAAAATTTTAAAAAAAGTCAATATATTTATTTATATTTAACTTAAACCAGAATAATGGTGGGTGCTGGTGGGCTCGAACCACTGACCTCCTGCTTGTAAGGCAGACGCTCTAACCATCTGAGCTAAGCACCCATATTATTTAAGGATAAAGAAACAATTTTCAGGAATAATCACTCTTCATCCTGTATTTTATGGAGCTGGCGAGTGGATTCGAACCACCGACCATCCGCTTACAAGGCGGAAGCTCCACCACTGAGCTACGCCAGCCCTTACTATTTAAGGATAAGTAAATAATGTTCCGGAATAAAATAATCTCAATCCTCATCCTCTATTTTTATGGTGGGGAGAGATGGATTTGAACCATCGAAGGCATAAGCCAACAGATTTACAGTCTGCCCCATTTGGCCACTCTGGAATCTCCCCACGTTTTGGAAGTTTGGATGTTTGGATGATTAAATGCATAGATAGTAAAGTACCGCCAACTTCGTCGGCGGCTTTTTCTAAGGTACCAGATTGCTTTGCTTCGCTCGCAATGACAGCCTTTTTTGTAATTTTTGCTCACCGACCTTGTCGGTGAAATAATCTGTCATTTAAAATATTATTTACTTTTTTCTCTAAACCTGTCAAAAAACAATTTGTAAAAATATTATAATAAATTTTTTAATTTTTTTCAATTTTTTTCATAACTTCATAAAACACAATTGCTGCGGCATTTGAAACATTCAATGATCCGATTTTACCTTTCTGTCTTATCTTTACAAGAAAATCACAATTTTGCTTTACCAGTTTTCTCAATCCTCTTCCTTCATTTCCAAAAAGCAATACACTTTTTTTATCAAATTGTATATTTTCAAGTAACTCAGAACCATTTATATCAAATCCATATATCCAGAAACCTGCTTCTTTTAATTTATAAATAGCATTGTTTAAATTATTCACTTCTATTATATCAATATATTCTATAGCGCCACTGCTTACCTTATAAACTGTTTCATTTACAGGAGCACATCTTTTAGAAGGCAAGATTATACCACAAATACCAAAAATTTCGCAACTCCTAATTATTGCTCCGATATTATGAGGGTCTTCTATCTCGTCAAGCATACAAACGATAACACTGTTTCTGTCTCTGTTTTTTTCTAAAAATTCGTTCAAATTTAAAATTTTTATATCTTCTACCTCTGCTGCAATACCCTGATTATTATCTGTCTTTGTTAATTCTCTTATTTCATTTCTTTCTTTTAACTCTATAACAATTTTTTTTGATTTTGCCAGTGTGAAAATATCATCAATATTTTTACTATTTTTAATAACATATATTTTTTTTACATTTCTTTTACTATTTTTCAATATCTCTCTTATTACCTGCCTGCCATATACAATCATAAAAAACCTTATAATTCCTGTATTAAAAATGTTCTGGTTTTTGTATCTTCTAAAATATAACCTGCTTTTTTAATTTCTTCTTTTATTTTATCTGCTTCAATAAATTTTTTTTCTTTTCTTAATATATTTCTCTCATTCAAAAGTTTAATAATTTTTTCATCAGGTTCTTTTATTTCAGGAAGTATCTTTAAAACTCCGCACATCTCAATAATATTTTTTTCTATCAAAGCAAGGGAACAAACAATTTCTTCAGTAAATTCTTTTTTAATCTGTTCTTTTGCAAGTTTTATAAGATTAAAAATAACGGCAAGTGCTTCTGGCGTATTAAAATCATCATCTAAAGCATCAATGAAATTTTTAAGATAAGAACTCTCTTCAAGGGTAATTTTAACAGCAGGTTTTTTTATCTGCTTTAAAATCTGCAAAGTATAATATATATCTTTAAATGCCTGTTTTATCTTTTCTATATTTTCCCATGTAAAATCAAGCGGGCTTCTGTAATGTGCAGACAAAATAAACATCCTTATAATTTCTGCTGGATATTTTTCAGCAACCTCTCTTGCTAAAATTATATTACCTATTGATTTTGACATTTTTTCGCCTTTGACATTCATATAACCATTATGCATCCAGTAATTTACAAATTTTTTTCCTGTTGCTGCTTCTGATTGTGCGATTTCATTTTCATGATGCGGAAATGTAAGGTCAATACCGCCAGCATGAATATCAATTGTATCTGCTCCTGTATATTTTTTTGACATAACCGAACACTCTATATGCCAGCCAGGTCTTCCTTTTCCCCATGGCGATTCCCAGAAAGGTTCACCTTCTTTTGCAAATTTCCACAGGGCAAAATCCAGCGGATTTTTTTTCTGGTCATTTACTTCAACCCTGGCGCCCTCTTTTAACTCATCTATTTTTTTATTGGAAAGTTTCCCGTAATCTGTAAATTTTTCAACACTGAAATAAACGCCGTCTTTTATTATGTAAGCATATCCTTTTTCAAGTAAAACTTTTATCAATTCTATCATTTCTTTTATTTCTTCTGTTGCTTTTGGGCTTTTATCAGGTTTTTCTATTTTTAATTTTTCTATATCATCAAAATATGCTTTTGTATATTTTTCCGCCACTTTTTCAAAAGTTGTGTTTTCTTCTTTTGCTTTATTTATTATTTTATCGTCAACATCTGTTATATTCTGAACATATATAACTTTAAAACCTTTATATTTTAAATAATTTCTAAAAGTATCAAAAACAATAAAAGGCCTGGCATTGCCTATATGGAAATAGTTATATACCGTGGGCCCACATACATACATTGTAACTTTACCGGAATTTACCGGGACAAATTCTTCTTTTTTGCCTGTTAATGTATTATATATTTTCATTTTTATTTTTCCATAAGAGTAACAGTAGAATATACAGCTATACCTTCTTTTGCTCCTATAAATCCGAGTCCTTCTTCTGTGGTAGCTTTTATTGCAATCTGTGTTGTTTTAATATTAAGAATTTCAGAAATTACCTGCCTTATTTTTTCTATATGCGGTGACATATGCGGATATTCAGCAACAACAATAACATCAACATTGTTAATTTTATATCCCTCTTTATCTATCATTTCGTTTACTTTTTTTAAAAGTTCCGTGCTTCTTATATTTCTGTATTTTTCATCAGTATTGGGAAAATAAAAACCAATATCACGTAACCCTGCAGCACCAAGCATTGCATCCATCATCGCATGTAAAAGCACATCCGCATCAGAATGTCCATCTAAACCAAATTCGGCATTTTCAAATTCCAATCCACCTAAAAAAAGCCGCCTTCCTCTTGTTAATCTATGAACATCATATCCTATTCCTACTCTCATTTTTTTCTCCTTTTAACTGATAATATTATTTAAATTTTTTTTGACATTAAAATCATAATCATAAAAACTTCTATTTATTATTTTTTTATCTTTTTCGCAAAATAAAAATCATTTTTCTGTAAAGCATATGGATTCTTTTGATAAAAATTTATTTAGCAACTGCTCCAATCGGCAACTGCCATCTGGCACTTCCCATCGTTTTTCGACCAGCAATCGGCAATATCTTTTTGTTTTTTATCTGTCATTTTGAACATATTTCGTCATTTATCTTTCATAGAACTTTTAACATTATCAACTATTTTTTTTAATATTTCAAAATCTTCTCTTGTTGTTATTTTTATATTCATTTTTTCGTCTTCTATTATTTTTACCTTTAAACCTTTTTTTTCAAATAAAACAGCATCATCAGTTGGTTTTATTTTCTTTATAATTTTTTCATCATAAAGTTCTATAAATTTTTTAAAATTAAACCCCTGCGGCGTATGCGCGGTTCTTAAAAAATTTCTATTTTCTGTTCCTTCAATAAAATTTCCTTTTATACGTTTTACGGTAAAAGTAATTTTTTTAACAGGTATACATGCATAATAATACTTCAATTCATTTTTTATTTTTCTTACCAGATCACTGTCAAAAAAAGGTCTTGCACCGTCATGAATAAAAATATTTACAGGGTCGTATTTTTTTAAATAACTTATTGCATTATAAACAGAATCGTATCTTTCTTTGCCGCCAGAAACAACATCAATCACTTTTTTAAAACCATATTTTTTTACGATTTTATTTTTTACAGTATCAATATATCTCTTTTCAACAACTAAAAGCACAGCATCTATATCACTGATTAATTCAAAATTTTTAATGGCATGGGCTATAACTTCCATGCCATTAATTTTTAAATACTGCTTTGGCAATTTACTTTTAAATCTTTTGCCTTTTCCTGCGGCAACAATTATAGCAGCATTTTTCATCTGCGATTTCCTTCCACTCTTGCAAATATCAACCTGCCAGCATCTGTCTGCAAAACATTTGTGACAACTGCTTCTATTCTTTTTCCTATAAACCTTCTTGCGTTGTCAACAACTATCATCGTTCCATCGTTTAAATATGCAACACCCTGATCTTTTTCTTTGCCTTCTTTCATTATTTTTATGTTTATCCTTTCACCCGGTAAAAATATAGGTTTTATTGCATTGGATAAATCATTGATATTTAAAACTTTTATATTCTGAATCTCGGCAACTTTATTGAGATTATAATCATTTGTGATTATCTTTGCTTTTAGATCTTTTGCAAGTGCAACTAATTTTTCATCAACCTGTTTTATATCAGGATAATCTTTATCAATTATTTTAACTTCAACTTCAGGGCATTTTTTTATTGCATTAATAACATCAAGGCCTCTTCTGCCTTTACTCCTTTTCAAATTATCACCTGAATCCGCTATATGTTGAAGTTCCTGCAAAACAAAACGCGGTAGGATAATTTCTCCTTCTATAAACCCGCCTTCGCATATATCTGCTATTCTTCCATCTATTATAGCGCTTGTGTCAAGAATCTTAGGTGTCAAATTTTTTTTATCTTTTTTTCCTTTATAAATTATAAATTGAATAATAACAATTATAAAAGGAATAAGAGATCCAAAAAGCAAATAAATATATTTTTCCTGCATTTTCATTCACCTCCTTTCTTTATTATATTTAAAATATCAATTATATTTTTTATCTTTATTATGTCTAATTTGGTATTTCCTGTTTTGCCCCTTTCAGGAATAATGCATTTTTCAAATCCTAATTTTTCAGCTTCTGAAATCCTTGCTTCCATAAAATTCACAGGTCTTATTTCACCATCAAGCCCTAATTCTCCAATAAAAATTAAATTAGTTGGAATTTTAATATTTTTAAAACTTGAATATATGGCAGCAGCAATTCCTAAATCCGCCGCTGTCTCAAATATCCTTATCCCTCCAGATACATTTACAAAAATATCCTGATTTTCAAGATGCAGGTTTAACTTTCTCTCTAAAATAGCAATTATTATTAAAAATCTGTTGTAATCCACCCCTATCACAGTCCGTTGCGGAACGCCGAAATTTCTGCGTGAAGTTAATGCCTGGATTTCAAGTAAAAGCGGCCTTGTTCCTTCCATTACTGTCACTATACCGCTTCCTGCTTTTTCTTTTTGAAGGTTATCAAGGAATATTTTAGAAGGGCTTTTAATCTCTAAAAGTCCAGAAGATGTCATCTCAAAAATTCCTATTTCATTTACTGAACCAAAACGGTTTTTAACAGATCGCAGAATTTTAAACTGATAATATTTTTCTGCTTCAAAATAAAGAACAGCATCTACCATATGTTCCAGTATCTTGGGCCCTGCTATCATGCCTTCTTTTGTTATATGACCTATTATAAGAATCGGTATATTTAATCTTTTGGCTGTATATAATATCTGGGCGCAACTTTCTCTTACCTGATTTACAGAGCCGGCATAAGAATCTATTGTTTCTTTATAAACAGTTTGTATGGAATCAATTATAACGAGTTCAGGATTTTCCTTTTCTATAATATTAACTATCTTTTCAACACCTGTCTCTATGATTAAAAATAAATTCTTTGAATTTATATCTAATCTATCTGCCCGTAATTTTATCTGGGCATCTGATTCTTCTGCCGAGATATAAAGGACTTTTTTATCGTTTTTCACAATTTTACCAGCCACAGTCAAAGCAAGAGTTGATTTTCCAGCCCCTGGTTCTCCGCCCATAAGTATAAGGGAACCTTTTACAATTCCTCCGCCTAAAACCCTGTCAAATTCTTCTATACCTGTTATTAATCTCTGTTCCATATTTATTTTTATATCTGTCAAAGAACTGATCTTACTTTCTTCAAACTTTCTGTATGAACTTACTTCTTTTTTTTCTATAACTTCTTCTTCATAAAATGTATTAAACTGACCGCAGGAAGGACATTTCCCGAGCCACTTTAAGGAAGAATATCCGCAGTTACTGCAAAAAAATTCTGTGTTTTTTTTCATAATCTATATATCTAAATCTTTTTGCTCTATCTTTGTCAAGATCATATTCAAAAACTCATCAATATTAACATCTTTTTTTTCTTCACCGGTTCTTTTTCTCACCGAAACTACATTTTTCTGCTGCTCTTTGTCTCCTATTATTAACATAAACGGAATTTTCTGTAAAGTTGAATTTCTTATTTTAGCACCTATCGTTTCATTTGCGTTATTTAAAATAACCCTTATCTTTTTTTCTTTTAATTTATTGAATATATTTTCCGCATAGTCCTTTACCCTTTCGGTTATTGTAAGTATTGAAACCTGAACAGGAGAAAGCCATACAGGAAATGCGCCTTTATAATGCTCTATCAATACCCCAAAAAATCTCTCAAAAGAACCGAGCAAAGCTCTATGTATCATTATCACTCTATGTTCTTTTCCATCTTCACCGATATATTTTACATCAAATCTTTCCGGCATATTAAAATCAACCTGTATCGTTGAACATTGCCATGTTCTATTCAATGCATCTTTTATTTTTATATCAATTTTAGGTCCATAAAAAGCTCCGCCTCCTTCGTCTATGTCATATTTTAAACCTGCCTTTGATAACGCCTGTTTTAATGCGTTTTCTGCGAGTTCCCATACACGCGGTTCGCCTATTGAATCTTTTGGTTTTGTGCTTAAAAAAATTTCATACTCATAAAATCCAAAAGTTTTTAAAACAAAAGTTATCATATCTATAACATTTATTATTTCCTGCTCTAACTGTTCTTCTGTCATAAAAATATGTGCATCATCCTGCGTAAATCCCCTGACCCGCATCAAACCATGCAGAACTCCTGATTTTTCATACCTGTAAACGGTTCCTAATTCACACCAGCGTAAGGGTAATTCTCTGTAACTTCTTAAACTCGTCTTATATATCAATATATGAAAAGGACAATTCATAGGTTTAACAAGATATTCCATTTCATCCATCTGCATTGATGGAAACATATTTTCTCTATAAAAACTTGTATGCCCTGATTTATTCCACAGGTCTATCTTTGCAACATGTGGTGTATATAAAATCTCATAACCTCTTTTTAAATGTTCATCACGCCAGAAATCCTCTATTTCTTTTCTTATAATTGCACCTTTAGGATGCCAGAAAATAAGCCCTGGTCCAAATTCATCATGCGTTGAAAATAAATCTAACTCTTTCCCTAATTTCCTGTGGTCTCTCTGCTTTGCTTCTTCAAGACGTTTTAAATAATCATCAAGTAATTTTTTATCCGGAAAAGAAATGCCGTAAATCCTCTGAAGCATTTTATTTTTTTCATCGCCGCGCCAGTAAGCACCAGCAAGTTTTAAAAGTTTTATACTTTTTACTTTTGCAGAATTATCAATATGAGGTCCCCTGCAAAGGTCAATGAAATTTTCTGTTTTATAAATGCTTACTTTGCTATCCTTTATTTCATTTAAAATTTCAATTTTATAATCTTCGCCCATCTTTTTAAACATATCTTTTGCTTTTTCAATATCAATTTCCTCACGAACAAATTTATGCTCTTCTTTTATTATTTTTCAATTTTTAAAAGGTCTGCTTCTGTAAATGGGGTTGCTTTATCAAAATCATAATAAAAACCTTCTGAAATTGCAGGACCTATTGTAACTTTAACATCCTGAAATAAACGTTTTACAGCTGTAGCCATAATATGAGATGTACTATGCCAGTAAACTTCTTTTCCTTCTTCACTATCAAAAGTAACTGGCAATATTTCACCTGATTCTGAGATCTCTGCAGTTAAATCAAAAAGTTTACCATTTACTTTTACAACTAAAATATCTTCTGTTTTCTCGCCAATATTTTTAAAAAAATCTAAATAAGTTTTATTTTCTGTTTCATATTCTTTATTTTTATAAATTATCTTTGGCATTATAAATTATTACCTCCGTTTATCAAAATTCTTATTGCTGATAAAAAAAGTTAATTGTTCTAATTCAAGTGAAATATCAACATTTCTTATCTGAAGTTTTTCATCATTTAATAAATATTTTCCAGCAAAATTTAAAATACCTTTAACATTTGTGTTTTTCAATCTATTTATAATTTCCTGCACCGCAGATTTCGGGGTTGTTAAAATAATAAGTTCTATCCTTTCTTTTTTTATTATCTTTTCCAGTTCTTCAATATTATATATATTTACCCCGTCTATTTCCCAGCCTATTTTATCCGGTGCGTTATCAAAACCCGCAACTATTTTAAACCCTCTATCCTTAAATCCGCTGTATGTAAGCAAAGCCCTTCCCAAATTTCCTATACCTATTATTGCAACCTTCCATAATTTGTGCGTTCCTAAAATTTCTGCTATCTTATGACGTAAAATTTCTACATTATACCCAAGACCTCGCCTGCCAAATTTCCCAAAATAAGAAAGGTCTTTTCTAACCTGTGCAGGATTTAACCCCACAATCTGCGCAAGTTCTCCGGATGAAATAAAATTAATTTTTGATTCTGATAATTCAATGAAACATTTAAGATATAATGATAACCTGTTTATGGTAGTTTTGGGAATATTTATCTCTTTCATTTTTTATCTTCTTTGTTTACATTTTCAAAATTTATAATGTCATTCATTTTAAAAGAATGTTCATGTGTTTTTATATATTCATCAAGTTGTTTTTTTTCTTCTGATTTTTCAATTTCCTGCGAAGTTAAAAAGACCTTTTTATTTTCTTTATCAATTCTTATGATTTTTGCTTTTATTATATATCCCTTCTTTAAATTAATATTTTTTGCTTTTAAAGGTAGTTTACCATTTACCCCTTCTATTATCTGGCATAAAATTTCAGCATTATCAAAATCCAGTATCTTAACATCAATCATCATTCCTTCTTTATATTTATTTAAAAAACTATTCCATGGATTTAAAGTTAATTGTTTTAAACCGAGAATTAATCTAAACTTATTCTTATTAACTTCAAGTATTTTAAATTCTTTTTTTTCACCAATTTTGATAACATCTTCAATTTTATTAAAATTAAACCATGAAATATCTTTGATATTTACAAAAGCATCAATGTTTTCTTCAAGTTCTACTTCAATTCCCTGTCCTTCTATAATTTTTTTAACAACCCCTATTACCCTTGCACCTGGCGGATATCTTTCTTCCATTTTATTCCATGGATTTTCAAAGCATCGTTTTATACTCAAAAAAATTATATTTGTCTGTTCTTCATATTTTAAAATAATTGCTTTTACTTCTTCGCCGATTTTATATAAATCCGATATATTATGTATTCTTTTAAGATAGGAAATTTCTTCTTTTGGTATGACACCATATACATCCTCGGTTAAGGAACCTATTATTTTATCCTCCATAATTTCTTTAATTTTTACATCTAATTTTTCCCCGGCCTTTTGACTTTCAATAAATTTTTTATATGGATTTTCGTTTAATCTTTTTATACTTAATAATATTTTCTCAGGCGAATTATTTATAACGATGGTTTCTATTTCATCTCCGATTTTAAATTTTTCGTTAAATTTTTCAAATTGATTCCATAAAATTTCAGATGAATGAATAAAAACATCTTTATTGTCTTTTGTAACAATTATTCCATTTTCCTTTATCTCCTTTATTAAAACTTTTATTTTTTCATTTAACGGAAATATTTTTTTAATTTCTTCCTGATCCTTTTTTTGCTGTTCAATAAAATAATCTTTATATGAAATGACGATATTTTTCCTTATTTCATCTAATTGTATTATTTTAAATTTTAATTCCTGATTTAAAATATCTCCG
>FWPV01010718.1_pt1 | contig 11845 bp, 8 predicted proteins | sample 2228371 | NCBI WGS metagenome assembly FWPV01 (sample SAMEA103939776, study PRJEB20133) | metagenome | reverse complement strand
GTGCGCAAAAGCTCGGAATTTCTTCTCCTTTGCAAAATGACCTCTCCATGGCTCTCGGATCTTCGGGGATCTCTCTTTACGAATTGACGACCGCCTATGCGGTATTCGCCAATCAAGGAAGGACGTTCAAGCCCGTTTTCATCAAGAAAATCCTTGACCGGGATGGGAATCTCATCGAAGAAAATCCTCCTCTTTTCTATCCCAGAGAGCTAACCGAGGAAGAACAAGCACTCAGTCCTCAGACCGCCTACCTGATGACACATCTTCTCCAGGGGGTCGTCCAACACGGAACCGGGTGGAGGGCAAGGTCACTCAAAAGACCTGTAGCAGCCAAGACAGGGACAACCGACCATTTCGTCGATGCATGGTTCATAGGGTATACACCCGAGTTCATCACCGGTGTCTGGGTGGGATTCGATGACGAAAGATCGATAGGGGAAAACGAAACAGGGGCGCGGGCTGCATCGCCTATTTGGGTGAGGTTTATGTCGAAGATATTGAAAGATACGCCAGTTCAGGATTTCCCTGTTCCCGAGGGAGTCGAGTTCGTTAGGATCGATCCTGAAACAGGGCAGATCAGCTCGAGCAGTGAAGCTCTCCTCGAATGCTTCAAAGAGGGGACGGCACCAACCGAGGATTCGCCACGGAAGCTGAGAACTACGACCGACTTCTTCAAATACGATTTCAACCTCTCCTTTAAGCCGTAGGTAAAACCCTCCCCTTCATCCCCTCCCACAATGGGGAGGGGAGTTGTTAGGGGGTCGGTACGAATGCTCGTATTACGACGGACAGTCTGAGATGAACGATGCTGTCTCCGTGGGGAGAAAACGAAAGGAACAAGAGTTGGTGCCGAAGAGGGGATTTGAACCCCTACGAGGGCGATTCCTCACTAGACCCTGAATCTAGCGCGTCTGCCAATTCCGCCACTTCGGCACAGGAGCGGAGGATTGAAAAGGACCCATTCCTATATTATATTTTTTTGATGCAAAGTCAAGTTGAAGGACGAAGGCAACGCGTCACTGAAGCGTCGGGAAGATCGGGTGATCGGACAGAATGTTCATGGGGTTTTGAATGGAGATCATCGTAGGCATCGACCGACTTAAAAGACCCTTTAAAAACCCAGTTGTTACGCTGGGCAATTTTGATGGTGTTCATCTCGGCCATCAGGCAATTTTTAGGAGGGTCAAGGAGGAGGCGGAAAGGAATGGCGGCGAAGCGGTCGTCATTACGTTCGAGCCTCACCCTCTCAAGGTCCTTTCACCAAGCGCCTGTCCTCCCCTTTTGACTCCCTTCCGGAAAAAAATGATGCTTATCGAAAAGACGGAGATCGATGCGGTCCTCTGCATCGAATTCACCCTCGACTTCTCAAGAATATCTCCATACGATTTCATCAAATCGATTTTGATCGAAAAAGTCAAGGCGAGGAAGATCGTCGTCGGATACAACTACCATTTCGGGAGGGAGCAGAGGGGGGATGTCGAAATTCTGAGACAGGTTTGCAAACTCTTCAATGTGGACGTGGAGGTCATGTCGCCCCTTCAGATCGGTTCAACGACGGTCAGTAGCTCCAAAATAAGGGAACTCATCAAAGACGGCGATGTCGAGGAGGCGTCGAAGCTCCTCGGTAGGGATTATCCTGTGATGGGAAAAGTCGTTCGGGGAGCGAGAAGAGGGGAACTGCTCGGTTTCCCGACGGCGAACTTGGGGCCTTCGGAGGAATTGTATCCGAAGAAGGGAGTCTATGCCGTAGAGGTGGTATGGAATCAGCAAATCCTGAATGGAGTGGCAAACGTGGGGGTCAATCCCACCTTCCTTCCGGCCGATGAGGAGCAAAAATCCCCCTCCATCGAAGTATACATACTGAATTTTCAGAAGGATCTATACGGCGAGGAGATCCAGGTCAACTTCAGAAAAAGAATCCGAGATGAGGTTCGGTTCGATTCTCCTTCCGAGCTGGTCGAACAGATCAGAAAGGATGTGGAGTGGGCCACCGAACACGTTTTCAAGAACAAGAGGAATTCCACCTAACGAATCAGCTTGCCGAACCTGAGCCACCTGACCTTACCCAGACCCTGTGCGTATCGGTCCCACGAAAAATAGATGATGAAGGCCTTTCCTTTTATCTCGTTTACGTTGACGAAGCCCCAGAATCGGCTATCCTGGCTGTTGTCGCGATTGTCACCCAAGACGAAAACCGAATTCGGGGGAACCGTCACAGGGCCAAATCTTTCCATGGGTTGAAGGTATCTCAGTGAAGCAGATCTTTCCTCGTAATGTCCCCAGGGATCATCGATCAGCTGGTTATTGATATAGATCTTGTTCTGGACGATCTCCACCTTCTCCCCTTCCGTTCCGATCACCCTTTTTATGAAATCTTTTGATCGGTCCTTGGGATAAATGAATACGATGATGTCTCCCCTTTGCGGCTTCTTGAACTGAAAATACTTCGTTTTGGTGAAAGGAAGCCGTATTCCATAGATGAATTTATTGACCAAAAGGTGGTCGCCAACGAGAAGGGTTGGTTCCATGGAGCTCGAAGGAATTTTGAACGCCTGAACTATAAAAGCGCGAATAAACAAAGCCACCAGGATTGCAATCGCAATCGGTTCTATGTACTCCTTGAAAATCTTTCTCTTATTCATTCTTCCCCCAATTCCAAAAAAACGAAGCATCTCACCCCAGAAGATGGAACGCGCTGCGGCTCGATGCCCCGCTTAAAAATTAACCCTGAAAGATTTCTTGGTAAACCTCAGGTCTTCTGTCCTTCAAAAATGTCCACTCGTTCCTAACTCGATCGATCTCTCTCAGATCGACGTCTATCAAGGCAATCGCCTCCTTCATCCCCGTGGGCTTATCGATCAGCTCACCCTCGGGCGATACACAGAAAGACCTTCCGTAAAAATCCTGTTTCTCTTCGCTCCCCACCCGGTTCACGCGAAAGATATAGACTCCGTTCGAGATGGCATTCCCCGAGATGACGGTCTCCCACTTTTTTTGCGAGGCGAAGGCTGCAGCGGTAGGAGAAAAGATCACTTGCGCCCCCTTCAGGGCGAGAATCCGCGTCCCCTCTGGAAAGAAATTATCCCAGCAAATTTGGACCCCGATCACTGCGTATTTCGTTTTGAATACCGGAAAACCAAGATTCCCCGGGGCGAAGTAAAACTTCTCCTCCCAGAGGGGGATCTGAGGCACATGGACTTTTCGATATGGTCCTAAAATTTCTCCTCCGGCATCGATCACTACTGCTGAATTGAAAAACCCCTCCTCCCCTTTCTCGAAAATCGGGCAGATGATCACCACCTCTGATTCTTCGGATAACTTGCGCATCGAGGTCACGGAGGGACCCTCGATCGTTTCCGCAAAGGAGAAATAGCCCCTGTTCATCTCCCTCGGAAACCAGAAGGTCGTAAAGAGTTCCTGAAAACAGATGATCTTGGCCCCTTTCTCAACCGCAATCTTGGCAAACTTCAGGGCCTTCTCGATATTCCTCTCTTTCTCCTCAGAACAGGAGAACTGGATGCCAGCCAGTCTTAACAACCACTCACCTCTTTTCTCGTAGGTGTCCGAAAAATTTTGAAAATGCTAACAGACTTATTTTCGCCTGTCAAGGTTAGGGCAAACGGTAGAATGACGCGTCACTGAAACGTGGGGAAGATCGGGCGATCGGACAGGAATATCTCCGAAAATCTTAACAAGCAGACGATTCGGGACGATCATTTGGCAAAGGTCACTTCAGCTATGACGGGTTACACGGTAGAGCGAAGCATTATCGCAATCGGTAAACGACTCATCGTAACGTGGTAGACCCTTTCCCCACGGAAAGTAAATAGAGCGTGGTTTCCCCTGGGTCATTGGGCTTGTGCGCTGACAAGTTCTCCACGGACTGGATAAATTCTAATCAGCTTGAGACGTTTTTGTCCGTCGAAGGATTTGCTGCTTTCAGGAAATTTCAATCATTCCTTTGAGATAAAAATAGCCAAAAATTGGCACTTATTTTGCTATGTTTTTAACGTTCTTGACAAATTTTTTAAATCCTATAATATCCATAAAGCAAAAAAAGGCACCAGGTAACAAAATATGGCAGAGCGCCTTGGAGAATTATTAGTCAAGAGAAATTTCATTACACCTGACCAGCTCAAGAAGGCAACGGATGAACAGAAATTCAAAGGCGGGCGCTTAGAATCCATCCTGGTCAGGCTAGGGTATATTAAGGAGGACGATCTCTTAGCTCTTCTAAGTGCTCAATACCGTGTTCCTTCTGTCAAGCTCTCCAAGATCGAGATCAATCCGAACGTGATCAAACTCGTTCCAGCAAGCAAGGCGAAGAATTACTTAGTGATTCCCATTCAGCGGGTGGGACCGAAGCTCACTCTCGCTATGGCGGACCCGAGCAACATTATCGCCATCGATGAAATCAAGTTCATGACAGGGTTCAACGTAGAGCCCGTGGTCGCCTCCGAGACAGAGATTATCGAAGCCATCAAGAAGTATTACGGAGGCGGAGGGACTGTCGCGGGAACGGGAAAGGTCTCGTTTGACGCCTCGGAGTATGACCTCGAAGAGGAATCGAATGCGACTTCTGGCAGCGCTTTCGACCTCGATAGCGAGCTCGTGGATATAGAAGATTTCGACGCCCTCGTCCATGGGGCGGTAGACAATGTCGAAGTGATCGAGACCCAGGAGACGGAAGAAGGCGGTGAGATCGAAGGCCCCATCATCAAGATCGTCAACGGTATTCTCATCAAGGCGATCAAAATGGGCGCAAGCGATATTCACTTCGAGCCGTACGAAAAGGTCTTTCGAGTCAGGTATCGCATCGATGGGGTGTTGAGGAGGGAGATGGTCCTTCCGATCAAGATCAAGAATGCCATCGTCTCGCGCTTAAAAATCATGGCAAAACTCGATATCGCTGAAAGACGCCTCCCTCAGGACGGTAGGATCAAGCTTCGGTTGGGAAAAGGGCGGGAGATGGATTTCCGCGTTTCCACGGTTCCCGTCCTCTTCGGTGAAAAGGTCGTTCTCCGGCTTTTGGATAAGTCGGCGTTGCAGTTGGATTTGACCAAGTTGGGCTTCGAACAAAGCTCCCTGGAAGATTTGCAAAAAGCCATTCATAAACCTGTGGGAATGATCTTGGTCACTGGACCGACGGGGAGTGGGAAGACGACGACCCTCTACTCTGTTCTTTCGGAACTGAACAAAGAGACCGAAAATATCATGACGGCAGAGGACCCTGTGGAGTATAACTTCATGGGTATCAATCAGGTCCAGATGCATGAGGAGATCGGTCTTACCTTTGCATCCTCCCTCCGTTCCTTTCTCCGGCAGGACCCCGACATCATCATGGTCGGCGAGATTCGAGATTTCGAGACGGCTCAGATTGCCATCCAGGCGGCCTTGACCGGCCACCTGGTCCTCAGTACGGTCCATACAAATGATGCTCCGGGAACGATCACCCGATTGATCGACATGGGGATCGAACCTTTTCTCATCTCTTCCTCGGTCATTCTGATCGTGGCCCAACGACTGGTTCGGAAGATCTGTTCCGAGTGCCGAGAACAGATTAAAGTCCATCCTCAGCTTCTGATCGATCTGGGTGTCCCTCCTGATGAAGCAAAAACCATCAACGTTTATAGAGGCAAGGGATGCGCCCTCTGTAGCGGAACGGGGTACAAGGGGCGAGTGGGACTCTATGAGGTCATGCCCATGAAGGAGGAGATCAAGGAGCTGATCCTTTCCCGGGCGTCAGCGTCTGAAATCAAGAAGGAGGCGATCCGCTTGGGAATGAAAACCTTAAGGCAGAGCGGAATCTACAAGATCAAGGAAGGGCTCACGACGATCGAAGAGGTGCTACGGGCAACCATGGAAGATCGATAGGCCATTGTGGCGACGAGTGAACGGAGTGAAAGAAGAATCGAAGACGAAGCTTAGGAGGAAATAATATGGTTGAGTTGCAGCGGTTACTCGAGATGGTCATCGAGAAGCGAGCTTCTGATTTGCACATCACGACAGGGGCGCCGCCCCAATTCCGAATCGATGGAAAATTGACCGCCTTCGACACGACGCCCTTGACGGCGGCCGATACGAAAAGGCTCTGTTATAGCGTGCTCACCGACGCCCAACGGCATCGGTTTGAAGAGGATCTCGAGCTGGATTTTTCCTTCGGGGTGAAGGGATTGAGTCGGTTTAGGGGAAACATCTATATGCAGAGAGGAGCGGTGGCAGGGGCCTTCCGGGCGATCTCTTTCGACATCCTCAATTTTGCCGAATTAGGTATTCCCCCTATCGTCAACGAGCTGATTCGAAGACCAAAGGGTTTGGTTCTTGTCACGGGACCAACGGGGACGGGAAAGTCGACCACCCTTGCGGCTATGATTGACAAGATCAATAACGAGAGGAACGACCATATTGTCACCATCGAAGACCCCATCGAATATCTCCACCGCCACAAGAAGTGCATCGTCAACCAGCGCGAGGTCAACTCCGATACAAAGAGCTTCGCCTCTGCCCTGAAACACATCCTTCGGCAGGATCCGGACGTCATCTTGATCGGAGAGATGAGGGATCTGGAGACGATCGAGGCTGCCCTCACCTGTGCCGAGACCGGCCATCTCACGTTTGCTACGCTCCACACCAACTCGTGCGTAGAAACGATCAACCGCATCATCGATGTCTTCCCTCCCTACCAGCAGACACAGGTGCGAACCCAACTCTCCTTCGTTCTGGAGGGAATCTTGGCCCAACAGCTCATTCCAAAGATCGGAGGAAAGGGACGGGCTCTGGCCATGGAGGTCATGATTCCAAACCCTGCCATTCGCAACCTGATTCGAGAGGACAAGATCCAACAGATCTATTCGCTCATGCAAGTCGGTCAGGCGAAGTACGGCATGCAGACCATGAACCAGGCCCTCCTTCAGCTCGTGGAACGTCATATCATTTCCGTGGACGACGCCATGGAACGAAGCCACAATTTGGACGAGTTCAAACAGATGCTTGCCAACTCTCCGGTGCTCAATCCGAAGAGAGATAGGTCTGCCAGAACGGCTTAAATCTATCGAGGAAGGAAAAGACTATGCCAACGTACCGATACGAGGGAAAGACCCTAAAAGGACAGGTGAAAAAGGGCGAGTTCGAGGCTCCCGATGAGGGAGCGGTTCGCGTCTACCTCCGACAGCAGAACATCATCCCAACCAAAATCGTTCCCAAAACGAAGGAGATCACTATCTCTCTTCCCTTCAAAAAGAAGGTCAGCCGGCGAGCAGTCGCCATTTTCACGCGCCAACTCGCCACGATGATCGATGCTGGACTCCCCCTCGTCCAGTCCCTCGAGATCTTGTCAGCCCAGCAAGAGAACAAGCTCTTCAAGGAGATCATTCGACAGATCCGAGAGGACGTGGAGGGAGGGTCGACCTTTGCAGGGGCTCTCAGGAAGCATCCAGCTACGTTCGACGAGTTGTACGTCAATCTGGTGGTCGCCGGGGAGGAAGGCGGGATCTTGGACAATATCCTGCTGCGTTTGGCCGGGTATATCGAGAAGGCCGAGGCCCTGAAGAAGAAGGTGAAATCGGCCATGGTCTACCCCTCCACCATTGTGGGAGTGGCGATCATCGTGGTGATGATCCTGATGATTTTTGTGATCCCCGTCTTTGAAAGCATGTTTAAATCGGCGGGTCAAACCCTCCCCCTTCCGACGCTTGTCGTCATCTCGATCAGCAAGTTCATTAAGAAATACGTGTTCATCGTGATTCCAGCCCTGTTTGCCCTTTTCTATCTCATCCGTCGCTACCATAAGACTGAAAGTGGGAGAACGGTGATCGATCGTCTCCTGTTGAAACTCCCCGTCTTCGGCCCTCTTCTGCAGAAGATTTCCGTTGCCCGTTTCTCTCGAACCTTAGGAACGCTGGTTAGCAGTGGCGTTCCGATCTTGGATGGTCTGAACATCGTCTCGAAAACCTCTGGAAACAAAACGATCGAAACGGCCATCCTCAATGCCAGGGCCAGCATCCGGGAGGGCGAGACCATTGCAGAACCTTTGAATCGCAGCGGGATGTTCCCTCCCATGGTCATCCAGATGATCTCCGTGGGAGAATCGACGGGTGCCCTGGATTCCATGCTCTCGAAGATTGCCGAGTTCTACGAAGAAGAGGTCGATGTGGCCGTGGCGAACTTGACCTCCCTCCTCGAACCCTTCCTCATGATCTTTTTGGGTGTGGTGATTGGAGGGGTGGTCATCTCCATGTATCTTCCGATTTTCCAGATGGCCTCGGCCATCGGTTAATCGATCGAACCCATCGGGGTGTGTCCGGATGAAATCACCTTCGGATTCGGCACTGGAGAAGGACTCAAGGATGTTGAAGAACGTCAAGAGCCTGATGCTCTGCCGGATCGTCATCCTGACCCTTCTCTTGGTGATCGCTCTCATCTTTCAGATCTCGGAAAGAAAATATTTCTTCATCCCCCTGACGAATCACTTCTATTACTTCGTTAGCGCGTTCTATGGCGTCACCATCGTCTATGCGCTAAGCCTAAAACGAATCCGAGACCCCCGAAGATTCGCCCTCGGTCAGATGATTGTGGATCACCTCTTCATCACGGGGCTGATCTATTTCACGGGCGGAAAAGAGAGTTTCTTCCCCATCACCTATATTTTCGCCATCATGGGTAGCAGCTTCCTCTTCTACAAGCGGGGGGCCTTCCTCTCCGCCTCGTTCTCCTCCTTTCTTTTCGGCCTCCTCTTACTTCTGCAGCTTCACCAGTGGATTCGCCCTCTGGGCCAATCGTCGTTCTATGAGGTGAGCCAATTCTTCTACACCTTCCTCCTCTACGTTTCGACGTTCTACATCGTCGCTTTCTTGAGCGGCAGCGTCTCCGAGGAACTCAAGAAGAAAAAGAAGGAACTGATCCAGAAAGAGGAAGACTATAGCCAGTTAGAGACCTTCAACCGCAATATTATTCAGAGTCTCGACAGTGGGCTTTTGACGATCGACCTTCACGGAAGGATCAATTTCTGGAATCGGACAGCAGAGAGGATTCTCCATCTAAGTTCCGATGATTCGAAGGGGATCTTTATCCACGATCTCTTTCCAAAGATCAAAGAAGTGATTCATGCCCTTTCCAACAGGAAGGCAGGGGAAGAGCTTTCGGACTATCAGCGTTGCGAATCGATCTTCACCCATCCTGATGGGAGAAAGGTTCATCTGGGTTTCTCCATCTCTCCCCTCACCAACCCGGAGGGGACGTTGATCGGCCACACCTTGATCTTCCAGGACATCACTCGATTCAAGGAGATGGAGGAACAGATGAAACGGGTCGACAAGATGGCGGCCGTGGGTCTGCTCGCTGCAGGCATGGCTCACGAGATCCGAAATCCGTTGGCCTCCTTAAGTGGCTCGATCCAGATGTTGAAGTCGGAACTGGTCTTGGACGAATCGCAAAAACATCTCATGGACATTACCCTCCGAGAATCGGAGAGGCTCAATGCCCTGATCACGGACTTCTTGCTCTTCGCCCAGCCTCCCCAGACACAGAAGATGTCCTGGGACATCGCGAAGATTCTGGATGAAACGGTCGATCTTTTCACCCATTCTCCTGTTTTCCACGAGGGGATCCATGTGACCCGTCGGCAATCTCACGAGACCATCCATGCCATGATCGACCCCGATCAGATGAAACAGGTCTTTTGGAACCTCCTCCTCAATGCGGCGCAGGCCATGTCCGACGGGGGAAACATCCAGATCCAAGTGGAAAAGGGGGGAGATTCCTTTCGACCGGACCCTCTGCCCTGGGGGTTGGCCGGCAAGGGAAAGGAATGGATCCGGATTTCCATCGCCGATACCGGGAAAGGAATCCCTCCCGAAGAGAAAGAGAAGATCTTCGAACCTTTTTTCACCACAAAGGAAGGAGGAACGGGACTGGGACTCTCCATCGTTCACAAGATTGTAGAGAATCATCACGGACGGATCAGCGTGGAAAGCGACGTGGGGAAGGGTTCGACTTTCACCATCTATTTGCCAGCGGAGGGATAAAGGGCTGAGATATGTATAAAGAAAAGATTTTAGTGGCGGATGATGAGCAGAGCATGAGGGAATTCTTAGATATCATGCTCAGGAAAGAAGGCTACAAGGTCTCTCTGGCTTCGAACGGGGAAGAGGTCCTGAAGCTTGCGGAAAGGGATATCTTCGACCTGATCCTGATGGACATCCGCATGCCCAAATTGGATGGGCTCTCCGTTCTCAAGAAGATCAAGGCGCTCTCTCCCGAGACCATCGTGATCATGATCACCGCCTATGCCTCCACCGATACGGCGATCAAGGCGATGAAAGAGGGCGCCTACGACTACGTGACCAAACCGTTCAAGGTCGATGAGATCAAATTGATTATCAAGAACGCACTGGAAAAGAAGAGCCTCCAGAGCGAGAATATCCTCCTGAAACAGGTGGTGAGGGATCGATATCACTTTAACAACATCATTGGACAGAGTCCGAACATGTTGGCCCTCTATGATCTGCTCGAGAAGGTGGCCCCCACCAAGACGAACATCCTCATCACAGGGGAGAGCGGCACGGGGAAAGAGCTGGTCGCTAAAGCCATTCACTACAACAGCCCTCGAAAGGACAAACCTTTCGTCACGTTGAATTGCGGTGCCATTCCGGAATCGCTCATCGAGAGCGAACTCTTCGGACACATGAAAGGGGCTTTTACCGATGCCATCACAACGAAGAAAGGTCTTTTCGAGATCGCCGACGAAGGAACGATCTTCTTGGACGAGATCAGCGAACTCCCCCTCCTCATGCAGGTCAAATTGCTTCGCGTCCTCCAGGACAAGGAGTTCAAACGAGTAGGGGGAACGGAGGATATCCGCGTCGACGTCCGAATTATTTCCGCGACCAATAAGGAGTTGGAGGAGGCGGTCCGAGAGAAACGATTTCGTGAAGACCTATTCTACCGACTCAATGTCATCCAGATCAAACTCCCTCCCCTGCGGGAGAGGAGGGAGGATATCCCGCTTCTCGCAATGCATTTTCTAAAAAAATATGCGGAAGAGCTAAACAAAAACATATCGGGCATTTCCCCCGAAGCCCTTCGCATTTTACTCAATTACCATTACCCAGGGAATGTCCGCGAACTTCAAAACATTATCGAAAGGGCTGTCGCCCTTGAGAACAGCTCCGAGCTCACCGCCCAGAATCTCAGCTCGTACTTGGAACAGCAGCCTCTCGCAAAGAAAAATCTCTTCGATCTCGAAATTCCAAACGAAGGAATCGACCTCGAGAAGGTCGTGGAAGAACTGGAAAAGAGCCTCTTGTTGAAAGCCTTGGACAAAACGAAGGGAATCAAGAAGAAGGCCGCCGACCTTCTTCATATCAATTTCCGCTCGATGCGCTACCGCTTGGAAAAATACGGGCTGAATCACGGAACCGACTCTTGATCGGCCCGGCAAACAAATCCCATCGATGGTCTGAGGGGTTCCTCAATTCTTCCTCTTAAATCGCCTCGCCAACTCCTCCGATGAGAGGACAAAGTAGACCGGCCTTCCATGGGGACACGTCAGCGAAGGGCGAAAGGGTTGGAGGGCCTCTACCAATCCCTCCATCTCCTCCTTCTTCAGAACGGCGCTTGCTCGAATAGCCGAATGGCAAGCCAATCTTACCAACAGTCCTTCAATCGCGTCCGACCCCTTTCCATCGCTTCTCACGAAGGACAACTCCTCGATCATATCACGAATCAGCGATTTTGGGTCGAGGGGCTCTTTGAGTTTAGGGACCGTTCGCAGAGCAACCATCCTCTCCCCGATCACATCCATCTCAAATCCGAGTGACTCCATCTCTTCCCGATAAGAGGTCAGTAG
>FWPV01014078.1_pt1 | contig 11846 bp, 9 predicted proteins | sample 2228371 | NCBI WGS metagenome assembly FWPV01 (sample SAMEA103939776, study PRJEB20133) | metagenome | reverse complement strand
AATACAAATTATTTTTAATATTATCCAATATTTCTTGTATCCCCAATATAACATATAGGTTTTATTTGTGTCAAGTATAACAAATAAAAATAAGGACAAGTCCCTTGACAAATCAATTTGTATTTTCTATAATCCTATTGTTAATACTGACAAGGAATTCGTTTTATTAACAGAAAGGAAAACGCATTTGTTATGGTTCTTTTTTCTAACATTAATTACACTATCCTTATTCTATAGTATTATATCCTTTTTATTAACAATTGGAACATTAAAATTAAAAAGAACCCAAAGAAAAATCAATAAAAATAATAATCATCAGAAAATATCTGTCCTTGTTCCTGCCAGAGATGAAGAATTGCATATAGCTAACTGCCTTGAATCACTCATAGTTCAGGATTATCCCAAAGATAAATATGAAATCATTGTAATAAATGATCGTTCTAGTGATCACACATTAGATATTATTAGAAATTATAAAAGTAAATATAATAATATAAAAATTATCAACATCGATAAAAACCTATCAAATTTAACAGGGAAACAAAATGCTCTAAATTATGGAATAAAACATTGCGAGGGAGAGATTATATTAAATGTTGATGCTGATTGTATTGCTGGTCCATCGTGGTTGAGTAAAACTATACAATACTTTACTGAAGAGGTCGGCTTTATAATAGGCTTTACAACGACTTATGGTTCTTCTTTTTTAAGCAAACTTCAAGGATTGGATATGATCTTCCTTATGGATGCTTCTGCTGGCTCTCTAGGTCTGAATATACCGGTAAGCTGTATGGGAAGCAACATTGGATATAGAAAATCTGTGATAGATGAACTAGGACATAGCATAGAATATACAATTACAGAAGATACTGACCTTCTCCAAAAAGTAGCTAAAATGACAAAATGGAAAATTGCTGTCCCTTATGATGAATCTGCTGTTATTTTAACTTATGCGGAAGAAAATTTCAAAAGCTTTATTTCCCAGCGTATTAGATGGACAATAGGCGGACAAATAGCAAAACTCTGGACATTATTTCCGTTATATTTGATATTTGCATTTAATTTTCTTCTTATTATAGCATTTTTTCTCTCATTTTTTAGCAAAAATATTCTTTTCGCTTTTCTATTTGCCTGCTTGTTAAAAATGATAGTTGATTTTGTTCGTTGTCTGATTGTGTGTTATTCGCTTAATAGAACCGATCTAATACGCTTTTTTCTCCCATATCAAGCTTTTATGATCCTTTACAGCATTATTATAGGTTTTGGCAGCTTTTGGACAAGAAAAGTTATATGGAAAGGTGAGATTTATACAAAAAAGAGCGTTATTAGAAAATCAATCAACACGGAATAGGAGGTCATCAATGGAAATAAAAAAAGCTGTAATACCAGCTGCTGGTATGGGAACAAGAATGTTACCAGCTACCAAATCTCAACCAAAAGAAATGCTACCAGTTGGGAGAAAACCTACAATACAATATGTCGTAGAAGAGCTAGCAGCTGCAGGAATAAAACAAATTCTTATAATAACAGGTCAAAAAAAACGTGCCATAGAAGACCATTTCGATCGCGATACAGAATTGATTAGATTCCTTACCAAAAGAGGTGATTATAAACTCTTAGAAACATTAAATCACGTAGAATTAGACGTTCAACTCTTTTATACAAGACAAAGTGAACAAAAAGGCACTGCTCATGCTATTGCTCTGGCAGAAAATTTTGTGGATGGAGAATCATTTGTTGTATGTCTGGGTGATTCAATAATAAAATCTAATCAACCAGGAAACTTGATTCGTAGATTAATAAATCTACATATTAACAGAAAATCAAGCGTTACTATTGCTTTTCGTGAAGTTGATAAAGAAGACGTCGTTAAATATGGAATTGCAGAACCCGATTACAGCACCTTTACCAATTGCCAATTCCGCCTTAAAGGTCTTATAGAAAAACCTACTATCCAAACCGCACCAAGTAATCTAGCAATATCCGCCAGATACGTTTTCTCAGCAGAAATTTTTGACGCTATAAGAAGAACTCCACAAATAAACGGTGAATATCAGATAACAGAATCAATAAAATTGCTCATGGATGACCATGAAGTCTGGGGATTAAAGATTCTTCCAGATGAAGTCCGATATGATGTAGGTGGATTCCGTAGTTACTTTGAAACATTTTTTACTTTCGCTATCGAAGATGAAGAATTTGGAGAAATATTTAAGAAATATGCTTTAGAAATATTAAATAAGAATCATTAATACTTATCTAATATCTACAGGAGCTATTTATGTGGCAACAGTCCACTCTCTTGCTGTTAGCAGGATTAATATTTTTGTTCTTCTATACACCCAATTATGGAGAAAGCTTTTCTGCTAATCTCACACTAACAATATCACTCTTAATATTATTTACTATTTTGCCCGCAATATTATTATATCTCTCTGGAAGAATTATAATTAAGCGATTTGTATATAATCAACCCTTTGTTATTCAAATGCTAAACCATCTCTCACTATTATCTGGAATATTAGCTTTATTCGGATTCGTTTTTGAAATTTATTATTTAAAAATCAGCCTTCTTATTAGCCAGATTTTGCATTGGTGGAAGTTTGCCAATAGCCGAACTTTCATAAGTATTTTTCCCTATATTATTGCAATTCTTGCCAATCAAACTGTTTTATTTGAATTGGAAAGAAAAATAAGGGGTGATTCATCCAGACTATTAACAGCAGCGCATAAGAATCTAAAGCTTATGTTATTTCCAGCTTTGCCATTTATTATTGGTCTTCTGATCGCAGATATAATAGAACATTCACCTCTTAGTTTAAGAATATTCTTTATATCACACTCATATTTATATTGGATAATAATGGCAATAATATTAATATCCGCCTTTATTAAAGCACCTGTTTTTATTAAACATATCTGGCAAACATATCCTCTTCCAGATGGCACTATCAGAGATAGAATTGAGAAATTAGCAGATAGACTCAATATAAAATTTCGTGATATATTGATCTGGAAAAATGAAGGATTAAAAATAGCTAATGCTGGTATGGCTGGTCTATTGCCAAAGTCGCGATATATTTTTATAACAGATTCGCTCTTAAATAACTTTACTGAAGATGAAATTGAAACAATCGTTGCTCATGAATTTGGGCATATTAAATACAAACATGTTTTATTCTATCTCTTCTTTTCTATTGGATACATTATATTCTATACATTCCTTTATATTATAGCTTATCCAATCTCTGAGAAATTACAAATAAATAATATTATCTCCAGCCTTTTAAACGCCTTTTTTACGCTTACTTTTTTCTGTGCATATTTTGTTATCATATTCCGATATTTATCCAGGAGGTTTGAAATTCAATCAGATATATTTGCACTATCCGCTACAGGGAACCCCCAATCTTTTAGAAACGCTCTGTTAAAATTATCATCAATTAACTATATACCTGAAAGGACATCAAAACTAACTTCTATTTTCAGAACTCACCCATCAGTTTATCAAAGATTGGAACTTGTTAATAAATTTATTCTTCAATCTCCTGAAATTGCGACTTATAGAAAACCCATTCTTAGCATCAACGGAGCTAGTATTGTCATGATAATTCTTTTGACACTCTTAATATTAAACAAAAATTCTATATTCCCTCCTGAGGAAAAATATTATGAAATAGCAATGCAATATGCAAGACAAGGAATGATTGATAATGCTATAGAACATCTTAAAACTGCTATCCAATATAATCCAAAAAGCTCTGATGCTTTCTATGCACTAGGAATTCTTTATGCAAAAAAAGGAGATATGGAATTTGCCATACAAGAATTAAAAAGAGCTTTAGAGATTAATCCACAAAATTCTGCTGCACGCGAAAAATTAAATCAAATCGAAAGCAATATCAAGTAATCCATAATAAAAACAAAAATATCTTGACATAAACTTATTGCTAATATATTATATCAATTAGGAAATTTATCAATAATTATACAAAATATTATGAAACTTAATTTGTCTATGGCAAAAAAAGGTATATTTATAAGCCTCGAAGGTATAGAAGGATGCGGCAAAAGCACGCAATCAAAATTACTGGCTCAATACTTCACAGAACTTGGGTATTGCGTAATTTTAACTCGCGAACCTGGAGGGACACTTATTGGTGAAAAGATAAGGGATTTGCTTTTGGATCCAAAAAATAATAATATGGCAAGTATTACTGAGCTTCTGCTTTACTTATCGGCTAGAGCCCAACATATAGTAGAAGTTATTTCACCTGCGTTATCTGCTGGTAAAGTCGTGATTTGCGAGAGATTTAATGCTTCAACTCTGGCTTATCAGGGATATGCTCGTGGACTGGATATAGATCGAGTTAGTAAATTAATAAACATGGCAACTTATGGTCTGGAACCCGATCTAACGATCATCTTAGACCTGGAAGTTCAAGATGGTCTGGCTAGAGCAGAAAAGCGCAGTAACCATAAAGACCGACTGGAGAGTGAAGGTTTTTTATTTCACAATAAAGTCAGACAAGGTTATCATGAAATTGCCCGTAAATGGACCAAAAGGGTAAAACTTATTGATGCTAGTGGTTCAATTGATGAGGTTTTCACCCGGATTAGAGAATCTATCAAAGAAAATATTGTCTTCTAATATGTTTAAAGATGTAATAGGACATAATCAAGTAATCAAAAATTTGAAAAATGCTATAAGCTCTGGCAGGATTGCAAATGCTTATATATTTTCCGGACCAACAGAAATAGGTAAAGAATTTACTGCTATTAACTTTGCCAAAGCTCTAAACTGTTTGGATGTCTCAGATGATTCATGTGATAGATGTATATCATGTAAGAAAATTGAAAATGGTAATCATCCTGATGTTCGGCAAATAAAACCAGAAGGCACAAAATTAAAAATTGATCAAATGCGGTTTCTTCAAAAACAGGGAAATTATAGAGCAGTAGAAGGAAAATATAAAATATATATTATAAGTGAATCAGAAAAAATGACTCAACAAGCTGCAAATTCTTTACTAAAGATTCTTGAAGAGCCTCCTGGTGCAATGATCCTGATACTTATAACATCGGAATATAATGCTATATTGCCAACGATACGATCAAGATGTCAATCTGTTAAATTCTCTTTAATCCCTTTAAATATTTTAAAAGATGAATTAATTAAAAGATTTGAAATTGATGAACCAAAAGCAAAACTCTTAGCAATTGCCTCTCAAGGGAAAGTGGGAAAAGCAATAAAACTGTTAAACACAACAGAAAAGATCATACAATCCGATCTTAATTTATCTTTTTTGATAAATAAAGATATAAAATCATTATTGCAGGTTTTTAAAAGATCAGAAGATTTCAGCAAATCTCAAGATTATCTGGAAATACTTATAAATTGGTATCGCGATTTATTATTAGTAAAACAAGGATGCGGAGAAGATTTACTTTTGAATAATGATAAAAGGAATGAACTGGAAAAAATAGCAAAAACAATCTCGGATAATCAGATTGAAAAACTTATAAAACTTATTTTAAGAGCCCAAAATCTTATTCAACGAAACGTAAACCCAATTCTTGCAATGGAAGTAATGATGCTGCAATCCTTTTCTACCATCTCATGAAGGCAATAATATACCGTATTTAATTAAAAAGTTAATATTGTGAGGTGGTCGCAGCATGGAAGAGATCGAGTTGGTTAAAGTAAAATATAACGGCGGTAATGGCTGTTGCTCATGCCTAAAATCAGTAATCAATACCGTAGAAGACGATTTGAATATAGGAGATTTTTGTGTTACGAGTGATCCTGACAACAAAGATGACTTGAGATTGGGTCAAGTTGTAGTCAAATTTAAAATACCCAAACAAAAATCATCAAAATCAATACCAAAAGTTATCCGTAAAGCCACCGAGGAAGATATAAAGTTTTTTAGCGAAACCGAAGAAAAAGAAAAATCCGCTTTCGAAATATGCCTGAGAAAAATTAAAGACCGTGGTCTTCCAATGAAATTAATAAAATCTCAATATTCTTATGATCGAAGTAAAATAACATTTTACTTCACATCAGAAAAAAGAGTTGATTTTCGAGATCTGGTTAAGGATCTTGCCTATATATTCAAACGCCGAATAGAACTACGACAGATCGGCGTAAGAGATGAAGCAAAAATGATGGGAGGCTATGGGTGTTGTGGACAGGAACTCTGTTGTGCAGTTTTTCTTAAGAAGCTTGGTAGACTGAGAATAAAAATGGCAAGAGAACAAAATATGACTCTCACACCATCAAAAATCTCCGGAATATGTGGTAGATTACTCTGTTGTCTTGAATTTGAAAATGAATGGTATCATGATATAAAAGAAAAAGCGGAAAAAGTATGCAGGTTAGGCTGAAAAACTGAATTTTTCCTTTGTTGGGTTTTGCCCCAACCTACAACTGCTTATGTCACAAAAATAAAAATGTGTATCTTTTTTGCAACTTATGACGTTTTATGAAAGATTGATGTTGCAAAATTGATACACAATAAAATTCCTCCTGTCTATAAGATGTTGATTTTCCTGAATTTGAATACTCCAACTTTTTTGGCATTAAATTTGCTATATAGAATAAATAGGTTTCAAGTGTTTTGCAATCCTTAAGAAAGGGGTTGATTATAATGATAGAAAAAAGATCAATATTAGCGTTATTAATAGTATTTACTTTTTGTGGCATCCTATTTGTAAGACCTGCAAGGTCTGATTGGGGTGTATCTTTTGGTGCCAGCTATAGTAGCCCTTATACTTATTTCGGTGATAGAATAACATCTGAATATCGTCGTGGTTATCAGATGGATGACTGGGTAGAGCGTGGAGCATCTTCTGTAACAGAAAGCCCGATTTTCTCCGATGGTGTTAGACTTACAGCATGGGCAACCTTATATGGTGATGATTATGAATATGGTATAGCAAGTGCAATATATTACTTTGATATACCACGTAATGCAAGGTCCATAAAAGTTAAGATTTATTATGATGGGGAACCAGATAGGGACGATCTAAACAACGATATAGTAGGAAGAGTTTGGATTAGAAGAACAACTATTGGTGATGATTTTGAGGAGTATTATCCAAAAGAGGGAAGATATGAAGATGCAGATTCTGCCATTTTTGGTGATACTTTTGTTCTGCCTGCAAGGAAACGCCTTGAAATAATAAGGCTTTCTGCTAGAGACCATACCGATAATGGTGTTATGGAGCTTCATGTTGTAGCAGAAGGTCGTCAGCGTATAGATGTTAAATATATTGAAGTTGAAAGCTATAGCTCAGAGCCAAATATCAGAGTGATTACAAGATATTATAGGGACTACTCCTGGAGACCATGGTATGATTACACATATTGGTATTTCTACTCAGGACCAATCTTTTATTTCTCTGATTATTATTATGTGCGTTACACTTACCCAAATTATAGACGGTATTATATAGAAGTAAGAAGACATTACAATGATTATCTTCGTGTATACTATATCAGCCGTCCATATTATCATATACGTTGGATAGATGTTGTGCGTATACAACCTGGCACACCAAGAAACTGGAACAGAGATCGATTGAGTAGCTGGACAAGGGAACACGATGAACTGAGGAAAAGTTATAGTGTTACCGCAATGAAAAATCGCAGGTCTGTTGATGTTGAAGTATCAAGAGAACGAATAAGGACCGTTCTTTCAAATACAACCAGAAAATCACCATCGGCAGTTCGCGCGCGTTCCGATGAATCCATACAGACCCGCGGTTCCAGCGTGACAGAAATGAAAATGCGTAGAGATGTTATTGAGCAACCCAGGCAGGCTACAACACCTGAGGTTCGCACAAGAACACAAGATTCTGTCAGACCACGTCCCGCTGAGAGAACTCAATCGAACACAGAAACGCGCGATAACATAAAGATCAGACGTGAGAGTGTGGAATCATCAACAAGAACACAAAGGAGCTCTGTAGAAACACAAAGAAGTTCTGTAGAGCAGAACAAAAGAGAGAATACGGAAAGGCGCGCACCAACCAGGGTCGAAAATAATGATAATACTGAAAAGAAGAGACGTGAAGTTATAAGGGAAGAAACAAAGAAAGAGGAACAGCGCAAAGTGGAAAGGGCTCCAAAGCGAGAAGAACCTCAGCCTAAAGTTGAAACAAATAAAAATGATGATGATGACGATGAAGACGACAAAGATAAAAAGAATTCTGAAGATAGCACATCAAGAAAAAGGATAAGAAGAAACTAAAAACTCTCACTCACCTTTGGGGTAAAACAAACTGATTAGTTTGTTTATATACCCAACATCAACCGAAAAGGACAGATATTATTATCTGTCCTTTTTTATAAATGGAGAGACATGGAAAGGAAATTAATCACAAAGAACACCAATAAAACAAGCATTATTTTTTGTTCTCCACCTCACGATTCATCTGGCATTATAAATAATAACGCTCAATAAATTGAGCTACTACAAACGAACTAAACAACCTTTATTATTTTTAGTAAGTAATAAATAGCCCACCTTATACCGTTTTAAAAAATTATTTATATAATCCCCTAAACCCTTTGAAAAAGGCAGAAACAGGAAAGAAAATGATGGTATTAGAAATCTAATACCGTTTTACAAAATTGTTTTTACGCCTAACAACAACGTTTCAAAACGCAAAACCGACAAAAAATTTCCAAAGGGAGATTTAGAGGGATTTTATAATAAGTGATTATTATGATGAATAATTATTTTTTTAAATGGTATAAAAAAGGAGAAAGATATGAATCAAGCCTTTTTTATCTTGATTTCTTCAATATTCTGTTTTACTGAAGATAGTTATGTTCCTTTTACAGTTGCCAATGATCCATGGAAACAAGAACTTGGCAACCATCGAGCCCGTATCAAAGTCAAAGAGAAAGCTAATGCAGTTTTGATTCATATGCCATGGAGACGCAGGGACTTTAATCCACATGAAAAAGGAATAATTGTTATTGATTCTTCTACAGGAGAAAGAATAAATAACGTTCTTATTTTAGAAATAAACAGAGAATATGGTAATATAGTCTTTCAACCAAAAACTGCACCGGGTGAATATGAAATTTACTACATGCCCTATAATGCCAACGCACTTCCATGGGCTTATATTACTAATTATCTTAAGCCAGAAAATTCCGCTGATCCAACCTGGATCGAATCTATATCATCTAAAGAAAACTTGCCTTCCGCAGAAGTCATTGAAATCCAGGCTAGGACAGAGTTCGATCGCTTCGATCCAATGGAGTTAATTGCTACAAAGAACGAAGTCGATCAGCTACTTGAAAAATACAACAATAATTATCTATTGTTTCCAGAAGATAGAAAATATCCCATTAGAATGACGGATGATATACCGCTTCGCTGGATACAAAATGGACCGTCAACAAAATTTAATGGATTAGCATTCAGAGGAGAATTCTATGTATTCCAGATAGGTATTTTTGCCGCGAGAAAATCGTTAGAAGATATTTCCATAACCTTTAATGATATAAAATCAGATAATGGGGAAATTATCCCGGCTTCTGCCTTTAGATGCTTTAATAAAGGTGGTATTGACTGGCTTGGTAGACCATTTGAAAAATCAATTAATATAGAATCCAGTAAGGTAAAAGCATTATGGTTTGGTGTTCAAATTCATGAAGATATTAAACCTGACAATTATAATGGGAAAATAATAATAAAGCCAAAAGATGATATAGAAAGCTATATTGATTTATCTTTATATGTATCTGAAAAGGACATTGAAGATCATGGCGATAATGAGCTGTGGAGACATTCCAGATTAAAGTGGCTTGATTCAAATATTGCTATTGATGATGAAATTACAGACCCTTATATACCACTCAAGATAGACAATAAAAGCATTGAATGCCTGGGACGTAGAGTAACATTTGGCAAAAATGGCTTACCAGAAAGCATTATAAGTGGAACAAATGAAATTCTTAATGAACCCATATCATTTTTAATAGAAACTTCTGATGGTGTAATTCAGCCATCTAATCTAAATATGAAAATTTCAAAAATAACCCCTGGCACTATCATTTTAGAATCAGACGGAAATATAGGTCAATTTGATGTTAAATCTCAAACGAAGATGGAATATGATGGATTTTTGAATTTCCGTATTGAATTAAACGCCAGGGAAGAAATAAAAGTTAAAGATATTAGATTAGAAATACCTATTAAGTCTAAGATAGCAAAATACATGATGGGCATGGGTCGTAAAGGTGGATATTGCCCTTCTGAATGGCAATGGGTTTGGGATGAAAAACTAGCAAATAACAGCGTATGGATAGCTTAAGTTAATGCTGGACTTCATTGTAAGCTTAAGGGATCTGAAGATATATGGGAGCTTTACAGCCTGAAGGCATCTGGCGTTCCTGAGTCATGGAATAATGAAGGCAAAGGTGGATGTAGATTTTTTACAAATGATGATGTTTTTATATTAAGAGCATACAGCGGTGAAAGAATCGTTAAAAACAATGAAAAGCTGGAATTCTGTTTTAGTCTATTAATCACACCATTGAAACCTCTTAACCCTTCACATTGGAATCAGAGATATTATCATGCTTATGTCCCTATAAAGACCGTTAAGGAATCAGGAGCAAATATAGTAAATATACATCATGGTAATGAGATCAATCCTAATATAAATTATCCATTTATGGCATCAAGTAAAATGGCAGAATATATAAAAGAAGCTCATGAAAATGGTATTAAAGTAAAAATATATTACACAATTCGCGAACTCAGCAACTATGTTGTTGAACTTTGGGCTTTAAGGAGTCTTGGAGATGAGATATTCATAAATGGTCCTGGAGGAGGACATTCATGGCTTTGTGAACATCTAGTGTCAAATTATTGTCCAGCATGGCATCATGTATTTTCAGATACAGAAGTTGATGCAGCTATTGCTACTACTGGTTTATCAAGATGGCACAACTATTATTTAGAAGGGCTTGGATGGTTAATAAGAAATGTTGGAATTGATGGTCTTTATCTCGATGGTATTGGATATGATAGGGAAATAATGAAACGTGTCCGTAAAGTTATGGATCGCGAAAAGCCTGGATGTCTTATAGATTTTCATTCTGGTAATAATTTTCATCCAAATTATGGTCTCTCAAATTGTGCTACTCAATACATGGAACATTTCCCATATATTGATAGCATCTGGTTTGGTGAAGGATTTGATTATAATGAGACACCAGATTATTGGCTTGTAGAAATATCGGGGATACCTTTTGGTCTATTTGGTGAAATGCTTCAGGATAACGGCAACCCATGGCGTGGTATGATTTATGGAATGACAAATCGTTTGGGTTGGGGTGGCAATCCTGGAAATATATGGAAGGTATGGGATGACTTTGAAATCCAGGAATCAAAAATGATAGGATATTGGGATGAAACATGCCCTGTTAAAACTTCGGATGAAAAAGTTTTAGCTACAGTTTATCTTAAAGAGAAAAAAGCTCTGGTATCATTAGCAAGCTGGTCTGATAAATTGGCTTATGTAAAGCTGGATGTAAATTGGCAAAGCTTGGGCATAGATCGTAAAGAAGCAAAGTTTATTGCCCCTGAAATTCCAGATTTTCAATCATCTGCCATTTTTCATGAGGATGATACTATACCTGTTGAACCAGGCAGAGGCTGGCTGATTATTATAGAATAACGCGAATCACGAATGCCTCGAATTATATGAATTACACGAATATTATATCAGGGTTGTATCCGTCCGCTTCATCGGGCATTGTTAGTAACGATCAATAAATTGAACTACTACGAATGTATAGCTTATAGTAATACCGTTTT
>FWPV01014077.1_pt1 | contig 11847 bp, 8 predicted proteins | sample 2228371 | NCBI WGS metagenome assembly FWPV01 (sample SAMEA103939776, study PRJEB20133) | metagenome | reverse complement strand
TGAGTGGGTGACAAGGTGAGAGGAGGAGTGGAGGAAAGGGTAAGGGAGGGAGAAGGTGAGGGGGTGGGAGAAGAGAGAGCCGCAGCGGCAGCGACGGAATGGGATGGAGATTTGGTGAGTGTGGCTGTCGGCGCTGGGGTAGATGTCGGCGGTGCTGCGGTGGGCGTCGCCGGTGGGACGGTGGGGGTGGGGATGGGCGTTTCGGGCGGGAGCGACGTCGCGGTTGGCGCGAGGGTGGCGGATGACGCCAGCGTTACGGCTGGCGCGGATGCCACGGCGTTACAAATCTGGTCGAAAGGGAGGATCGGTGGGGAAACGGAGCCGTCTCCCCACACCCAGCCGTCAACATCACCGTTACCCACCGTCCACGTGGCGGCGCCCATCCCGGAGTAGGCCCACGCGCCATCGGCGTTGCGGTGGAAGTAATTCCAGTAGAAACAGGGGGCGCTCTTGCACTTGCAGAAACAATCGTTGACAGGACAGCCTTCGCGGTTGATCGTACAAACCGCCGTTCCCATCGGGCCGCTGTTGGCATCCACCGCCAGCCCGGAACGTTGCAACAGTGTCATGCCGGAAATACGCTCCTCGGAGAACGTCACACAGCGCGTCAGGACGCGCCCGTCGCCGTGCACCACAATCAGCCCCGCGCGGTTCATCCCGCCTTCCTGCGCCAACACAGAAACGGGCAACGCCGCAAGCAAAAGAGCTAAAAATATACTCACGCCAGCCCATTTTCGCCGTATCATATCCTTCCCATTATTCCTGCCCCTTGCTTCCTGCATCCTGCCCCCCATCCCCCGTCTACAGTCTCCCGTCTCCCCTCTCCCGTCTACTGTCTACCGTCTACTGTCTACTGTCTACCTTTCCCTCAGCACCACCCCCGCGCCTATCATCAGCACACCCGCGATGATCAACATACCGCTCGGTGCAAATCCACCGGTCATCGGCAGCAGCGGCACATCGGAGGCCGTGGACGGTGCGGCAGTCGCAACAGAGTGCGGCGCGCGTGACGCCCCGACGACCGAAAGATTCACCAGGGACATGCCCTCGACGGCCTGCACAGCTTGCGCGGTCGCCAGAACATTGGCATAAGGGACGGCGGCCTGCCAGTAATAACCGCCGCTGCCGGCGTCCCAGAGCGCCAGGAGCGCGCCCAGGGGGTCCGTGCCGGCGCCGGTCCAGCTCCCCAGCGGCTCGCCGAGTGCGTACAGTGCCTGGAGCACGACCGCCGTAGAATTCGCGTCGGTGTCGGTACCCCAGGCGGAAGGTTTCTGGTAGGGGAAACCGCCGTCGGCATTCTGCATCCGTTGGAGATAGGGGATCGCACGGTAAGCGGCGTCCCTCCTGCCGGCAGCGACGAGGGCTTGCATGGCCAGAGCAGTGGTGTTCGTATCGGCCAGACCGGGGGTCGGTCCGCCAAAAAGCGACCATGCCCCGTCGTCGGCGATCTGGGAGACGAGCATATCAACGGCGTTCTGTGGTATCTGTTCTCCTGCGCTGTGCAGGGCCACCATGGCATAAGCATGAGCGTACAGCGAATCGCCGAAACGCGCCGTCTTCTTATCTTGCGTGGCCAGGAGTGCCTGCACCAGATTCTTGCCGGCGAAATGGCGTGGATCCTGGCCCGTCGCCACGGCGGCCAACACCGCGCGGCTCAAGCTGCCGGCATCCTTCACCGCCCCTTGTCTGACCTGGGCCGCCAGATAATCCAGCGGCGAGTTCCCTGCCGAGGAGAGCCATGTACTGCAATCCTGTCCCGTTGCGGTTGCCGCCAATATGACATCCACGGTCGTGCCGAGGTCCGAGCCGGCGGAGAAACCATTCGTGAATCCACCATCTGGCTGTTGGAAGCCACGTAGCCAGGCCAAGGCGGCCTCGCTCTGGGCATAGCGCGCTGCCGTCACCGGTGCAACCCAGGCCAACACCAAACCGATTACCAAAACCATCAAGCCTAACTTCTTCATCCATAACCTCCGCATTTGTATAGAGTTTTTTGTCAACAGATTAAGCAGATTAAGAGATTTTACTCAATTTCCAGTACACAATCTGCTCAATCTGCCTAATCCGCTGACGAAATAAAAAATCCCTTGCCTCGTGAGCAAGGGATGGATGACTTCGCTGGAGCCCATGGGACTCCGCCGGTCTCACCCCTTGTCGCGAGGGTGTAGCCTCAATAAGCTGAGCAGGCGACCTGGCTTGTGGGCGATCGAAGATCGCTTGCACTTACAGTTGCGCGTCAGCGCCGGACTTGAACCGGCTTCGCTCTTGGCCCGACCCATCCGGGGGTGCAGGCACTCAGCTTGGACGTATTCAATTACACGTATTGTAATGGGTTTGGGGAGGGTGTCAAGTGGGAAGAATGGAAGAATGAGAGAATGAGAGAATGGAGAATGGTGAATGGTGAATAGGGAATGGAGAATGGAGAATGAAGATATGGAGAATAAGGCTCTTGCTCAGAGTGCGATCTTATGATATATTCTGTGATAAAAGTGTGACCATCACAACAAAAGGCGGGGAAGATGGTAACTTCAACAACGTTAGGGTTCAGCCATCGTTTTGGGCGATGGTTAGAACGTTTAGGATTTGACAGCGACCCCTTCGCGCTGTACGAAGCCGAGCGCGAGCACGAGTATCTCCCGTTTTTCTTCGTGGATCGTCCCTATCTGCATGAAGTCTTAGGCTCCCCACAGCATCCGCAAACGGCATTCCTTATGGCCGGCCGTGGCGAGGGCAAAACGGCCACCCGCCAGATGGTGGCCTATGAATGTATGCACGGCAAGTTTCGCTGGCAAGTGCTGCCGGTGCATTATTACGACTTTGGACTTATCGTCGAGGCCGCGCAAGGCGATGTCACCAAAGTAACGGTGCGCGATCACCTGCGCGGTATTCTGCGCGCCATCGTCAAGACGCTGGCGAACGATGTCCCTGCCACGTACTTCGATCCCCTCAACGAGATGGAGTGCGCGCTGCTGACGAGTTACGCGCAGGCTTTCGGCGACCCGCTCGCGCAGATCAGGTTGGCGCAAATTATCCCGGCGCAGCCGCTGGCGATGAATTGGGACGCGCTTTCGCCTTTGGAAACGTTGAATACCTTGTCTGAGTTGGTCGTCAAGTTAGGCCGACCGCCGCAAACTTACCGCTCGCTTTATATCCTGGTGGATTGCGTTGATGAGACATCCGCCGGCCCGCAAGCGGCGGCGACGTTATTGCGTTCTTTGGTCGGCGAGCGGACGCTGTTGGAGACGCCGCGTGTTGCGTTCAAGTTTTTCTTACCCGCCGATGTAGGCGAAGCGTTGCAAAATAGCGTTGAAATGCGTCCTGACCGTTTGTGCGTGCGCCGCATTACCTGGAATCGCGAGGCGTTGCGTGATGTCGTGCAGCAACGGCTGGCCTACTACAGCCACGAGGTGGTGAAACGGCTTGAGGATATATGCACGTCGGCGGCGAAAGCCCGCGTGATGGATCGTTTGCTGGACACCTGCGAAGGCTCACCGCGCACATTATTGCGCCTGTGCCAGGCTTTGATTCACCATCACGTGAACCGTACCGATGACACGTTGATTGACAGCGCAGATGTGACGGAAACGCTCATTGATTTTCTGCAACAACTGGAAACAGAACGACAGCCTCGCGCTGTAGAGAAAGTCTCTCCGACGCCTGCTAGTGAGCCTGACACCCCGCCGGACACAGGCTTATATGTATCGTCGAGCGGCGGACATGTATGGGTAGACGGGCAACGCTTGACCCCGGCGCTATCGGCGCAGGAGTTCAAGTTGCTGGAAACACTTTACCGGCACGCGCCGCAGATCGTATCGCAGGACGAATTGATCGAAAGCGTATGGCCACAATCTTCGTGGACGGCGGATGAGAGCTACGGCGAACAGAATCTGCGCAAGCTAATCTCACGTCTACGACGACGGCTGGACGTGAGCGGTGATGGCGATGAAACGCGCTTTGTGAAGAATGCGCGGGGGAGGGGGTATTGGTTGAAAGTGCGGTAACGCAAAGGTCACTTTTGGTTGATTTTCCTCTTTTTGCGCCATTCTTTTATCACGTATTTTTCACATTCGGAGCATGGAGTGTATTTCTGGTTAGATTTATTATATACATATCTCCTTATTCGAGATGGTGCAGGTTGACCCTGCATACCTCATGATTTGATTAACTTAAAAACAGGGGTAGATTTCGCAGAGGTTATATTTTGTTAGTCAAGCAGCCTCTGCGAAGTCTTTTTTAATATTTTCTTAAAGGATGTTTCATGGACCCAATTGCCTGGGACATTTGCTACGGATTACCTAATCAGCAATATATTGATTATGTCAGCAATAATCTGTTACATCAACAGGCCACTGTTGATCCGTTCGCGCCATTTCTCATGGAGAAGGCAAATGGATCTTACATTTCACGCAGCAATGTCGAATCTGAGTTAAGACGCCCCGAAAATAGAATCATCCTGGGCAAAAAAGGAAGCGGAAAGACCGCGCTTGCGCGTTGGTTGATATATGAGATGTATCGCTATCAAACGCTGGTAGTACGCTTACCATCATCTGAATCAGCTACATTGTCTCCATCATGTCAACAAAATGACAGATGTTGTTCTTGGACATTATCTCAAATCATTGCGCACATCTTTGACACATATTGGAATCAAATGATTGTTGAGCCTCTCCATAGCGAGACGCTTCTCCCCTTATTGCGTCGAGATAGAGAATGGATGCTGAAATTACACTGGTTCTACAATCATTATCCTCCTCGTCATTATCAGGTTCTGCGTGATTTTGAGCTATTTACCTGGCTAAACAGTACTTTACCGCATGTTCCTTTTAACCCGCAAAGCAATGACCGCGATATTCTTAGGGAAATAATTCGCTTCATTGTAACAATCCCCTTTGATCCTACCAAAATATTCGGTGAGAAATTTCACTGGCCATATCAGAATGTAATGCTGCTTTTTGATCTTGGGAGAGATACCTCTGTTGAAATCATTGCTGAACTTGCACAAATCACCCAGGAACTACAACATTTGTCATTAGCTCCTTTGAGATTCAAGATATTCCTGAATGCCCAATTGGAACACGAAATCACAAGCTGGTCTTGTGTAAAATCAGGATATGTTTCAGTTTACAGGTTACCACCATGGAGCAGCCAAGAACTACAGGATATTTTGGATAAGCGAATCATCGCTTGCGGAGGAAATTACACAGATAACACAAGCAGCTGGACCAGCTTGCCTGGTTTAGTGCCCGCCGTTCGGTATCATTTCCGTCAAATTCTTATTGATGGTGCCCTGCGCGCCTACAAACAGCCCACAGAGTTCGATGCCCCAATCCACGCGCTCAAGCTGGCGCGTGGATTGCTTGCTGCATGCGCCGGTTGTTGGCCGGAGCGTTTCCCGCCACCTCTTAACGCGCATCAGTTACTGGAAATCATCAACTTATACTGGGCTGAAGAGAAAGGAGAAGAAATGTAATGCTCGAGTTCCAGGATCGTGAAGAGGTGTTGGGCGAACTGTGCGCTCCTGCGTCACAGAGCTTGCTTTTGAACTTATTCGGTGAAACCGGCATCGGCAAGTCCAGGGTGTTGCAAGAAGCGGAGCGTAGATTACAAGTGGATAGACCACCGGCCGTGGTACTGCGGGTTGATCTGGAGAAGCTCAAAGATGCTGCCGATCGTCCCACAACGCTGTTGCGTACTTTGATTGATCAGGCAGCCGGCCGTGTGAGCGGTATCTGGCAGAGCAACGAACAGGTCGCGGCGGTCATTGTGGCGCAACTCGGAGCATTGACGCAGCATACTCCTGTCTATTTGATGTTTGACACAACCGAAGCGCTGCAAGGGGATAGTGCATTTTGGGACTGGTTGCACCAAAACCTGACGGAGCCTCTGGTAATTGATGGACGGGTGAAACAAATTTATGCCGGGCGCATCCCTGTGGCCTGGCGACGATTCGAATTGCGCCGTACCGTCAAACTGTTGCCATTGGGTCCGCTCACGCCTGTGGCTGCAAGCCGAACCCTCGTGGCGCAGGCGTTGCTGCAGAGCAATCCGATGCTAAAAGAAAGGGGAGATTTCCAAGCGGCTGTTGATCTTGTGCTGGAATTCTCCTTTGGTCACCCTTTGCTCTCCGAGATGTTGGCAGCGTATGTGGCCGGACATTGGCCCTCCGAACAACCGCTAACGCAATATAAAAAGATATTATGCGAACAAAAGGTTAAACAGTTCATCAATGAATTTCTGTTCAAGGAGGTCGAAGAGCCATGGAGAGAGATTCTTTGGTGGGCCAGTGCCTTGGATTGGTTCGATCCAGCGATTTTGCGGGAATACCTCAAACGGGTGAGGCCGGAACTCGGCAAGGAACCTGACTATTATTTCATCCGCGAGGTCGCGAAATTGCGTACACATCATAGAGTTATCTGGCAGGAAAGTCGCGGGGACAGATTGCATGGGTTAATTCAGGACATTGTGCGACAATGTTTTATGACCATGGATAGAGAAGAATATCGGCGCGCGTGTCTGGCGGCAGCGGAAACCTTTGGAGATATTGCTAAAGAATTCGATGCAGAGGATAGTTACAAGAAGCAATTCGAGGATGAAGCAGCAACTTATCGCCAGCGGTGGCAAAGCCTGGAGGAGATGACGAAATGAGTATTCCACAGTTAGGTAAGCGTATCCCATTGATCGGCCGCGAAAAAGAAATCGAGCTGCTCAAGAAATACTTATTTGCGCCGGGTAGCGGACGACACTATCTCTACTTTTGGGCGCGCGGCGGCTTGGGCAAGACCCGGCTTCTTGAAGAAGTGGAGCGCATACTCAAAGAAGAAGCCGGGCCGCGGTTTTACTTCAGCGGCATTATTGACCTCTACCATACCGATATGCATACCACCAGCGCCCTCGAAAAAGTCATTATAGAGGGATTGGATCCACAAAAGCACTACTTTGCGAGGTATCGGCAAGAACGTGAGAGTTATGAGCTTCTGCGAGAACGTGGGAGCGATCCGATCACTCTGGAAGAACGCCGCCAGAAGCTTGGCGACTTGTTTGTTGAAGGCTGTAATGATATGGCAAGCGATGCCGCCAGGCTGGTGATCTGTTTCGATACGATTGAGCTGTTGCAATATGAAAGTTCGGTTGTGGAAGAAAAAATCGGTGCGGATATCGCCGATACGCGCGTGAATCCCTGGTTGCTCGACAAACTTGCCCGGCTCAAAAACGTCGTCGTGGTTTTTGCCGGACGTCCCAAGCTGCCCGCGCCCGATGAGACGATGGATCCGCAGGCGCGTCTGGTAGCGGATATGCAGAAAGCTTTCGGCGACGATTTCACCGAGGTAGAGCTAAAGCCTTTTGCTTTTCAAGAGACGTTGGATTTTTTGAAGTATTTCGAGGAGCAGGCCGGACAAAAACTGGTGCCCGAGGCATATCTAAAAGTCGTTCATCGGCTGACCGGTGGACGCCCGATTCTCCTGCATCTTATCGTGGATTGGTTGACGGTACTGGCCCCGGAATCGCGGACGATTTTGCAATTGTTTGACCAATATAGGGATTTGGTTGAGATTGATGAAGGCGATCCACGATTGGAAGCTGCGCGTCATGAGATCGAGCGAAGAATCCTGGCCACGATTCTTAATGATTCGGGAGAAATCGGTGGGTATTTGGCAAACATCGCATTGATGCCCAAGGGCATTGATGCAGAAATTCTCAAAGTAACGTTGGGAATGCCAGCCGAAGAAGCGCAGCGCTTACTGGAGCGTTTGAAGCCCTTGTCTTTCGTCAAACAGTACAAATCGCCGTCCGGCGTCGCGCCGCTGCGCGGGGAACAGCTCTTCTTACATGATGAACTCTATCGCCTGCTGACCTCCCAAAACATCATTCCTTACTTGCGCATGAACGAGCGTAGAATCGCCGATACCCTGGTGCGTGATTATTACAATCTACATATTGCGGAGTTAGAAGCGCAAGTGAAAGAAAGCAGCCCTGACCGGCGTCTCCCTCTACGTGAAAAATTACAAAAGCTACAAGTGGAGAGGCTCTATTATCTGCTGGTTGCCGACCCGCGCGAAGGCTACGCCGAGTACAAACGTTTAACCGACCAAGCAAACCGGCAGCGCTGGGTTGGCTTTGCTATGCGCCTGTTGGATGAGTTTTTACGTTTCTACAATTCAACAATGCCCGACCGCCGCGCGTTGTTCAGAGAAGTTGGGATTACCAATGACCAAATCATCAAGGAAAGCGCGTGGATGTGGGTAGAGCGTTTTGAATGGTGGGGACAATCTGAAAAAGTGATCAAGTTGGCAGACCAGATCTTTGCAGCACCTGAAGCCTTCTCGATTTTCTGTTCAGATGAATCCTCAATTTGTTCAGATGAAGATTTGGCAATGATGGGCAACATCTACGCATTTTGGACCAGTTCACATGCCAAGATGTCAGGATACAGCCCGCAAGTTGTAGAGCGTGCGCTGGCTATGTTGAAACGTCTGCCAAAGCTTGCAGATTGCACTGTCGAACAGGCTTTGGCGCGCGCGCGTCTAAGCACGAGAATTGGGTATCAGCATCGTTTAGGCGGGATGTTGGATCGCGCTGCCGAGCATTACATTGAAGCCAAAGCAGCTTTTCATCAACTGGGTGAACAATTGGAGACCTATGAAGATGAATATGCGCAATTGTTAAACAATCTTGCGTTTGTCTATGCCAAACAAGGCCGGATGGCATTAGCACTACCTTGGGTGGATGAAGCGTTAGAGCGTAATGAAAAGCGCGGAAGCACTTATTACACTGGCTTGACACTCTCTACATTTTCGCGTATCGAATGTATGAAGGGGGAACATGCGAAAGCGCTGGAATATGGTGAGGAGGCGTTGGAGTATTTCCAGAAACTGGAAGACATGCGCGGTATAGCTTTGGCCTCTCAGGGTATTGCGCAAGCCAAGCGGTTGAAGGCTAAATATGAACTTGAGAAAGGGCGAAATCAGGAGAGAGTTCATGAAATGTTGCGAGAAGCGCAGAGTATACTGGAACAGGCTTTGCGAGCCGTACAAAGCACCAGTATTGCATCGGTAATACCCGAACTGCGCGCTGAACTTGGACGCATTTATCGTGACCTCGGGCATGTTGCAACGCAGATGAAAATCTCTGAAAAGGCAACTACATATTATCATGAAGCCAATCGCCAACTTGATTTAGCTCTACAAGCATGGGAACACCCAGAAGCCGTCATTGCAGAGCGTGCGGACACATTGCAAGACCTGGCTGAGGTACTTTTCGCTTTAGGGGATAGGGTAGGTGCAGAGAAAACCCTTAAAGAAATCGAATCTAGTATTGATCCAGGCTACTTGATTATTCCTGAGCAGCAAAAGGTATCTAGTGAGGGGTTGCCGGTTCAGTATTTTAGCCCGCTTGGCAAGGTAGAAATGCTGCGTGGGCAACTTGCTTTGGCTGATGGGAAACTCGAGGAATACGTGCAACATTTCATTGTTGCCTATGCATATTTTGTGCATTTCTCTGCTGATGCGGTTGAAAAAGCCAAAATGGTGGGATATCTCTATAGACATTTGTTTGACAAACCTCGCGCAGATCAGCAGACGCTGATGACTACAATCCGCGCCTGGGTCGCCACTCACAACTTCGGCGTTGACGTAGGGCCATTCGTGCAGGCCCTGGGTGATCTGCTGGGTGTTTAATCATCTTGTTTGCGCCGCAAAGGACGACAATTTTTGTCGTCCTTTGCGTTTCAAACATTTGTTCTATTGACATGCTCCTCTTTTTGTGATATTATTGTGATGTGTCACAATAAAGTCACGAAAGGAGGGGGTATGAACCGCATACAGTGTCAAGATAAACCTCTCGACCTCCGTTTGAGTTACTTCTCTTCTTCAAAACCGCTGGTCAAAGCAAGGCAATATGCGATCTCACCGAATTTATCAGGTGAAATCAAGAGTTACGATCGCAAAGTGCAACAGCTTTCCTGGGATTGTGACTGCGCTTGCCGGGGACAGAAATAATGCTGCTGCTCTCTGTTCCGGCGATTTATACGCTGGAACTGACGTCGGCATGCAACAATCACTGTCCTGGCTGTAGCAACGTCTATGCCGCATCACGTCCTCCGGCGCTGAAAACGGCCAAAGAGTGGGCTGCTCTGCTGTCGCCTATCTTGTCCGGTGCTGTGCAGGTGCGCCTTTCCGGCGGCGAGCCAACGCTTCACCCTGAGTTTTTCGACATCCTGAGCTACGTGGCTTCTTCTGAAGTTCATGTCACAATCTTCACCAACGGACGCTGGCGCAATCCTGAACAATTCATCAAATCAATGGGTGAGTGGCGCGATGCGGCAGGCTTGCTGATTTCGCTACACGGGGCCACCGCTGCCAGTCACGAGACTTTCACCCAAGTTCCAGGCTCATTTCAGGAGACCCTCGACAATATAAAACTGGCCGTTGAAAACCATATAAGTGTGATGTTAAGCACGGTTATCACGCATCATAATTGGCAGGAAGTCAAAGCCGTAGTTGATCTAGCGCACCAGTTAGGCGTACTGGGTGTCGCCTTCAATCGTTATCTCGGGGCACCTTCGTTGGATATTGAACCAACCGTAGATGAAATGCGAATGGCGTTGCAAGCCATTCAAAATCTAGCGCCGACAGATGTGCGCGCCAAGTATGGAATTGGGATACCACAGTGTTTTGCTCTTAACAATTCAGAAGGCTGTCTGGCCGGCGTCGCCTACGCCACCATTGATCCCTGGGGCAATGTGCGTCCTTGCAACCATTCTCCTACCATAATCGGCTCTCTCTACGAACACTCCATGCACGATCTCTGGCACAGCGATAAAATGAACGCCTGGCGTGCCCTGATGCCCACCGAGTGTACAACTTGTGCTGCTTATTCGGTTTGTCACGGCGGATGCCGCGCGGTACAGGAATTACGGCCTGATGGACGCGATCCATTGCGGGGTGACCCGTTGACCGAATACGAACCGGTTCAGGAAATCAAGGAATTGCCGGCCGACTTTCATCCCCATCGAAACTTCCGCATACGCCAAGAAGATTTCGGCTATGCTTTGCTCGGTCGGGGACACGTTGTTCCCGTCGCGGCTGAAGCATTGCCGGTGGTGAATGCCTGTGACGGCAGCATGTCATTTGCGGAGTTAGCAGCGCGATTTGGACAACCCGGTCTGGACTTACTCGGCGAACTCTGGGAACTCGGCATGTTAGACGCCGCATAGACCAGCTCCTTCTCGTGACGTTGCTACGGGACAGGTATTCACCTGTCCCGTTTTTGTTTTCATAGTTTTGCATTTTCACACTTTTGGTATTTTAAACGTCACATTCGATTCCTTTTTTACTCAACCTCATCACAAGATGATGGCGCAAATCTCACACAAGGGGTATGGAGTATGGGGCTGATTTGCTGTATGGTATAGCCAGAAATGGCGGGAAGGATTAGGTTGAAAAGGGCCGAAACCCTAAAGTGATTTACGCGAGGAGGTGCCAAATGAAAGGAATTGTGATTGCTCTGCTGATCGGCATGGCGATTCCGGTTTTTGGGTTATGGCGTATAGAAGCCAAACACATGGGAAGCAGCGGTTGCCTGTTACCCTTCATCCTGAGCGTACTCCTTATGGCAATCGGCGCTTTGCTTTTTGCATAGCTTGATTTGAGGAGGTGTGCTGTGTATGGTGGAGCATCGGGACAGGGATGGCTAGGTGTCATAGCCTTGTTGATCGCGTGTGGTCTGATTATGGGGTTGGCCCTGACCGGGTCCGACCTTATAAATCCAATCTCGAGTTATGCGGCGCGGCGCCATCAACAGAACGCGCCGTGTGGTGTGCGCGCCGCGCGTCGCGTTGCGCGGCAAGCG
>FWPV01014073.1_pt1 | contig 11850 bp, 9 predicted proteins | sample 2228371 | NCBI WGS metagenome assembly FWPV01 (sample SAMEA103939776, study PRJEB20133) | metagenome | reverse complement strand
GACATGTGGACACCGGCATGGGCTTTGAGTGTATCGTGGCTGTTTTGCAAGGTGTGGATTCCAATTACAAGACGGACCTGTTCGCGCCCATTATCCGGCGCACTCAGGAATTGACCGGCCATAGCGAGGCGCAGGTCGAAGAGAATATTGTGGCGTATCGTGTGATTGCGGATCACGGTCGGGCCGCTGCCTTCCTGATCAGCGATGGCGTCTTGCCGGGCAATCTCGGTCGTGGCTATGTCTTGCGGATGATTATCCGCCGTGCCGCGCGCTTTGGTCGCACGCTGGGGTTCGAGCAACCTTTCCTGGCCGAGATTGCCAGTGTGGTGATTGACCACATGGGGTCTTTTTTCCCCAACCTCGTCACGCGCCGCGAGCATGTTTTGCGCACCATCACCGATGAGGAAATTCGCTTCCAGCGCACGCTGGACCTGGGTCTGGCGCGATTGGAACAGGTGCTGGCCGGGTTGAACCCGGGCGACAGGATCCCAGGCCAGGTGGTGTTCGACCTGAAAGCCACGTGCGGCCTGCCGCTGGAAGTGACACGCGATGTCGCCCAAGAACGCGGGTTCCAGGTGGACGAGGCCGGTTTTCACGCGGCCGAAGAGGAGCATCGCCGGCTGAGCGGCAGTGGCGCGTTTGATTATACGGCGACCGAGGGACTGGAAGTCTATTCCCATCTGTTGCGCACGCTCATCGCACAGGGCGAGTTGGACCAGGCCGGCGTTGAGCATGACCCTTACACCACCACCGAGATCGAAACAGAGGTGCTGGCCGTGCTCGCGCCGGGTGGTCAACCCGTTTCCCAGGTTCGCCCGAATGATCAGGTCGAGCTGGTCCTGGCGGCCACACCCTTCTATGTCGAATCCGGTGGACAGGTAAGCGATACCGGCCTGATTGCGCGTTATCCGCCCGAAGGCGGCGACCCGCTGTGGACGGTGCGGGTGGAGCAGGTGCGCCGGCCGGTGCCGGGCCTGATCGTCCATGAGGGGCAGGTCGTTCAGGGCCGCCCGACCGAAGGCGATCCGTGTTGGGCGATGGTGGATTATGAGCGGCGCTGGGATATTATGCGCCATCACACGGCTACCCATTTATTGCATGCCGCATTGCGTTATGTGCTGGGCGCGCATGTCCAGCAGGCCGGCAGCCTGGTCGCGCCTGACCGGTTGCGCTTTGACTTTACCCATTCCGCCATGTTGACCCAAAGTGAACTGGACGCCGTGACGCAGGATGTGAATGATGCCATTCTGGCCAATTATACGGTGAACATTACCTACGAAGCATATCGTGACGCTGTCGCCAGCGGCGTGATGGCCCTGTTCGGCGAAAAGTATGGCGAGGTGGTGCGCGTGTTGCGGATCGGCTGGCCAGGCGAAAAACCTGTCTCGCAGGAATTGTGCGGCGGCACTCATGTCTCGCGCACCGCTGAAATCGGCCCCTTTGCGATTGTCTCGGAAAGCAGCGTGGGCGCGGGCGTGCGTCGCATTGAAGCGGTGGTCGGCCATGCCGCTCAGGCGTTTATCCACGCGCGCCTGACATGCCTGAACAATGCGGCGGCCTATTTGGGCTGTGCGCCGGATGAAGTGGACCGCAAGGTTTTGAGCGTGCTGGAAGAGTTGCAGGCCGCGCAAAAGGAACTGGCACGCTGGCAGCGCGAACGGGCTCGCTGGGAATTGGAGGCTCTGCTCGAGCAGGTGCAAACGGTGCGTGAGGTGCCGGTCCTCTCGGCGCGGGTGCAGACGGCCTCCCTGGAGACGATGCGCGAGATGGCGGATTGGTTCCGGGCTCGCGTGGGGTCGGGCGTGATTGTGCTGGGCGCGGTTGTGGATAATCGCCCGCAAATCGTGGCCGCCATTACCGAGGACCTGGTCCAACGCGGCCTGCACGCAGGCAAACTGGCCGGCGCCGTTGCTCAAGTGGTCGGCGGGGGAGGGGGCGGCAAGCCGACCCTGGCGCAGGCCGGCGGGCGCGATCCAGGCCGATTGACCGAAGCCCTGGCCACCGTCACCGCTCTGGTGGAACGAATGTTGACGGGTTGAAATGGAACAAATCATCTACCTTGACCCGACTGATGACATTCTTTCTATCCGCGACCGTCTGAATCTGGCGGCGGCCAGGCGCGTGTTGCTGGTGCTCCCGCCTTACTCAAATGTGTTGCGCAGCCGTGTGGATTTACGTCTGGTGCAGCGTCAGGCGGAGCAATTGCAACTCGAAGTGGCGCTGGTCACGCGCGATGGCGAGCTTCGCCGTGAAGCGCGTGAGGTCGGCCTGCCGGTCTTTGCTTCGGCGGACCAGGGGCGCAAACGTAAACGCTGGCGCCGGCACGAGGAGGATGAAGAGTCCATCTGGAAGCCCCGACGCAGCGAGGAGGCCTGGCGCGCGGCTGCGGCGCGGAGCGGCAGACGTCTCCCCACGCCGCTCGCCATCTTTAAGCACGGGCTGGCCTGGATACTTTTCATCGGTTTTTTTCGTCTTTGGCGCCGTGGCCTTGCTCACTGTGCCCAACGCCCGGGTGACCTTGTTGCCGGATAACGAGCCAATCCATATCACCATGCACGTCGCGCTCGATCCCAATCTGAACAAGGTGGATGTGGCGCGGGCCAGAATCCCGGCCAGGTATATCGCCGTTGAAGTCGAAGGCCACACTCAGGTTGCTACCACCGGCGAAAAATACATCCCCGCTACGCCGGCCAAAGGCAAGGTCCTCTTTATCAATCAACTGGCCGTGCCTGTCACCATCCCGCAAGGCACGGCTGTACGCACTTCGGCGTTCGGTTCAGTGATTCGCTATTTCACCACGGCCGATGTCACCGTGCCGGGGGGCTTGGGCGCGCAAGCCGAAGCGCCTATCGAGGCGATGGAACCGGGTGAATTTGCCAACATCCCGGCCAACCTGATTAACGAAGTCGAGGGCATGGCCGCCATCTCGGTCAAAGTGACCAATCCCGAACCCACCCGTGGCGGCAGTTCGCGCCGGGTGCCGGCCGTCGCCCAGGCCGACCGTGACCGCGCCCGTTCTCAGTTATTGCAGGAGCTGTTGCAACAGGCTTTTATGCAAATGCAGGCCAATCTGGGCGAACAAGAGTTTATCCCGGCCGAGACCTTGTGGGTGAACGAAGTGCTGGACGAGACTTTTGATCGGTTTGTCACGGAAGAGGCGACCTCGGTCTCGTTGCAGATGCGCGTCAGTGTGATGGGCTTGAAGGTGAGCATGGAGGAAGCCAATACATTGGTATATGCCGGGATGGCCGCACGTGTGCCGCCGGATTATGAATTGATTGCCGATGGGTTGACTTTTCAGCGCGGCGAGGTGATTGTGCCGGCTGATGCCGGCGGCGACATTCTCCTGGAAGTGAGCGGCACCGGCTATGCGGCGGCCCATTTCGATCACGACCAGATACGGCGGGCGATTGCCGGCCAACCGGTCGAAGAAGCTTTGAATTATTTGAGCAAGACCTTGCCGTTGCAACGCGAGCCGGCCATTGTGATCAAACCGGACTGGCTGGGGCGAGTCCCCTGGTTGCCTTTCCGAATCGAAATCGAGGTCAAGACGCAAGTGTAATGCGTGCTGGCGTAACAGCTTACGCCACACGCTTCCCAAAAGCATGGCTCGACTTTTGGCATTGGACATAGGCGAAAAGCGCATCGGTGTCGCCATCAGTGACGAGACCTGTACTCTGGCGCGCCCGCTTCAGGTGATCGAGCGTGGTCGCCGGGCCGATGAGATTGAAACGCTGCGCAGTCTGTTGACCCGGTATCAGGTGGAGACGGTCATCGTGGGTTACCCGCGCAGTCTATCGGGCGCAGAGGGCCCTCAGGCTTTACAGGTCAAACGCTATGTCGAACGATTGAGCGCAACGCTGCCGGTCCGCGTGATCTGGTGGGATGAACGTTACTCTACCCGCGAGGCGACCGAACGTTTGCGGGCAGGCGGTCGGCGGCCCGCCGATAAGGGACAGATAGACGCCGCGGCCGCTGCGGTGATTTTGCAGGATTATCTGGATGCACGAGCTACGATGGTTCACCGCAGAGGCGCAGAGCACGCAGAGGGATACTAAAGGCTCTCGCCGGTCTCTGACCGGGTGAGTTGCTGCCAGCCATCTTTGTTCAGGGCGGGAGATTGCTTCGCCGCGCCGCCGGGGACGGCGGCTTGGTAGAATTAGGAGTTTGAATTGAGCAAGAAAAAGATTGGACGGGCTGTGATTTTTCTGGTTACCCTGCTCATCTTTTTCGGTGGGGTGGGGAGCACGCTATGGTTGTTTCTGAGCCGGCAATCTGGCGCCGGAGGGCAACCGGGCTCGGTGCAGACTCCTGCGCCCTCTCGAATCGAAGATATATTCATTTCGGTCTATTTGAACCTGCGCGCTGGCGACCTGTCCTCGCCGGCCGGAGCGGATAACCGCCCGGTCATATTTACGGTGCAACCAGGCGAGACGGTGGGCCAGATTGCCGCCCGCCTGCAAAGCGAAGGGCTGATCCATGACGCCGAATTGTTCCGCCTGTATTTGCGCTATAATGGCCTGGATAGTCGCATCGAAGCCGGCGTCTTTGAACTCCGCAAGACGATGACCATGGCCGAGATCGCCACCGTTCTGCAGCGCGGTCGGCGCGGCGATGAATTAGTCGTGACTATCCCGGAGGGCTGGCGGCTGGAAGAGGTAGCGCAAAGCATCTCTCAACAGTTGCCTGTGTCGGCCGACGAGTTTTATCAACTGGCCAGCTCGCCTCAGCTATTTGTGGAGGCTTTTCCGTTTCTGGCCGGGTTGCCGGCGGGCGCCACGCTGGAAGGATTCCTGTTCCCCGATACATATCGCTTTGTCCAGGATGTCACGGCGCAGGATGTCATCGAGCGGATGCTGACGAACTTTGGCCAAAAGGTCTCACCGGCCATGCGCGATAAATTGACAGCTCAGAACCGCACGCTGTTTGAAGCGGTTACTCTGGCGTCTATTGTCGAGCGTGAGGCCATTGTCGCGGCCGAGCGACCTGTCATTGCCGGAGTGTACTTTAACCGCTTGAAGGTCGGCATGGCGTTGGACGCTGACCCGACGGTGCAATATGCTATGGGGTATCAGCAGGACCAGCAGACATGGTGGAATCGCAACCTGACGCAAGATGATTACCGCACAGTGGATTCACCCTACAACACCTACCTGTATCCCGGCTTGCCGCCCGGCCCGATTTGTAGCCCGGGGCTATCTTCGCTGCTGGCGGCGATTGAACCGGCCCAGGTTCCTTATTATTTCTTCCGCGCCTCGTGCAGCGGCGACGGAACGCACATGTTTTCCACTACCCTCGAAGAGCATGCAGCCAAAGCGTGTCAGTAGCAGGAGACAGATTCTTGTCTCTTGCCTCTTGCCATCTTGCCTCTTGCTTCTTGCTCTTTTGCTTTTTGCTTCTTGCGCCTCCACACCGCCTGTTTTCAAAATCGGTCTGGTGGCGCCGTTTGAAGGGCGTTATCGTCCGATCGGTTATGATGCGGTGTGGGCCGTGCGTCTGGCCGTGCGGCAGGTAAATGCCGGGGGGGGGATAGCGGGCTATCGGGTCGAATTGATGGCTATGGATGATGGCGGGGATACCCAGGTTGCCGACCGACAGGCACGCCTGCTGGCGCTGGACCCGGCCGTGATGGGCGTCATCGGTCACTGGCGTGCGGATACCACTCAAGCCGCCGCGCCGCTCTATGCCGAGCAGGGCGTGCCGTTGCTCGTACCGGCCAATGTCCCGGCCGGTGAATGGCCCTCAGCCATCTATCTGGGACCGACGTGGGAGCAGCTTTCCAGGACGGCGCAGGCCATTGCAGAGAGGGTGCCCCAGGCGCAGGTGATTCTGGAAGTGACCGACCCGCTCCTGGTGACCCCAATGGCCGGGAATCATCAAGGGGTTCTCATCGGCGGCCCTGACCTGGCCTTTATGGGCTTGCAAACCGGCCTGCATGCAGAAGGAACCTTTTTTGTCACCGGTGCGCCGTGGCCGCAAGACCTCCCCGGCACAGAGGCCTTTGTGGCCGATTACCAGGCTGTAGCCGGGGGCGCAGCACCGGGGCCGTATGCCTGGGCCGCTTACCGCGCTGCGCAGGTGCCCCTGGAAGCTGTTGGACGTGACCTTCAGGCCCATGGCGCGCCATCGCGGGGGGGGGTGGATGGACAATTGCGCGCCCTGGTGGCCGGAAGCGAGTCACCGGTCTATCTGTACCGGTACGAGGCTGCCGGCCGGCCCGTGTTGATAAGACGTTAGAATGAGGTAGAGAGACGCGGTCCGGTGGAGTGGGGTTGCGGCGTTATGCATGGGTGGTGAAACCATTTTACGGAGGCGACCATGCTTTATCTGGATTCTGCTTCGGTCGAAGAGGCGCGTCGGGCCTTTGCAACGGGCCTGGTCGGTGGCATTACAACCAACCCTGCGTTGATGTCCATGACCGGGCGGCGGCCCGAAGAGGTGATTGTGGAATTGTGCGATATTTGTCCTGGCACGGTCTTTTATCAACTGACCGCGCCGACGGTGGCCGAACGTGAAGAGGAGGCGCGCCGTCTGGTCGCCCGGCGTCCCAACCAGATTGGATTAAAGATTCCATGCACGTTCGAGAATCTGGCGTTGGCGGCGCGGTTGACGCGGGAGAACTGCAAGGTGGGGATCACTGCCATCTTTAGCCCGGCGCAGGTGTACCTGGCGTGCGAGGCGGGCGCGCATTACGTGTTGCCTTACGTGAATCGGAGCACCCGTTTGCTGGGCGATGGATTGGCGCTGGTGAAGCAAATGCGCGCTGTGATTGACGCGCTCCGCTCGCCGGTGGAACTGATCGCCGCCAGCGTCAAAAGCCCCGAAGAAGCCGTTGCCACCGTGCTGGCCGGCGCGCACCATCTCACGCTACCATGGGCTGTGATCAAAGCCATGGGCCATCACCCCTTGTCAGAGCAGGCGATTGAGGAATTTGCAAAGGCTCAGGGCTGAGGTGGGTTGTTCACAAAAAGAATACGCTGCTCCGCGCATAGTTTACACTCAGGGTACTCAGGTAGCTGGTGATTTCGATTAATTTTTTCTCGCAGTCGTCTTTTTTCACCCACAGGTCGAGGGCGCGGGCGCGGGCGGCGCACTTGTCAATCAGGTCCATCACAACGGCGTCATCCACTCCGACCCAATAGCTGATGCGGTTGACCAGCACGCGCTTTTGCTCGCGGAGCAACCGCTCGGCGTGCATGTACTCGCGCCGCAAGCGACGGACATCCGAGAGGCGCGGCCGGCTGCGGAAAAGCGTGCGCAGGTCAGGGTCTACATAGCCGGTGGCTTTTTTACGGTAAGGGGTGAGTTTGGCCTTGAGGAATTCGGCCACGCTCATCTTGAGGTCGTCAACCGATTCGTAAATCATGGCCGGGTCGTTATCAATGACCGGCTCCTGGCGGCCCAATTCTTCCACGATTTGCTCCACGTATTCCAGTTTGCGCAACGCGCCGGGTTTGTGGCGGTATTCTTCCCACCATTTGGAGCGCGGCGTCAGCCACACGGCAAACGTTTCGGCGAAATCATCGTCCGGGTGTTTTTGGGCATAATAGTCGCCGGCCGGATTGACATAGTCGCGGCTCCAGGGGTTGTGATGGTAATAATCGTGGGAGGGATAGGTGCGGAAAAAGTGCCCCTCCACGCGGAACAATTCGCGGAACGTTGGCGTGCGATAGAGTTTGTACGAGTAGCAAAAGGCATGGCCCAGTTCATGGCGCAGGATGAGCATGATGTCTTCGGGAGTATGCCGCCAGCCGCGCCATTCTTCATTCAATTCTTGCAGCAGAGCATGGCAATCGTAAAAGCCGATGCCGATGTTCGAGGCGCCGGCGATACAGCCATAGCCATCGGAAAGGTAAAAGGTAGGCTCAAGCCGCGTGATGCCGGCCTGTTGTAATTCTTCGCGTGCCTGACGGATGGCTTGTTCGAGAAACGTGCCTTTGAGTTTCAATCCCAACCGGTTAATGGGCGTGGTCAGGATTTCCAGCTTGAGCGTGTTTTTGTCGTAGAGCAGTTGACGCCAGTATTTCATGGTGGGACGCAAAATCCGGGCTCAGAATTCGGACGAAATGAGGAAGTAGATATTCTGGATGTTGGTTGGATCGCTGGTGAACATTTTGCCGTTGGTGCGGTTCGCCAGCGTGGTCAGCAAGTCCTTGTTGGCATCGTCACCGTAAGCAATGGTGTAAATCTTGACGCTGCCGGGCTGGTCGCCCGAGGGCAAGCGCGCCAGCAGGTCATTCTCCGTGGGGCCGCCCGTGACCTCGTTTCTGCCGTCCGAAAGCAATACGATGGCATAGAGTCGGTTCTGGCCGGCGGCCTGTTCGGCGGTCTGTTCGGCCGCGGCCCGGTCCAGGGCTTGAATCATCACCTGGTGCAAGGCCGTGCCGCCTTCAGCATATAACCCACGAATGGTCTGGCGCAATGCCTCGCGCACTTCGCCGACGTTCCCTTGAGGTTGCAGTTCGTGGATTTTGTGGGAGAACTGGTAAACGATGACGCGGTCATCCGGGTACATCTGGTCCAGAAAAGCCACCGCGCCTTCGAGCGCCGCTTTAATCTTGTCGCCTTTCATACTGCCAGAGGTGTCCAGGACAATGATGACCGTGGCTTTCTTTTTGACCTGATGAAAGACATCCAGGATGTGTCCGATGACATTTTCGCTGGGATATTCCAGGTCGGGTACACTATCGGGTGTTATGGTTGGCACGGCGCCATGCGCCAGGTCAATGGGGGATTGGAGCGTTACGCTGCGATGGGCCGGCCGCAAGCCAAATTCGATTGCTTTAGCCTGCGCTTCAGCCTCGGTCAGATACTTGCCAAAAATCTCGGCCGCCTGGCGCTGGTCGGGTGTTACCCAGTCGGCCTCGACCAGGCAATAAGGATTATCTACCCAAAAAGTGCCATCGGCCGGATAGATGGTGACCAGGGGGAATTGCAACTCGGCGGCGTGTTCCAGGTTCCATTTGATGACATTGACCTCATACGTTGTCACGGCGTGCAGATATTCCGGGCCGCGCTGGGTCATTTTAGCCAGCAGGTCGGTGTCCAATCGCCCATAGTGATACACGCGCTGTTCAACGGCTGCTACATTGTTGACCACGGTCTGGCTCTTGACCATGTCGGCTGTCAGGCCGCGCGTGACACCGGCCAGGGCATAGACCTCGGCAATCATGGAAAGCAGCCCCGAATTGGAATGGTCGGGGTGGCCGTGACCGAATTTCAAGTCACCCCATTCGGGATGTCCGTAAGCGCTCCATCCCTGCGGATGGGTCGCCAGCGCGGCCAGGTCGCGCCAGCCGATGGGTTTATCCGGCCAGCCCAACGCGCGGGCCATCGGTTCCCACATGGCAATGCCGATCGGTTCGCGGGTGGTGGGCAGACAATCGCCGGTGATGAGCTTTTTGCCGTAACGGTCCAGCCATGTCTGGTTGATTTGCGCTACCCACGGGCTGCTCCCAGGGCTCCAGACGGTGGGTTTGTCTTTGCCTTCCAGGATGGCCGTCATCGAGCTGCCAGAACCCACATGTTTGACTTTGACCACGATCACATGCCCGGTGGACGTTTTGTGTTGCCCGGCATTGAATTGTTTGACAATGGCATCTACCCAGTCTTGTTTGGTATTGGATGAATGGAGTTCGACCACCACCGTATCGCCCGGCGCGGTCACGCCGGGCGTTGCGACTGGCTCTCGCTGCGACCATTGAGAGACAAACCGCCAGCCTACTCCGATGGTGATAATGCACAGGGCCGCCAGGATAATGGCGGCAAAAACAAGAACGGAACGTTGGGTATTCATTTGACCCTCCTTATCAAACGCGTCGCGTGAGATGGGATGCGTGGTGTGACACAGAATTCTACCACCGGATGGATAAAGTGCAACTGCCGCAACCGACGAACGTGGTCAGACCACCGACCACCGACGACCGACCACCGACGAACGAGCCGCCCCCAGCCCGCCTGGGCGGGCTTGGGCTCTCAGCCCGACCGTTTACGGTCGGGCATCCTTCGTCGGTGGTCATGGCGCGCCGGGCCACCATCCGTTCAATCCGCTCCCCAAATCCGTTGACAGTTTTCCCGACCGTTTACGGTCGGGCATCCTTCGTCGGTGGTCATGGCGCGCCGGGCCACCATCCGTTCCATTTGCTCCCCAAATCCATTGACAGTTTCCTCGTATGGCAAGATGCGCTCTGCTTTTTTAGGCGCGGATGAACGCAGATGAACCCAGATAAAAATCAACACAATCTGCGTCCCATTTAGCCAAAAGTCATGCGGCTTTCAGTGCGTCTTGTTTTTGCCCGCGCCTTGTGCTAGAATGTAAATCACGCGAATTGCGGCCGATGGGCCCGTCAGGAGAAAAACCAACACTCACCCTTCTGCACCACCGCGAACTCGACACGGGCACATGATACGAGGAGAGTGGTCATGCTGATCGTGACAACACTGGGCTATGCTTTGATTGGCTTGCTGGTCGGGGCGGGGATCAATGCGCTGGCGGATGACCTGCCGCACCATCGCCGACCGGGACGCTGGCGTTGTACGGCGTGCCAGACGCCGCGCCTGCCGCTGGCGCTACTGGCTTGTTGGACCGCTCGCCGCTGTCGCACGTGTGGCCATCCGCTCGGCTGGCGGCCTGTCCTGGTGGAATGGTTCACGGCGCTGGTATTTGCGTTGGTATGGATACGCTATGGCGCCTCCGTGCAACTGGCGCTGGTCAGTTTCTATCTGGCGGTGTATATCCTGGTCACCGTGACCGATGTCGAACACCGCTTGATTCTCCATGCGGTGATGGGGCCGGCCATCGGCGTGGCCCTGCTGGGCGGGTTCTTCAATGCCGATTTTAGATTCAAAGGCGCCCTGGGCGGCGGGTTGATTGCTCTCATCGTGCTGTTGGTCATGTACGGGTTGGGCAAGGTGGTGGGACGCTTGAAGGGATTGCACGATGTCATCCCGTTTGGGCAGGGGGATGTTACCCTGGGCGTCTTTATCGGCCTGACGACCGGCCCGGCGGTGATTTATGCCTTGATGATCGGCATTTTCAGCGCGGGATTGGCGGCCTTGGGATATGTCCTCTATCGGATTGCCGCCCGTCGGCGAGCCGGTCTGGGAAGCGCGACAATGCCCTATGGCCCTTTCCTGGCTTTGGGGGGGGCATTGATGGTGATCTGGGGGCGCGCTGTGGTGGCGTATTACGCCGGGTAAAGCCGGCAGGCATTGTGGGCAGGGCGTGGGGCATGGAGGTCCGGCAGCGGTGGTGATTTTTTAATGTCGCCCAAACTCACGCGCTAACTGATCGCTGCTCAAATGAATCAGGGTCGGGCGACCATGCGGGCAGGTGCGCGGCGATGTGCATTGCTCGAGTTGCCGGATCAATTCTTGCATCTCGTGGAGCGAGAGCACCTGCCCGGCTTTGATGGCGGCCCGTTTGCACACCCGCCGCACCAACCGCGCTTCGGCATCACTCTGGAGCGGCAGCCCCCCGGCGTCCAGTTCGGCTAAGGCATCATTGAGCGATTCCTGCACATCGGCCTGAGCCAGGATGGCCGGCACGCCGCGCACCAAAAATGTGTGGCCTCCAAACGCCTCCAGTTCAAACCCCACCCGTCTCAAAAGTTCCATGTGTTCTTCGACCAATCCTACCGCCACCGGCGTCAACTCGACCGGCAAAGGGTCCAGCAGGCGTTGCACCGCCGGCGGCGCATCGCTCAGACGGCTCATCAGGCGTTCATACAACACGCGCTCGTGAGCGGCATGCTGATCAATCAGATACATGCCTTCCGGTCCTTCGGCGACAATATACATGGCGCCCAGTTGCCCCAGGACGCGCAGGGGGGGGAGCGGCGAGGTGACGGG
>FWPV01014072.1_pt1 | contig 11850 bp, 11 predicted proteins | sample 2228371 | NCBI WGS metagenome assembly FWPV01 (sample SAMEA103939776, study PRJEB20133) | metagenome | reverse complement strand
CCAAAAAAGCTAAAATACAAAAATCCCGTCCCTCACTCAGGGACGGGATCTGTAGACCCGCGGTACCACCCCGCTTCCTGGCACACCCACCCGGCGCGCCAGGCGCTCGATCAGATACGCCCCGATCATCTGGTTGATATCTGCGTCCCGCTAACGGCGGACGGGACCGGCTCCCTTACTGGTGGGTGAGAATTGCGCACCCCGTTCAGTTTGCAGCTCCGGAAGGATTTTCAGCTACCCCTGCCGCCCCGGCTCGCACCTGACCCGGGTTCGCTGACAGCCTGGAAGAAGCTTACTCGTTTCCATCATCGCTTTTCATATACCGCTGATTATGCCACAACTTTTTCGAAAAATCAAACTTGCCGCGCTCCAAATTTGCCTGGGCAAATTGGCGCGCCCGAATCATCTATGAAACCACATCATAAAACAACGGTAGCGGATCAACCGGTTGATCTGCCCACGTATGAGCTTCAAGCAAGCTTTGACTGGCCTGGGCTGCATCACCACCGCTCCTGGCATAAACTGTAAACAGGGGCTGGCCCTCTTCGACCCGGTCGCCCACCTTGTGGTGCACAACAATCCCCACCCCGTGATCGATTGGATCTTCCTTCTTCTGGCGGCCCGCGCCCAATATGACCGAAGTTTCTCCAACAACCCGGGCGTTGATCCCGCGCAGCCATCCCGAGCGCGGCGCGGCGACTGTTTCGATGACCGGGGCAGACGGGAGCCGCTCTGGGTGATCCACTACGGACAGGTCGCCATTCTGGGCTTCGACGAGCTGGCGGAACTTGGCCCAGGCGCGGCCATCCTGGAGGGCAGTTTCCGCCATGCTGCGCGCCGCGCCCAGGTCAGGGGCCTTTTTGCCTAGCACGAGCATGTGACTCGCCACGACAAGACAGTGCTCGCGGAAGTCCGCCGGTCCGTCGCCGTGGAACGTATCGATGGCCTCGCGCACCTCCAGCGCATTTCCGACCGCTTTACCCAGCGGCTGGTTCATGTCGGATAATAACGCAACGGCCTCGCGTCCGCTCAGGCGAGCGATCGCCACCATCCGCCTGGCCAGGTCGCGAGCCTCCTCGACCGTTTCCATAAATGCGCCGACCCCGACCTTTACGTCCAGCACGATCGCCTGCGCGCCGGCGGCGATCTTCTTGCTCATGATCGATGAAGCGATCAGCGGCAGGGATGGAACTGTACCGGTCACATCGCGCAGGGCATACAGCTTTCCGTCGGCCGGCGCAAGGTCGCCGCTTTGCCCGGTGAGCACCAGGCCAATCCGGCCCAGTTGGTTAATAAACTCCTGCTGTGAAAGATTGGTGCGGTAGCCCGGGATCGACTCCATCTTATCCAGCGTTCCGCCGCTGAAACCGAGTCCTCGCCCCGACATTTTGCCAACCGGCAGCCCGCACGCGGCCACGGTTGGCTCGACTACCAGGGTTGTCTTATCACCTACTCCACCGGTTGAATGCTTATCCACTGCAACCGGCACAACTGACGACAGGTCTAGCATCTCTCCAGAACGCGCCATAGCCAGGGTCAGGTCAGTCGTCTCGCGTTCATTCATCCCATTGAGCAGCACGGCCATGGCCCAGGCTGCTGCCTGGTAATCGGGGATTTCCCCGCTGGCGATGCCTTTGACGAAGAACTCGATCTGTTCTGTGGTCAGTTCTTTTCCATCCCGTTTCTGGATAATGATATCAACTGCGCGCATGGTGTTCCCTCGCTCGGAAATGGTCTCCGGTTTTCGTCTTATGTACAGCCTGTTTTATTATAACAACGTTTGAGTGGTGTTTCGCGGGCAGGAACTGCGCGCGAAACACCACTCAAGGTACAACCGTTGATTGCCTTACCAGGGCTATTTCTTCAGGAAGATCGTTACCTTACGGTTGGGTTCTTCGCCAACGCTCTCTGTCGCCACCTGAGGGTCGTCGCGCAGTTCAAGGTGGATCAGGCGCCGCTCGTTAGCCGGCATCGGCTCCAGAACCTGGCGGCGACCGGTATGGATCGCCTGGTCAGCCATGCGCCGGGCAATTTGCCGTAATTGGCGCTCGCGCCGGGCCCGGTATCCCTGCACATCAATTGTGATCGGCACCCAACGGTCCAGCCGCTTGCAGACAATCAGGCTGGAAATGTATTGGAGCGCGTTCAGTGTTTCTGAGCGACGGCCGATCAGGATGCTCAGATCGTTTCCCTCTACGTTCACCAACACAGCCGGTTCATCACCGCCGTCTTCGGATGGGCGGTAAGTAGACGAGACCCGGGCCCTCACCTTCATCTTTTCAAGCAGGTCAGAGACGACTTCGGTTGATACCGAAAGGGTTTCATCCTGTTCTTCAACCGTGTCTGGCAGCACGCTGGCCGGCTTTTCAACCGCGGGAGGCGCAGACTGCCCTTCGGCCCTGGTTTTCGCCGCCGGTTGCTGCCCGGCGGGCGAGCGATTTTCCGGGGAGATTGAATTTTGATTTGCGATGGGCTGAGGTTTAATCGCCAGGCGGATCCGGGCCTGCCGGCTGCCCAATCCAAACAAACCTCGCGATCCGGCATCGAGCACCTCAACTTCTACCGCATCCTGCGGCAGGTTCAATTGGGACAGCCCCTTTTGGACAGCCTCCTCAACTGTTGGCGCGATTACTTCTAGGGTTGTTTTTTCGTGACTCATTCTTGCCTCGGTTGGGTTTTTCGTCTCGGGTAGCAGGCTTCCTGGAGTCTTTTTCAGCCGGTTTTGCAGGGACCTTGGAACCAGCGCCCAGGGAAGGGCTCTCCTCAGGCCGGCCAAAACCGAACAGCTTCGAGGGATGCAAGTTCTTCCAGTTTGCTTTCCCCATAAAGGCATATTGGAAGATACCTAAGACGTTTGAAACAACAAAATACAGTGAAAGGCCAGAGGCCAGAGTAAAAGCGAGCCATCCCATAAAGATAGGCATGTACAGGTTCATGATCCCTGACATTTGCGCGGTCTGATCCTTTGGGTTGGCCGATGGCGGCGTGAGCAGCTTGGACTGGAGATAGGTCGTGATGACCACCAGGATAGCCAGAACCGGGATGCCAAACGACAGGAACGGCAGGTAAAGTCGTTCAGGCTCACCCAGGTTCATCCATAAGAACTGGTTGTTCAGCGGGATCAATTCAGCCACATCCAGAAAACCAGGCCACACATGCCTGACAAGCCGCAGCATATCCATGGGCGTATTGGCCATGGATTGAATAATTGCCTGGTACAGGCCAATGATGATTGGAAACTGGATCAGCATCGGCAAACAAGAAGCGGCCGGGTTAATCCCCAACTCTTTGTAAAGCTTCATCTGTTCCTGCGCCAGTTTTTCTTTATCGTCCTTATACTTTGCCTGTGCTTCAATCCAACGCGGATCTTTTTGAAGCTCCTGCATTCCCTGGGTGCCTTTCATCTGTTTAACCGTCAGCGGGTGAGTAATCGCCCGGATCAAGATGGTAAACAGGATGATGGCAATCCCAAAGTTCTGCCCGGTGACGTTATAGATGAACAGAAGCACATTGGTAAAGGGGGTGATAATAATCGCATCCCACATGTTATTTTTGCTCCGCTTACTTGGGCGTCGTGAACGTCCAGGTCAATTGCCCATTTGTCGAAAAGGCCTGGATCAGTTTATCACCGCCTGTGACTGAGACGGCCAGGGTGTCGACAGCGCGAACCGGCGTGGTGTAAAGTTTACCACCAACAGGCTGCATCCACAGTTGTTTTTCACCATTCAACGCCCAGGCAACCAGGTTACCTGCCTCAGTCGGGAAAACCACCGCGTCCGGCAAGACAATAGCCCCGCCAACCACCGGGCTGTCGGTGGTCTGGCTCCAGATCAGGCTGCCATCCACAGCCGACAGAACCAAAATCTGGCCGGTATCGCTTTTTGTCGTCTTCCCGTTGGCATTGCTTACATACAACACGCCTTCATGCAGAGCCGGGGATGACCAGATACGACCCTCAGTTGGTGTCTCCCATACGATGTTACCGCTTCTGGACTCAAGCGCAACGACCAGGCCTTCCATCGTGGTGATATAAATCACACCCTCGTCGAGAACCGGAGCGCTCAAAAGCGCGCTGCCCAGGTCTTTGGTCCAGGCCAGAGCGCCGTTGTCCAGGCGCAATGCATACAACTTATGGTCCACCCCTGGGACAAAAACCAGCTCGCCATCTGTGGCAGGTTGCGCCCAAAGCGTATTCCCGGTGTCGTATTCCCAGATTTTGCTCCCGGCCAGGCTCAGTGCATATACATAACCATCCGATACGGGCGCTACAACCAGGTTTTCCGTCACCAGTGGAGTGGCGGCGAAATGTCCATTTTGTACGCTAAATTCCCAGGCGATCGAACCGTTGGAATTCAGCCCATACAGAACATGGCCATAATTCCCCACCACAACCAGGCCATCTGGGCCGAAACCGGGCGCGGCAAAAAAAGGTTTGGCGGCATCCGGCTTGGCCGGAAAGCTCCAGATCAGGGCTCCGTTCTGGGCATTGATTGCGTAAACGGCGCCCTGGTTGGATAGATAGATGGTATCTTCGTTAGCTGATATACCCGGCCAGCCATTGATCATCGAGCCGCCGCACGATGTCAGGAGAAAGCTGGCCAGGATTGCGACGATCAAAATCGAGAAAAGTCGAGGTTTCTTCATGCGAGGTTAGAATTTTCCGCCATTTTGCAAATAAGTATCCAGAGTCTGCCGTGCTGGCAGAACAACATCAGGGCACAGGATCATAGCCACCCGGATTGAATGGATTACATCGCAGGACCCGCCAGGCAGCCATAAATCCTCCTTTTATCGCCCCGTACTTGTAAATTGCCTGGTACCCGTAATGCGAGCAAGAAGGGTAAAACCGACAGGTATCGGCCGGCAAAGCCCGAGAAAGAGAGTTTTGGTAAGCCCGAATTAAAACCAAAAATACCCAGCGAGGGAGCGTAAACAATGTGAGCGGCAAATCGCGCAAACGCGGCTCGCTCGCATATTCGTCATCTGAATGGTTTTGGTCAGTCATGCAATAAACCAGCCCGTTTCATCAGCCCTTGCATTGCAGCACAGAGTTCGGCAAAACCCACCTGGTGGATTGGCTTCCTGGCCAGAAAAACAAGGTCCCATCCTCCAGGAAGACCAGGCAGCCACTCTGCAAGGCAGGCTCGCATCCGGCGTTTGGCCCGATTACGCTGAACCGCCGTACCTACCGCGCGTCCTGCTGCAATTCCAACCCGCACCTGTTGAAGCTCGTTTGGGGCGGCGATGAATATAACGAGCGGGTGCGCATAAGACTTTCCAATACGCCGCACCCGCTGGAAGTCGGTGGACCGAGTCAGGCGAAACCTGTGTTTCACCCATTTACCTGCTGAAAAGTCAAAGAGCACAACTTTTGTTCAACAAATAGCGTGACGATTGTCTGTCTACCCGCTAAAGCCAATAAACTTGCCGGTTCATGTGAGCCGGCAAGTCATAACGACCGTTTACCAGCGGACACGCTTGGTATGGTTGTTCATCGAGACCGTCAGTTTATAGCGCCCGCGCAAGCGACGGCGCTTGAGGACGGTCTGGCCATCCTTGGTTGCCATACGCTGTCGAAAACCGTGGACACGCAGTCGGCGACGAATTTTGGGTTGATAAGTCCTCTTCGGCATTACACTTTCCTTTCAAAACCAGAATATTTCGATAATCACACGGAGGGTAATTATACCTGATCGAACCGGACTGGTCAATCATCAACGCCGGATCAGTCCCCGGCGAGACTGCCGGTCTTCCTCAGTAGAAGGCTTTTCAGGCGGGGAGAAAAGCTCGGCCAATGCTTCGGCCCCTTCAGTGTCAGTAATTGCCAGCACATCATCATCAACATCAAATGTGGTGACCCCCCTCGGGATCATCACCTCGCCCTTGCGAATGATCGCCGAGATCACCACGCGTTCCGGCAGCCCCAGGTCTTTGATAGCCACGCCGATCGCCTTCGCGCCCGGACGAATCCGTTCTTCCACCAGGGAGTAATTGCCCCGGCGCAGCTTGAGCAGGGTTATCATATCACCCAACGACATTTCTTCCTGGATCAGGCTGGCCAGGATTTCCGCCTGGTTGACCGCCACATCGACATGGAACTTGCTGTCAAAGAGCCAGGCATCGCGAGGATTGTTTACCCTGGCAATCGTGCGCGGTACATTATACCGTGTCCGCGAAACGTAGCACAAAGTCAGGTTGACCTCATCCGATGTTGTACAGGCAGCCATCACATCGGCGCGCTGGATGCCAGCCTGCTCTAAAACATTCACTTCCAGAGGATCGCCTTCGAAAATTGCCTCGGTGGGCAGTTCGCGGTGGATCCGCTCCAATACATCCGGGCGGTTTTCAACAACCCGAACATCATGATCCTGGCTGACCAGAAGGCTGGCCAATTGTGCACCGGTCCGGCCGCCGCCGGCAATAACTACAAACATCGCCAACCCCTTTCTACGAGAAAAACACCTGTTTGCGCAGCGCTTCAACGCCATCCAGAGTCGCGCTGACGTGAACAATGTCGCCGGTTTCCAGCACCTGGTCAGGAGAAGGCAGCACCGCCTTCCCTGCCCGCGTGACCGATACCGGTATACAGTCGCTGCCGCGAGTCATCTCGCCAATCGTCCGCCCATTCCATTTCTCGGGGACGGCAATCTCGTAAACCTCCACCTCCCCGTTCCCGGCGGAGAACACCGCGTGCAAATCGCCGTGATAAATCATCTCCTCAATCCGCTGCGCGCCCCAGCTCAGCGCGCTGATCACCTGCAGGCCATAGGTCTCCAGGATCGGGCGATAACGCGGGTTTGTATTGCGGACAACCACATTCGGAATCCGGTAATAGGAGCGGGCCAGGTGACCTACCACCGCATTGAGAATATCCGAATCCGTTACCGCTGCCACAGCATCTGCCTGCTCAATACCCGCCCGGTGCAGCACATCGCGGTTAATGGCTTCACCTTCATTAATCCGCCCCTCAAAATCCGCCGGCAGGTAGGTAAAGGCAAATTCCTCAGAATCGATGACCGAAACTTCGTGCCCGCGCTGGAACAAACGCCTGGCCAGTTCAGCACCCAGTCGGCCACAACCGACAATAACAACTTTCATAATCATTCTCCTGAGTCTACCAATGGGTTACCTCGGGCAGGCAAAGACCTTTTTCCCGCCGACCAGAGGTATCCGGACCAGACTCTAATCTACCAGGTAGGGAACGTTCGTAATAACAATGCCTTTACGGAACAAGAGCGCCTTCCGCAGCGTCGCCGCTGTATTCGTATGCAGGAAATTGGTCCACTGCTGGCGCGGGACAAACTGCGGCACGACAATGGTAATCACCTCATTCGCCTGGCGCTTTTGATAAATCTCGTCAATATAATGCAGCAGCGGCTCAATAAAACGCCGGTACTGCGATTCGATAATCACCAGGCGCACACCCTCGCCCCAGGTTTCCCATTTTTCCTGGATCCGGCGAGTCTCGTCTGAATCAATCGAAACATGAACCGCAGTGATATCATCCGACAACGTGCGCGCATAGCGCAGCGCAGCCAGCGTTCCGCGGTGCACGCCGCCAATCGGGAGGATGACCCGGTTGCGAACCACCCGCGCGGGGGCGCCGTAGTTATCCAGGGAAAGCCGCCGGGCCAGGTCGCGGTAGTGACGGTTAATCACCGAAAAGCCAATGACCAGGGCTGGGATCAGGATGATCACCACCCATGCACCGGATGTGAACTTAGTCACCGCAAAAATGATCATGACGAAGGCCGTGCAGACCGCGCCAAAGCCATTAATCGCCATTTTGACTTTCCATTTTGGATCGAAACGCAGCAGCGAACCGCGCTGCTGCACTTCCTCGCCCTCCGCGAGGTGACCAATCCGCCACCAACGCCTGGCCATGCCCGACTGCGACAGCGTAAACGAGAGAAAAACACCAATTGCATACAGAGGGATCAGCCTGGTGACGCTGGCCTGGAAAACAATGATGAGCAGCGATGAAAGGATCGTCAGGGTCATGATCCCGCGCGAGAACACCAGGCGGCTGCCGCGATAGGTCAGCTGGCGGGGCAGCAGGCCGTCGTTGGCCGTGATCGCGCTCAAGCGCGGGAAATCGGCAAAAGAGGTGTTGGCTGCCATCACCAGGATAATCGTGGTGGCGGAAATGGTCAGCAGATACAAGAGGCCGCGACCATCGAACGCCGTCCGCGAGAGCTGCGAGATAACCGTCTCTTCCGCTGAAGGCACGGCCTGAATGTGCGCCGATAAGAAAGAAATCCCTAACAACAAAGAGCCCAGGATCAGGGACATGAAGATTAATGTGATGCCGGCGTTCCGGCTGCGCGGCTCTTTAAAATTCGGGATACCATCCGAAATCGCCTCCACCCCGGTCAGCGCAGCCGAACCACTCGAAAAGGCGCGCAAGATCAAGAACAGGGTGATGCCACCTAATGGTTCCATGGCCAATTCCAACGGAGGCGGTTCAGTAACCGTTCCCAGCGGGCCAAATCCTAATCCTAACGGACCGAGGAAATAGCGAAGCAGGCCGTATACCACGTTGAGGTACATCATCACAACAAAGAAATAAGTCGGGATGGCAAAAATGATGCCCGATTCCCGCACGCCGCGCAGGTTAATCAGCATGATCAGCAGGACCAGCGCGACGGCAAGGTAGACCCGGTACTCAAAAATCGCCGGGAATGCCGAAACAATCTGTGCCACGCCCGAAGATATCGATACAGCCACCGTCAGCACGTAGTCGGTCAGGATCGCCGAAGCCGCCACTTTGGCCGGCAGTGCTCCCAGGTTATCCCGCGAGACGATGTAAGAGCCGCCCCCGTTTGGATAGGCATGGATGGTCTGCTCATAGGATAGCGTCACGATCGCCAGCAGTCCAGCAATCACTACCGAAAGTGGAAACACCACCCCAAAAGCAACCGTTCCCGCCGCGAGCAGGATGGCCAGCATTTCTTGAGTTGCGTAAGCGGTGGAAGAGAGCGCATCAGACGCAAAGACTGCCAAGCCAACTTTCTTACTGATGGTCTGATGCGGAGCATCGGCCGTTGCCAAAGGGCGTCCAATAAGGTAATCCATCCACGTGCGCGGAGGGTTTTCCTCCTTTGTCCGCCGTAAGACAATAGTGCCGTTCTTATCATCAATATTCATAATTTCTTTTCCAATCTACCAACAAGGCAATGATTTTGCCCTACAAAACGCTGGATTATACTTTCATCTGTGGCTGCCGTCAATCATTATAGTACGGTCCATTCGAAATTTGTTTATAAAAGAAAGTCATTGTAAAGTGGCTGAAAAGTGCTCCGTCTTCCGGAGAAGGGGGGCCTTCAGAGGGTCTGGTAAAGGATCATCCCCATCTTCCCTAAAATTCGATTATAATCACTATGTTTTCAGCAGTTGAATACTGCTTGCCCTGGCCAGTGTTGCCGGCAAGACCTTGTTGGCGGTTCGTTATAAAGACTCAAAAGGAGAGATTTGAAATGCCAATTCGAATTGGACCCCTGGAACTGGTCATCATCCTCGTGATCGTGATCCTGCTGTTCGGCGTCGGACGTATCGGCAAAGTAGCCGGTGAGTTAGGCAGTGGTATCCGAGCCTTCCGTGACGGCCTGCGCGATAAAAGCGAGGACGAAAAACAGGCCGAAAAGACCGAAGAAGACCAGAAATAGCCTGGCACCGAAAGATATTTACATGGTTCGACCGCCCGAATTGGCGGTCGAACCATGTTAAGAAACCCTTACCGGATCCCCCATTCCCTGCAGCACTGTCTGAAAAGTAATTACAACAACTCTGCTACGAGACCTTCAAAAGGCGCCAGGGCCAGATCTGCAAGGTCAATCTTTCCGGCCGGGCGATCGTGGGTCGAGAAGACCAGGCTCGCCTCCTTTGCCGGCAATAAAAAGTCACAATCAGCCGTCTCGGCGGTCATGTTCACGATCACCAGGCAGCGCTGGCCCGGGATAGCGCGGGTATATGCCAGGACCGCCTGCGATTCTGCGTCAACGGGCGCGTAGTCTCCGGCAATCAGCGCAGGATTCTGGCGTCGCATGCGCAGCGCGCGCCGGTAGAAATGCAACAGCGAACCAGGGTCTTTGTCCTGGTCTTCCACATTGACTCCCTGGGCATAATTTGGATTCACCGGCAGCCAGGGAGATATTCCCGCGGGAGAGAAACCGGCGTTTGCTGCGTTTGCCCACTGCATGGGTGTACGGTTCTTATCACGGCTAAACTGCACGGCCAGTTTCACCGCTTCTTCTTCCGGTAATGCGCCGATCGCTTTAGCCAGCCGGTAGTAATTCAACCCCAACTGATCCCGCACCTGGTCCAGTTTAATTTGAAAAGTATCCGTCATGCCGATCTCTTCACCGTTATAGAGGAAAGGCGTACCTTTCAAGGTGAGCATCAAGAGCAAATTCTGGCGGGCCAGCGCGTCGTTGTTTGCGCCGTCCCCAAAACGGTTGTACATCCGCGGTGAATCGTGGTTGCCCAACGTGTTGCAGGGCCATGAGATGCTGGGGATGAGAGCCAGGCGGTTTTTTTGATTTTCGCGCACCCAGGCCGGGGTCAGCCTCTCGGTTTGCGTCAGCGGGAAGTTGAAGACCATGTGGAGCTCATCGTCGCCAGAGCCATAGAAAGCAACCTCATCGGTTTCGCCGACCAGCACGCGGTCGTCGTATTCGTCAACCAGCGCGCGCAATTCCTTCATCAGGTCGTGAACGCCAGGCAGGTCGTGTTGGTGATGGAATATTTCTTCCCAGACAGGCGCCAGCTTCTGATATTCCTCGGGCGTCCTGGCCTGGTAACTCCGCGCAAGCAGCTCCTCCAGGCTCATCGAGGCCTGGTGATCGGGCAGCGCCTCATCCTCAAAAATGGTGCCGATGGCATCCAACCGGTAGCCATCGACACCCATGTCCAGCCAGAAGCGGACCGCATCAAACATAGCCCGCTTCACCTCCGGGTTGCGCCAGTTAAGATCGGGCTGTTGCTTGAAGAAAAAGTGGTAATAATAGGCCTCGGTACGCTCATCATATTCCCAGGCTGAGCCGCCAAAAGTAGATTGCCAGTTGTTGGGCGGTGAGCCATCCGGTTTGGCGTCCAGATATACCAGTCGCGCTTGGGGTTATCCCGGGTGGAGCGCGATTCGACAAACCAGCGGTGCTGGTCAGATGTATGGTTCAAGACCAGGTCAAGGATGACCCGAATCCCGCGTTTGTGGGCTTCCGCAAGAAATACCTTAAACTCTTCCAGCGTGCCATATTCCGGTTCCACATCCAGGTAATCAGAAACGTCATACCCGCAGTCCCATTGGGGGGACGGAAAATGCGGCGATAGCCACAGGGCATCGATACCCAGTTCCTGAAGATAGTCCAGTTTGGCGATGATCCCTTGAAAATCGCCGATGCCATCTCCGTTGCCATCCGCAAAACTGCGCGGATAGATCTGGTAAAAAACCGCCGATTGCCACCACTTCAATGAATTCATGGTTCGCTCCATGGTTATGAGATTTTTCTGTCTATGTTTTTGACTCGCCGGTGATCAGCCCAACTCTGCCGGGCTCGCCGGCCCTGCCGTCAATCCTGGCCATCCAGGATTTCTCCGGCCAGGCCGTCGTCGGTCATCTGGGCCGTGGTGGGATTCGGGGCGATCTGGGAGAAAAGGGAGTCGAACATCCGGCGTTCGAGGACGTCATCCTCGTCCCAGTAGGAGTAAGTGGAGGAGCCCCAGTAGACCAGTCCGCCCTTGTTATCCTGGAGCACCCAGGTCTCGCCAAAGACCTCGATTTGGCCAAAGTCGCCGCTGAGGCAGGCGTGGCTGGCGACAAAGGGAAAGGAGCCATAGTTGGTCAGGTTCTGC
>FWPV01014071.1_pt1 | contig 11851 bp, 7 predicted proteins | sample 2228371 | NCBI WGS metagenome assembly FWPV01 (sample SAMEA103939776, study PRJEB20133) | metagenome | reverse complement strand
TTAAAAATTTATCAAGACTATCGAATGGCACACTTGATTTTCTTTCCCCCTTAATTGAGGTAAAATTATTGATAGTTGCAATGTTTTTTTCAAGTTGCTCCGATAGGAAAATTATATTTTTTTCTATGGTTGTTTTGGTGTTAAGTAATTTTCTTGCCTCATGAAATGCTCCACGTGCTTCGTCCCATCTAAATTGTCGATAAAAGGCATAACCAAGATAATAGTAAACTTCTGCTTTTTCCCACCTTACTAAAACCTGTTTTAATAAGCTAATTGCTTGATCTATATTTTTATTCAGTTCAATAAGGCTTGCGGCATAAAAAAAAGTGTAAAGGTAATCGTCGGGGAAACGAGCCATTAATTTACTAAAACGTTCTGCTGCAAGGGAAAAATTTTTTTCTTCGAAAAGTTCTATGGCTTTTATTGCCTGGGGTGAAAGTGTGCGCTGACAGGTTCCACTTAAAGTAAGTCCTCCAAAAAAAATAATTAAAAAACCTAAGAATTTCATTCTGTCACGCAAAAATATTTGTTTTAGCTTATCTTTCAACAAAAATTATTTTTTAGTGTTTAATTTTTAATTAAATGCAAATATAAACTAATCATAAAATCAAAAAGATATGTTAGAAGTTGGAAGTGTGGCACCAGACATTCATTTGCCCGATCAAAACGGAAATATAATAAGTTTAAAAAATTATGTAGGAAAAAAAGTCATTTTATATTTTTATCCTAAGGACGACACTCCGGGTTGTACCGCCGAAGCTTGTAGTTTTAGAGATAATTATCAATCCTTAATTGATAAGGGTTTTGTAGTTATAGGTATTAGTGCCGATGATGAAATTTCTCACCAAAAATTTGCTAACAAATATAATTTGCCATTTTCGTTGGTTGCCGACACCGATAAGAAAGTTATTAAAGCTTATGGTGCCTGGGGTGAGAAAGTGCTCTATGGAAAGCGTTCGGAAGGAATACTACGTAAAACATTCGTAATTGATGAAGAGGGTAAAATATTACATATCATTAATAAGGTAGATACTCAAAACGCAACCCAACAGATTCTCGATTTATTAAAATAATAGCCTTGCTCCTTTTTACCTTTAAACAAGACTTCAAAAAAATGTTAAATTAAACATTTATAGCTTTTTAATAGCTATTCATTTATTTTTCTACCTTTGTAGGAAATAATTTTTTTCATGCTTAACCTTTTTATAACCATTCGTTTCCTTGATATTGTTGATATATTACTGGTAACTATACTTATGTACCAGTTTTATTCTCTTATAAGAGGTACAGTAGCCATCAATATTTTTATTACAATTTTTAGCATTTATTTACTTTGGTATGTTACCAAAGCCTTAAATATGCAATTGTTATCTTCCATACTCGGACAGATCATAGGTGTAGGAATCATTGCTTTGGTAATTGTATTTCAACCCGAGATACGTCGGTTCTTGATGTTAATGGGAACCCGATACCTTTCGAGAAAATTTTCGCTGGAAAATCTTTTTCTAAATAGAGATGTGATACCACAAATAAAGATTAAGGAGATTGCCAGGGCATGTAATGAAATGTCGAAAAACAAAATTGGGGCATTAATAGTTCTGGAACGTAACTCTGCCCTTCAGTTATATGCCGAAAGTGGTGTTGTAATTAATGCTCAAACATCGGCTCCTTTAATAGTTAGTATTTTTTTTAAGAATAATCCTCTTCACGATGGAGCCATTATTATTATTGAGGATAAAATTTTTGCCGCTCGATGTGTACTTCCCTTATCAGAGAGTACTAATCTTCCATCTCAGTTAGGACTCAGGCATAGAGCTGCCCTGGGCATCAGTGAATTAACGGACTGTTTTGCCATTGTGGTTTCCGAAGAAACTGGGCAGGTCTCCATTGCTGAAGATGGAAACTTAGACATCAATGTTAGCTTAAAAACGCTTATGAAAAGACTTAATAACTTCCTGGCCAATAGATGAGTAGTACCCTTTAAGGGAAGGAACTACTTCGTTGTATTTATTCTCTAAGTGTAGCATAGTAGGATAGGGGAGTAATTTTTAAATCGCCGAGTATACTTCAAAAGAAATTAAATTATGCTATAAAAATCAATCTTGACTGGCATATCCATATTATGGAAATGTTTATTTATTTTCTTTTTTATTGTTCATTAAAAATTCTCGAGGTGTCATACCATATTCTTCCTGAAAACGTTTGGCGAAATAAGAGCTATTGGTAAAGCCCACCTCGTACATTACTTGTGAGATGTTTCCTTGTCCGGCTAATAAAAGTTGAGCTGCTCTTTGCAAACGCATTTTACGGATAAAATCATTGGTTGATAACCCTGTAAGTGCTTTTATTTTTCTATAAAGATGGGTAGAACTTAATCCTATTGCTACACTAAGATCTTCAACGGTAAGCTCGGGATTAGAAAGGTTTTTTTCTACTAATTCAATTATTTTTTCTAATAATTTTTGATCCAGTGGGGTGAGAGTTGGTAGATTTGCAGTTACATGCATTTTATGTTGAAAATGTTTTCGTAAGTTTTGTCTTTGTTGTAACAATTTTTCAAGACGTATGAGTAAATGTCTTTCATCGAAAGGTTTGGTAATGTAATCATCGGCACCATAGTGAAATCCTTTTATTTTATCATCGACATGGGATAAAGCAGTAAGAAGGATTATGGGGATATGGCTCAAGCGTGGGTCGGTTTTTAATCTCTCGCATACCTCAAAGCCACTCATCTCGGGCATCATAACATCGGAGATAACTATATCGGGTTCGTACTCAAGAATTCTTCTTAATCCATCCTTTCCATTAAAAGCATACAATACGTGATACTTCAATTCTATGAGTTTCCCAATGAATTGAATAATTTCTATATCGTCTTCAATAATGAGTACTGAAGGAGCGTTGGGATCTTCGGGAGTATTAAATTGTAAAATCATAGTATCGGGGTAAAAGTTTAGTGTTTGATCTGCTATCTCTTCCCAAAGAATATTTTGATATTCCTCATGTGTTGTATGTATAGGAATATTATTTTTAATAAAATATGTAGGGTGTACAGCCAAAAAAGCTGTGAAAACAGATCCTTTATTTTCTTCGCTTACCACTTCAATATTACCTCCATGCAGGTTTGAAAGTTCTTTACAGAGTGTAAGTCCAATGCCTGTCCCCTTTGTAAAAACATTAGAGGGGGTAAGTACTTGATAATAACGTTTAAAAATATGTTCAAGTTTTTCGGCAGGGATGCCTTTACCTGTATCAGAAACCCTAAGAACAAGATAAAAGATATCATTTTCTATAAGGGTTTTTTCTTTATTTTCATTGAGAAAATCCACCTCAAAACATATAGTTCCTCCGTAAGGAGTAAATTTAAAAGCGTTGGATAAGAGATTGAAAGCAATGGTCTCCAGTACATTTTCATCTATGATTAGGCTAACATTTTTGAGAGGGAAAAATGCAGAATATTGAATTGTACTGGATTGAGCTTTGCTTTTAAATAGCTCTACTATTTCTTTTAAAATGGGAATAATGTTTCTTTTATGAACTTTGAGTTCGTAATTGCCCGATTCTACTTTTCTAAATTCAAGAATTTGATTTATAAGATGAAGTAAACGTTTACTTCCTGAATGAATAAGTAACAGTTGATTTTTGATTTCCTCTTTCAAATCGTTTCGACTAAGAATTTTTTGTAGGGGGCCTAATATTAGGGTGAGAGGGGTTCTAAACTCGTGGGATATATTGGTAAAAAACTGTAGCTTAAGTTCATTATATTCTTCACTTTTTTGGCGTTCCAGGCGTTGTAATTGAATTTCATGCCTGTAACGTGCCCTTGCAAGAATTTGTTGACGGAAGAAGTATAATAAGACTATAAGTATAAAGCCGTAAATAAAGAAAGCCCAAAAGGTTTCGTAAAATGCTGGGAGAATAGTAATTTTAAGTTGAGTAATATTTTCATTCCATACGCCATCCACATTAGTAGTTTTAACCTTAAAAGTATAATTACCAGGGCGTAGATGGGAATAAGTAGCATAACGTCGTGAAGCATCGGTATAAATCCAAGTTTTATCAAAATTTTCAAGCTGATAGGCATAACGTAATTTATTTTGCGAACGGTATACCAGTGCGGCAAATTCAATAGTAAAAGGATAATCGTTACGTTTCAGTGTAATATGTGGTGTGAATAAAATAGATTGTTTGAGTATTGAATTTTTATCGTTCGTTACTTTTACAGTTTGGTTGAAAAGTTGAAAATTGGTGATGTATACTTTTGGAAAATTACGTTCAATAAATATACTATCGGGATAGAATATATTTAAACCATTGATGCCTCCAAAGTACATTTTAGAATTTTTCCCTTTGTAATAAGCATTCCAATAAAACTGATTACTCTGTAGGCCATCGTCCATAGTATAATTTTGGAAAGTATTATCGAGGGGATTATACTTCGAAAGTCCATTATTGGTGCTTATCCATAGATTTCCAGTCTTGTCAGAGAGTATTCCGTAAATTATATTTCCGGCCAGACCATTTGCATCGGTTAGGGGCATAAATTCTATATGAGCAATTCGTTTGTTGTTCCATTTTACATTTACCCTTATCATACCACCTGTGTATGTTCCAAGGTATAAGTTCTTTCTTAAATCTTCCTCAAGGGTAAGAATACGATTCTCAACCAATCCCTTTTGAAGGTAATTTTGTTTACGAAAATGATAAATGGTATCGATAATTAATTTTTCAAAATCTTTAAAAACAATGCAATTAAGTCCATCGAAAGTAGCTATCCAGAGTAGATGGTTCTGAGTCCAGAGTATACGGTTTATGGAATTAGCGGTAAGTTTTCTTTCCCTAATACTATCATGGTCGATACGGTGCACTTGTAAATTGGTAGGAGAAAAAATAAAAAGCCCTCCGTTGCAGGCCAACCATATACGATTTCTCGAATCGCAAGTAATTTGGTTGATGTAATCGGGGATACCTGTTGTTTGAATACGATATAAATCAAAAGATTTGGTGTTAAGCCTACAAAGTCCTCCGCCCCAGGTACCTATCCACAAATCTTTTTTTGTTTTAAATAATGCACTGATGATGTTATGACTCAAACTATTCATTCGTGCTGGTTGATGTGAAAAATGTTTAAAGTTTTTTCCATCATATCTATTGAGTCCTCCTCCGTAAGTACCTATCCAAAGTATTCCTTCATCGTCTTCGTACACAGAGCGAATGGTGTTATTGGAGAGAGAATTTGGATTTCCTGGTTCGTTTTTAAGCCAGGTAAATTTTTTAGGACTTATGTCTACCAGGTTTACCCCATTATTAATGGTACCTATCCATAGATATCCTTCTGGATCTATATGTAGAGTTTCTATATAATTATCACTCAGGCTATTACGGTCAGAAGGGTTTTGTTTCCACGAGTAAAAACATTGACAGCTTAAATTATATTGATTTAAACCTCCCGATTTGGTTCCAATCCATACATTTCCTTTTCTATCGATATCGATAGCAGTTATAGAATTATCAGTCAGAGAATTAGGGGTATTTTTTTCAGCAAAATAATGAATGATATTAAAAGAACTTAAAGAAATGACGTTTAAACCCTCCTCTGTTCCAACCCAAAGGGTATTATTTAGGGTATTTTCAGCTAATGCCGTAACAATGTTATTGGTAAGATGTGCATAAGTACGAGTATTGAAATACCTTATTATTTTTTTCCTCTGCGGGTCGAATTGATATAGTCCTTTATTTGTTCCAATCCAAAAAGTGCCATCAGAAGTTTCGAGTATCGCTCTAATATCGCTCGGCTCTTCGTGTGTTTCCTGGAAAAACAATTTATATCGAATAAAAGTTCTTTTTTTACTATTATAACTGCATAACCCATTATTTGTACCTATCCATAGTATACCTCTACGGTCTACTATCATAGATTGGTGATGAAATATAAAGTCGGAAGGTAGACTGTTATTTTCTCTGGGATTATGAAAAAAGTTTTTAAAACTGTTGAGATATGGATTATAGCAGTTGAGTCCTCCACCTTGTGTTCCAATCCAAAGATTTCCTTCATTGTCCTCAACAATGGTACTAATAAAATTATCAGAAATGCTATTGGAATCATTTACATCATGACGATATATTAAAAAAGTGTGTCCATCATATCTATTAAGACCATCGATGGTACCTATCCATATAAAGCCTCTGCTATCTTTATAGATGCTGGTAATTGAATTATTGGAGATTCCATGTTCAAGTGTTAGCTTATGAAATAAAAAATAATTTTCAATAGCATAAATATTGGGGAATTTATAGAGTATGAAAATTGTGAGAAATAAATGGTATATAAAATTGATCAACCACTTCATTTTATTATAAAATAAGAGATAAAATTAAAATTATTTATTTTAACTTCCAGTAAGACAAAAAAAATAAATTCTTTAACCTATGCGAAATAGTAAAAGTATAGTGAATTAAATTATATTACGGATGAATAATTAGCATTTTACTTATAAAAGTCTGGTCTTCAGATGAGAATTTAACTAAGTATATACCTGAGAGGAACGAAATACAGTCGAGGGTTATTTCATTATTTTCGGGAGAGAAAAAGATAGTTTGTTGCCATTTTAGTTGTCCATTGAGAGCAATAATGGATAAAGTTCCTTGCTGACTAACATTGACAGGGAAAATAATTTTTACTTTTTCATGAGCGGGGTTGGGAATAATTTCTAAGTTACTGCTGTAAAGATTAATAGTAAAGCTTCCAAAAGAATTATTGTTGGCATCGACCTGTAACCAATATTTTTCTCCGGGCACTACCGATACATTATTGAGAAAAGCATTATTACCTTTGCTTGTATTATCGTTTGCTGCAATGATTTGATATTTTGAGGCAAGTAAATCGTATGCTGAATTACTTTTATAGATAGCCATTCGTGTATCCAGTCCTTGGGATAAAATATTTATTTTTCCGGTTGCTGGTGCTATAAAAGTAAACCATAGACTACGATTAACAACATTTAGGGTATTTTCTGCATTATAGCACCAATTGTCAGGTACCGAACATCCACCCGTAGGGGGGTGAGGTTCTCCCTCCTCATAAGTAGCACAGGTATTATCGAATGGTCCATTTATTCCCAAATTTAATGGTAAGGCATTTTTTACTTTATCGTTAGCAATATTTTGCACCACAATCTTAATAGAATCGGAATATATACATTCGCCATGGTATGCTGTTACCCGAATAGATGTCTCATATGAGGTATTATTGATGTCTGTATCTTTTTGGGTAAGATATAATTTATTATTAATTATATCACTATAAAAACGTTGGGTATCGAAATTAAAATCAAACAGATAGGCACCACTTGCTTCAAACAGTAGGTTCTTAATATCTTTTCCGCACAAATTTTTTTCGAAAGGATAATTAACAAATTCAGTTTGAATACTACCTGGGGTTATTTTCTTAATTAAAGAATCTTTTCCGAAATTGTTGCTTACAATAAGTTTAATAGTATATTCATTATTTTCGAAGAAGGCGACAACAGGATTTCTGGAGCTATCATTTGTTTGTTGTTGGTTATTATCGGGAAGGAATTGAAAAGAATTGGGAGTAATAATCCATTTCCAGTTTTTAACACCATTTATTGAGGAATCGCTTAGTAAAACTGGAGCGTTCGTACAGGGTTGAGTAGGTAAGAGGGCAAAATTTGCAATGGGAATAACTTTGCCATCTGTGCCAAGAATTTTTTTAACACCGGTATTATCGGGGTCAAGCCAATATTTAAGTTGTTTTGAGGGGAGAGCGCCCAGATTCCACGAAACATGAAGGGCACCATAATAATTGATGGTGTTATCGCCACCATGAAGCTGTCCAATTATAAGTTGTTCGCTATTGAGTAAAGGTGAACCTGAGGAACCAGAATTGGTATTACCATTGGTAAATTCTACCTCCCAGTGGGTATATTTAGGTGTGTTAGAACCATCATCCCAGTTTATAACGTAGGGATATATTCTCCCCTTTTTATTACTATAGGCTATTGATTTATTAAGTCCCTTGGGATGATGTATAACAGAACTTTCTAAAGGGGCGTCACCCGAAACATCCCATCCTGCAAAAAAAGGTTTATAATCATCGGGAGGATTTTCTAAAAGTTTTAGTAGCGAAAAATCGGTTTCCGCAGCATTAGCACAAAGTAAACTACCCGATAATGTTTGATGGGTATTGGTAACAATTCCATTACAGGCATTGGTTTCATAATTAAAATATACTATTACCGAAGCGGCAGATAAATTATTGTTAATACAATGGTTGGCCGTGAGAAAGTATGGAGTAGCATCGAAACGGGCATTATTAATAAGAGAACCGGTACAGTAATAACTTCCATCGTAATCGTCGAAAATAATTCTGCAAATGGCTCGCTTTGTGGTTTGCCAATTTTCCCAACCCGAACAATTGATATCGTTGTATTGAATGACCGTTGTTAAATCTTTGTAGACTTTTGCTACCGATTGAATAATTACTGTACCCTCGAATGATACCTTTAAAGGTTCTTCATATTCTATAATAACTTCATCGCCCTCCAGCGGTTGAATGGCAAATATTCCTTCAGGCTTATTATTGATATGTGTATATGCCCCTAAAATTCTTGTATGTTGAGAATTGTAGAGAAATAATTTTGCCTTCTCGGGTATGTAAAAATTTCCAAATCTTACCCCTATTGCTTTTGCATTGGGAATTTTTATCTTATGTTGCCAGATAGTAATGGAGTCTCTTACTTGAAATCGGGTTCCCTTATCTTTAAGGTCAATATTAAGGTATTCCAATACAGCAAAACGATTGTTAATATGCATTAACGAATCGCTTGTAAGCAAACTATCTGTTGATAGTTCTCTAAGAACGATTGAGGAAATATCACCTGCATATTTTAGATGTGTGCGAAAAGTATAAGGAAGTTCTTTTGTACTTATCTGAGCATTTGTCTGCTGATATAATACAAGTAAAAATATTAAAAATACAATTTTAATTTTAATGCTCATGATTTAACTATTAATAACCTTCCAATGATGTATGAAGAGCTTCCATTGGATAGTGAAAAAAGATATTAGCAGTAGCTGTAAATATTTCGGCTGTTTCCGTTGTGTAATACCAACGCTGTCCATTTTTTTCACATCGGTTTTCTATTTCAGGGTGTCTTTTTAAATAATCGGCAAGGCTTTTTGCTACTATTTCACCCTGGGGAATAACATTAACAGAGCGTGGAAGAAATTGATATATTTTGTTTAGTAGCAAAGGATAATGTGTACAGCCTAAAACAAGGGTATCGATAAGAGGATTAGAATCTAATATATTATGCAAATGTTTTTTTACAAAGTAATCTGCTCCATCGCTTTCGTGTTCTCCATTTTCAATTAGTGGCACCCACATGGGACAAGCTTCCTGAATAACTTCAATGTCGGGAAATAATTTTTGAATTTCAATAACATACGATTGGGAATAAACCGTACCAGAAGTGGCCAAAATCCCTATATGTCTTGTAGAGGTATATTGACTAACATTTTCAGCCATGGGACGAATAATACCCAATACTCTACGGGTAGGATCTAAAAGCGGAAGATCTTTTTGTTGAATGGTGCGAAGGGCTTTTGCAGAAGCAGTATTGCAAGCCAGTATAACCAGGGGACAATTACGTTCGAAAAACCATTTTACTGCTTGAAGTGTATATTTATATACGGTATTAAATGATCGAGAACCATAGGGCGAACGTGCATTATCTCCCAGATAAAGATAATCGTATTGAGGAAGTTCGCGAATGATTGACTCCAATACGGTTAATCCCCCATATCCCGAATCAAATATCCCTATTGGCATAAAAGAAAAATTCTTATTGCTTATGCTTTTTATTTGTAAAATATTTATTTAAAAAAATAAAAATGGCTGCTCAAAAAAAGCAGCCTTAATTATTTTTTTTCTTTATTTAAGTTTCAATTTGCTTTTTACCAGTGGTAAAATATCCAAACTGCTATCGGAATGAAATAATACCACTCCCGAACTCAGATCGAGGATATAGGTAAAGCCGTTTTCACGTGCTACTTCTTCAATAGCTTTATTGGCTTTATCTAATATTGGCTTATATAATTCTGAGCGTTTTTTTTGTAAGTCCTGTTCTGCATTTTGAGCAAATTGCTGAATGCGCTGTTGAATATTTTGTAATTCATCCTCCTTTGTCTGACGTACTAAGTCGGTATAGCTATCTCTTTTGCTTAAATAATCCTGGTATTTATTATTAAGCTCCACCTGCATAACCTCAAGCTGTCCCTGCAATTCCTTTTGCATTTTTTCAAGTTTGAGCATTGCCGAATCCGTTTCAGGCATAGCTTGCAAAAGTTCCTGGGTATTGATATGTCCAATTTTTAGTGCTTGTTGTGCTGTAGTACCTAAGGTTATAAAAAGTATACATGCGCCGATAATAATCTTTTTCATCTTCCTAGTTTTTATCATTTTAATTTTGACAAATATAGTAATTAATTTTTATAACCTAATCTTTGCAGTATAGCATCGCTTTTATCGTATTTTGGGTCGTTGTATAGGATAGTAGCCCCTGCAGCCGTGTCAAAAATTATAGCATATCCCCCCTCTACGGCCAATTCCTTGGCGGCTCGGTATATTTCGTCCTGAATAGGTTTTATAAGTTCATCTCGTTTCTTAAACAGTGCACCATCGGTTCCAAAGTACTTGCGTTGCAATTCTTTGGCCTCTTTTTCTTTTTTCAAAATTTCCTCCTCTCGCTTCTTCTTCATCTCTTCGGTAAGTAAAACCTTCTCCGATTGATAATCACGGTACATCTTATCAACCTCTGAATAAAGGGCTTCAACCTCTTTTTGCCATCCCTCCGATAACTTATCGAGTTGATCCTGAGCTTGTTTATATGCAGGAATGTTGTTCAAGATATAGTCGGTATCGATGTATGCAAATTTTTGCCCTTGTATCCCAGTTACCAGTATTATGCTTAAAATACTTATTATTATTGTCCTTTTCATAGTATACCGTTTTATGATTTTTTAATTTGTAAAATTGAACTTTTTATAGCAAATAACGAAAAAAGTAATTGAAAAATTTCTTAAATTATTCTTTCATTTTTAAATTTTCTCCATATTAAAAGTGAAACGTTTTTTATTTACCTTTTAAGCTACTTAATTTGTAAAAATTATGTTATCTGAACGATACTTTAATTTTTTTCTTTTTAAAAATCTCTATTTCAACCTCGTGCACTAAAGTGGTAGTTTAGTTTCAAAAGCAATATTTAGGCATAAATCTATAGAAAAAGAAAAATTTTACTCTACAGGAAACTTTTTTCAATAAAATGATCAATATCGTGATAAGATTTCATAGTGCTAATTCTTAATTCAATTATCTTCCTTTCCAATGCCCTATTTATGCACATTTGCAGGAATTACTATTCATGTTCATTCTAATTTTAAATTTTTTACCTAAATGTTTTTGAAAGATTTATAAGTCAATGGTGAAACTTTGTTGAATGAAAATTTCCCTAAATTACATAGGCGCATTAAAATGCATATTCTATCTGAATTTATTTTTTGGGAAATTAATTATATAAAAAAACGAATGAGCACAAATTTTAAAACCCTATTAAGGATGAACAACTCGACCCTGAAGGAAATTTTAGATAGAGATTATCAAAATATGTAATTCAGTATATTTTTTAATAAAAATTTTTTTTTAATCAAAAATATTTTTAATTTTGACCGAACGTTCAGTCAATAAAAAATGAGTCCACGTACCTCAAAACAATTGGAAGAGATAAAGCAAGAGAGAAAAGAAAAGATTATGCAAATAGCAATTAAGTTG
>FWPV01009816.1_pt1 | contig 11856 bp, 9 predicted proteins | sample 2228371 | NCBI WGS metagenome assembly FWPV01 (sample SAMEA103939776, study PRJEB20133) | metagenome | reverse complement strand
AGCGGCGTAGCGCCAGGGACAAGCTTCCCGCTTTAGCGGGGAGTAGTTGACTCGATCGGCTGTGGGGTGGGAAAGATGATGTCGAATGCCTCCGGCGCGTGCTCGCGGACGATGGCGGCAGTCAACGCGTTGGCGGCGCACACGGCGCGGTACAGCCGGGCGCTGCGACGCTCTGTCCGCTCCTGGGTCTGGAAGTCTACGCCGTACAGGCCGAAGCGGTAGCGCGGATCGTAGCCTTCCGCCCATTCGAAGTTATCCACCAGGCTCCAGAAGAAGAAGCCGCGCACCGGGTAGTTGTGCATGCAGGCCTGCCAGACGGCCCGCAGCGTGCGGGCCAGGTAGGCGGGCCGGATGCTGTCATCGGCATCGGGCACGCCCATCTCGGTGATGTAGATCGGTTTACGGACGAGCCGATACAGGTGTTTGATGCGCGGCAGCGCCTGCTCCGGGGCCAGTTCGCCCCAGTCCTTGGGGCCGCGTGGCCGGCCGTCCGGCGCCCGCATCTCGATGAGCGGCAGCGTCGGCGAAGCCGGGTTGAAATAGATGTGCTGGGCGGCGTAATATTGCAGCCCGATCCAGTCCAGCGTCCCCCGCGCTTCGGGGATGCTGGACGAATGGAGCAGGAAGTTGAGCCGTCGCCCGTTGAACGGGCCGAAGATGGCCTCGTTGAACAGGTAGTGGAGCAGGCTGGCGCCCAGGTGCCCGATCAGGGGTGTGCCGGGGAACAGGCTCTGCTGGTGCTTGGCAAAGCCGACCTGTGCTGCCGGCTGGAGGGCCTTGATCGCCCGATAGGCGGCAGCGTGGCCGCGCACCAGACCCGCGATCACCCGGAAGGTTTCTTCCAGGCTGCGGTGGCCGGGCGGCCAGCGACCGATCAGGTAGCTCTGCACGGCGTAGACGACCGGCTCGTTGATCGTGCACCACAGCCTGACCCGCTTGCCAAGCGCCTCCGCCACCCGTGCCGCGAAGCGGGCGAACAGGCGCGGGGTATCCTCATGCAGCCACGCCCCGCGCTCCTCCAGCCACAGCGGGTTGGTGAAGTGGTGGAGCGTGACCATCGGCTCCAGTCCTCTGGCGTGCAGGTCATCGAGCATGGCCCGGTAGCGGTCGAGCGCCGCCGTGTCCCAGCGGCCCGGCTCCGGCTCGATGCGGCTCCACTCCACGGACAGACGCAGGGCGTTATTGTGCAGGGACGCCGCGCGGGCGAAGTCCTCCTCGGCGCGGCCATTCCACCAGTCACAGGCCGCCCCGCTGACGTGATCTCCAAAGATGCGCCCGCCGCCCAGCGCCTCCCAGGCAGACCAGTTGTTGCGGTTGCCGCCTTCTACCTGGTGGGCGGCGGTCGCCGTGCCCCACAGGAAGCCCGGCGGGAAGTGCAGTTCGGCTTGCAGACTGTCGCGCATATGCCTCCACCTTCAGACGACAGCAGTGCTTTGGAAAAAGTCCGTGCAGATCGCACGGCGTGCACGGATCACAGGCTAGCGGTCAGTCATTCCCCTGTGTTTCAGCCGCCGCCAACGCCGCGGCGATACGCTCCGCCTCGTCCAGCGGGCGGCCAGCGGCATCGACAGCCTGCATGGCTCCCTCGATGGCCCGTGTCCGGACGCGCCCCGGCGCGTAACGGTTGTTGACGAGTTGCGGCGCGTCCAGCAGACCCAGCGCCACCGCCCGCGCCAGCACGTCCGGGCTGGTCAGCGGATCATCATCCGCGCCCGCGCCCAGCGTCCGGATCGCCTCGATCAGGCGTTGCGTGTCTGCGATCAGCGCCGCCTTACGGGCCTGCACAACCGGGTCAGCAGCCATATCCGGGTTGCCGCGCAGGGCTGTCTCCACTACCTCCTGCGTCATCACGCAGGCCTCGATCACCTCGTCGGCAGTGGCGGCATGGTGCGCTTCTGTGTGGCCAACCACATGGATGATATGCGGGCGGAGGGCCATCTGCAACATCGTGCTCTGGGCCAGGTGCGCCCGCGCCCGGCGCAGATCGACCGGCTGGCTGAGCAGGCCGGTGCGGGTTTGCCGCCAGATGCGGAAGTCGTCGCTGGCGAAGGACTCGGTCAGTTCGACAATCGCCAGGGCGCGGGCCAGATCCATCCGGTTGGAGAGCTGCGGCGGACTCTGGAACATGTAGGTCATGATATAGTCGCGCACGCCGCAGTGCCGGGCGTTGTAGACGTAGAGGTATGCTGATGCGCAGACAACCACATCCGGTGCATCGCGCATCCCCCAGTGGTACGACTCGTTGCCCTCCACCGGGATGTCGCGCTCGCCATGCCAGCGCATCAGCGCCTGGTGCTCAGCAATGGATTGCGCCAGCGGTGACGGCCCGCGCCCGTCCATAGCATTGAACCAGAACAACGAGGTGGCGCACCAGGCATTGTCGATGGTGCGGATGAGCATCTCAGCGTAACGCAGGTGATCGGCCGTGCCGGAGTAGGCCCGCAGCAGCGGGTAGTTACCCCGCCGGCTGGCTGCGTACAGGGCGCGCAGATCGTCCTCCGTACGGAAGGGCACGCCGCCTGCGCCCTTGCTGCGCGGGTCCTGGCGTTCCGGATGGAAGAAGTTCTCCTGCGCATCCTGGTCAGAGCCAAGCGAGATCACATCCAGCGCGCCGGATTCGGCGATACGGGCGATGCCTTCCACGGTCGGAGCGATGGTCTGCGCCGGCAGACCAAAATGGTGGCGCAGGATCGGGTAGGGGGCCTTCCAGCGGATGCGGTCAACGGCCCGCTGCGGGAAAGATTCCGGCCCGGCCTCCTCCGACGATTCGCCGCGCAGAGCGACTCGGATGGCATGGGGCGGCTCCTCACCGGAGAAGACGGCGTCAAAGTAGTCAAACTCACGGGCGACTTCCGCTACCGGCGGTGTCCCGCCGAAGAAGATGCGCTTGCGGCCTAGCACGCCGGCTGCCCGCAACATCCCCTCCAGTTCCCTCAGGAGCGTCCGGGCGTTCTCCGGCGTCAGGCGATAGCTGACGCCGATCACGTCCGGATCAAAGGCGATGATGGCATCGATGAAGGCCTCGGGGTCGGTGGCCGGGCCGGTGAAGTACGTCTGGCAACCGGCTTCCTCGGCAATGGCCAGGAAGCGGGTCACGCCGGCGACATGGACGCAGTCGCCCAGGCTGCCGGCCAGCACGCGGGTGGGCATCCCGGTCATCATATCCTCCTGGGGAATACAGACAACGGCTCAGCCCGAAGACCGGTGATTGGCTTCGGCGCAGCCGGTATTAACAAGGTTGGTAATCTCCGTCAGGGAAAGCCCCTCCAGCCCCATACGGGCCAGCGTTCGGCCCCGGTAGCGATAGTCTGTGCCGTGCAGGACACAGGCCAGCTGGATCATGGCCTCCATGCCCCACACATCGACGCCGAAGCGCCGCCCCAGCTCGGCGATGGGCACCATGCTGTAGGGTACATCCTCGAAGATGTAACGGTGGCGCAAGGAACGCGGGGCGTTGATGCCCTTGTAGCCGGGATTGTCGTGGATGGCCTCGTATAGATCCTCGCCATGCGCGGAGTAGGCGCGGGCCAGCCATTCCAGGGCGGTCTGCGCCCTGACGCCCATTGCGGTGGCCACAGTCACCCGCTCGCGGTCGAGCCGTTCCAGCAGGCGGGCGGTGGATGGCGTGACGCCGTCGATGTAGAACTCGAACTCGCCGCCGGTGGCCTCGATCCAGCCGGCGTTGAGCAGAGTCAGGGCGGGGTGGAAGATCGCGCCCATGTTGTTCAGACTGGTGTAGAGCACGTTGGGCGCGGCAATGAAGCTGGGATAGATCTCCTGGACGAGATCGAGCACCTGGGGTGTGCGCGTGGCGGGCAGGGCAGCCAGCGGCACGGCATCCTTGCGGCGGAAGATGCGCGCCTCCGCCGGCCCCATGCTCCGGCTGGCGAAGATGAAGGTCTCCGCCTCGGCAATGGTGACCTCTGCGGTGCAGTTCTGTTCGGCCAGTACCTGGCGGAATTCCAGCGCGCCGCCGGTGCGCCCGGGGTTGAGGACCACCACCTGGCCGTCCTGCAGGTGCGGGGCGCAGGTGAGGGCGACATCCCGGTGAGCGGAGGCGGGCACAACAACCATGATCAACTGCGATCCGGCCAGTGCCTGGGCGATATCGCTGGTTGCCAGCCTCAGACGGCCAAAGGCCTGGCGGCCGTCTTCCAGATCGACCGTGATCCCGCCGCGGGCATCGATCGCCGCGATATTCTCGTAGCTGCGGTTGTAGAGACAGACGCGGTAGCCACGCACTGCCAGGTCGGCGGCCATGGCTTTGCCGCCATGCCCGGCGCCGATGATGGTGATCTGCAATTCCTGCGGGTACTGTTGACTGGCCATGCTCGCTCCCTGGAAACAAACGGGCGAGGGTTGTCTCTTCGGCAAGCTCCTCGCCCTCGGGCGCAGTGCTATGATCCTATTATACCCGCTGGTGGACGGTTCCTAGATGTTAAAGCGGACTGTAATAATGTCACCATCCTGCACGGTGTAGGTCTTGCCTTCCAGCCGTTGCTTGCCCGCTGCCTTGACCGCTTTCATATCGCCCAGCGCGCGCAGATCGTCAAAGGCGGTGACCTCTGCCCGGATGAACCCGCGCGCCAGGTCAGTGTGGATCACTCCCGCCGCTTCCACCGCCGTCGCCCCGACAGGTACGCTCCAGGCCCGCACCTCATCCTCGCCCACCGTGAAGAAGGACTGGATGCCCAGCAGCTCGTAGCTCAGACGGATCACGCGGGAAGCGCCCGGCTCGCTGATGCCGTATTCCGCCAGGAACAGAGCGCGGTCGTTCGGATCCAGCTGGGCGATCTCCGCCTCAACCTTGCCCTGCAGGCTGATCATATGCGCCGGATCGTGCCTGTTGTCGTTCAGCAGATCAGCCGGGGGGACGACTGTCTCTCCACAGTTGAACAGGACGAGCATGGGCTTGAGCGTCAGCAGGCCGTAGCCGCTGATCAGCTTGCGCTCTTCGGCGGTCAGGGCCAGCTCGCGCAGCGGACGCTCCGCTTCCAGGTGGGCGCGCAGACGCTCCATCAGCGCGGTCTCCATCTCGTTCTGGCGGCGCGTATCCGGCTTCTTGATCCATTCGTCCTTCAGTCGTTCCAGCCGCCGTTCCACCGTGATCAGGTCAAGCAGCAGGAACTCGCCATCCAGCATGGCCACATCGCGGGCCGGATCGATGCTGCCCTGCGGATGGGGCACCGTTTCATCAGCGAAGACGCGCACCACATGGAGAAAGCCGTCCGCCTGGGCCAGCTCGTTGCGCAGCGGGCCGCTCAGCCCGCCCTCGCCCAGGCCGGTTTCCAGCCCGCCGATGTCCTTGTAGGTCACCGTGGCGTAGGTGGTCTTTCTGGGCCGGTAGAGGGCGCTGAGGAAGTCCACCCGTTCGTCAGGCACAGGCACGACGGCGGTATGGACTTCCATCTGACCGGAACCGCTGAAGCCGGTCGGCAGGTTCTGGCCGGTCAGCGCGTTGAAGATCGTGGTTTTGCCGCTCTGCGGCAGGCCGATAATGCCCAGGCGCATCTCGGTAGTCCCTTCAGCCCTGGCCCGGCAGCGCCGGGCGGGGCGGCTTACGTCCGGATCTGGAAGGGGATGATCGTCACCGCCACGTTTTCCATCTGGCTGAGCGTCAGGTTGAAGATCAGGGCGCTGTTCTGGTGCAGCACCTGCTCCCAGAAGTTGGGCATGGCCAGGTGACCCATAACGACGTGAATGAAGCCTTCCGGATCTTTCTCCCGGATCTGCTCGACGTACTGCGCGATCGGATCGGAGAGCAGGCGGTAAGGCGACTCCAGAACGACCAGTTCACCCTCGCCGATGCGTTCCGCCCACTTCTTACGGACGACGCGCGTCTTCTCCGGATTGATCGCCACATGGATGGCTGTCCAGGGATGGCCGAGTGACTTGGCGAAGTTGACCAGGCGAGCGGTCTCGTTGTGCACATCATCGATCAGGACAATGGTCTGCACGGGACGTTCCCGGAGGTCCGGTCGGACGCCCTCCATGCTCAGCGCCCTGGCTACCCGCTGGTAATGGGTGTGGATGCGGAAGAAGATCAGGACCAGCAGTGGGATGAGTACCACCACAAACCACGCCCCACTGGTGAACTTGGTGATGGCGAAGATCATCATCACGATGAAGGTTGCCACCGCGCCGATGGCGCTGATGATCATCTTCTTGCGCCAGTGGGGGTCGTATTCCAGGACAGTTTCCAGCCCCTGGACCTTCTCGCCCGGCTTCAGATGGCCCATCTTCCACAGGTGCTTGACCATACCACTCTGAGAGATGGTGAAGCTCAGGAAGACGCCGATGGCATACAGGGGGATCAGGGCGGTGGTGTTGGCCTGCATCAGGATCACCAGGGCTGAAGCCAGCATGGCCAGGATGACGATGCCCCAGGAAAAGACCAGCCGGCCACCGCGATAAGTGAGCTGGCGCGGCAGGAAGCCGTCACTGGCGGCCAGGGCGGCCAGACGCGGGAAGTCGGCGAAGCTGGTGTTGGCCGCCATCAACAGGATCAGGGACGTCCCGGCCAGCGTCAGCAGATACAGAATGTTATCCGCACCGTGAATGGTACGCGCGATCTGCGAGATCACGGTCTCGGTGTGGCTGGGCATGGCATGGATTTGCTGGGCCATGACGGTGATGCCCAGGAAGAGCGTGATCAGGATGCCGCTCATCCATAGCAGCGTTACTGCCGCATTATGGCTGCGCGGTTCCTTGAATGCCGTAATGCCGTTGGAGATAGCCTCGATGCCGGTCAGCGCAGCGCTACCACTGGAGAATGCCCGCAGGATCAGGAAGAGCGTCACCGGTTGCAGCACATCGTGCTGGATGACTTCCACACCAGTCACGGTGGGCAGGGTGCCGGTGATAACCCGGAAAAAGCCAACCCCCAGTGTCAGGAACATCATCGCCAGGAAGAAGTAAGTTGGCACGGCGAAGATACGGCCACTTTCCTTCACCCCGCGCAGGTTGACGATCATCATCATCATGATAAAGGCTACCGCCAGCTCCACCCGGTAGGGTAGCAGGGCCGGGAAGCCGGACGTGATCTGGGCCACCCCGGAGGAGATGCTCACGGCGACGGTCAGGATGTAGTCGGTCAGCAGTGCTGCACCGGCCACCTGGGCGGCAACCTCACCGAAGTTATCGCGGGCGACGATGTAAGCGCCACCCCCATTGGGATAGGTGTAGATCGTCTGGCGGTAGGAGATGGTCACAATGGCCAGCAGGACGGCGATCGCTATGGCGATGGGCACCGACAGGCTCAGCACCGCGGCGCTGACCCCGGCCATGCTCAGGATGATCAGGATTTCTTCCGTGGCGTAGGCGGTGGATGAGATCGCGTCCGAGGCGAAGACGGCCAGCCCGATCGGTTTGTTGACCGCCTGGTGAGGGAGTTCCTTGGTTTGCAACGGTTGTCCCAGGAGCAACCGGCGGATCGAGAAGTGATTGACTTTGGCGTTTGCGGTTTGCATGTTATCTTGCCCCCTGTGCGCCACCGTGCCCGCTGCCGGGCAGCGTGAGCGGCCGCACACAAAGGACGTGGGCAATGTCCTTGACTAAAACTGCCTGCTAACGGGTTGGGGAAATGCTCCTGAAATGCTCTGCCCCCCATTGACGCTGCACACCGGACGTCCTGCCAACCCTGCGTCTTCAACGCCAGGCCTGAGCGGCCCGGGACTGTCCTTACGGTGACAGCGCAGCAGGACCACTGGCCGGATGACAAACCCGGTTGGCCCTGTGGGGTTGAAGCCTGGCCGATTGCCCGCCAGGGCCGCAGGGGCCAGGTAGCCGGCCCTTACAGCGGCAAGGTATTATAGCGAGCTCTGGCCGGGGGGCAAGGGCGATCTGGTCAACTTGTACGAGGAACAGGCCCCGTCCCACCGCGCAATCGGGATTCAGATGACCACCCCGCCCGCCGATCTATCGCCGCATGGGGGGCTTATTCCCCCTTCTTGCGGCGCGGACGCTTGGCGACGTCGCCCGCCGGAGCGCTGTCGTCGACGGTCATGAAGAGCGGCGGCAGGTTGAAGTGCCGGCGGATTTCATCCTCCAGTTCGTCGGTCAGGGCCGGGTTATCCTTGAGGTATTCCTTGGCGTTTTCCCGCCCCTGGCCCAGCGCGCCATCGTTGTAGCGGAAGAACGCGCCGCGCTTTTCCACCAGGCCAATCTCGACGGCGATATCCAGCACGCTGCCTTCACGGCTGATGCCATCCGCGTACATCATGTCAAACTCGGCTTCCTTGAAGGGCGGGGCGACCTTGTTCTTGGTCACGCGCACGCGGGTCCGGTTGCCGACCACCTCGCCGCCCTGTTTGATGCCCTGCACGCGGCGGATGTCGATCCGCACGCTGGCGTAGAACTTGAGCGCCCGCCCGCCGGTGGTCGTCTCCGGGGAGCCGAACATGACACCGATCTTCTCGCGGAGCTGGTTGGTGAAGAGCACGGCGGTCTGGCTCTGCTTGATCGCGCCGCTCAACTTGCGCAGGGCCTGGCTCATCAGGCGGGCCTGCAGGCCGACGTGACTGTCGCCCATCTCGCCCTCGATCTCGGCGCGGGGCACCAGTGCGGCGACCGAGTCGACCACGATCACATCGATCGCGCCGGAGCGCACCAGCGATTCGGTGATTTCCAGGGCCTGTTCGGCGGTATCCGGCTGGCTGATATACAGGTTGTCGATGTCCACGCCGATGCGGGCGGCGAAGTTGGGGTCGAGGGCGTGCTCCATATCCACAAAAGCGCAGATGCCCCCGCGCTTCTGCGCCTCGCGGATGACATGCAGGCAGAGGGTGGTCTTGCCGGCGCTCTCCGGCCCGTAGATCTCGGTCACCCGTCCCCGGGGGATGCCGCCGACGCCCAGGGCGATATCCAGCGGCAACGCCCCGGTGGGGATCACTTCGACCTGCAGGTGGCGGGCATCGCCCAGGCGCAGGATCGCGCCGTCGCCGTAGCGTTTGGTGAGATCATCCAGAGCGGCGCTCAGGGCTTTCTGGCGGCCTTCATCAATCATTGTCTGTTCTCCCATGTATCTTCTACCGGTAAAGCCGACCAATGCGACCGGTGGCGAAAGCGGCGGCCAATCGGCTGGCGCGCTCCGCCGCAAACTGCGCGCCCGCTCCAGGAACATCCTGCCGCCGCCCATGTGACGGGCCTGCGGCAGCCTGCATTAGCACATATATTCTACTCTCAGGCGGCTTTTCGTGCAACTCCGATTATAGCACCGCCTGCGGGCAGGAAGGAGAATGGTATAATCCGCCGCGCAGCCAACCTGTACCCTGTCCTGGTAGAGGAGCGGAGAATCGCCATGAGCCTCAACTGGAACGCGCAGGGCCTGATCCCGGCAGTCGTGCAGGATGCCGCGACTGGTATGGTTCTGATGGTCGCCTGGATGAATGAGGAAGCGCTCCGCCTGACCCGCCAGACCCGCCAGACGCACTTCTGGAGCCGCAGCCGGGGCGAACTGTGGCACAAGGGCGCTACCTCCGGCAACACGCAGGAGGTGGTGGCGATCTATGTCGACTGTGACGCGGATGTCCTGCTGATCAAGGTGCATCCAGCCGGCCCGGCCTGCCATACCGGTGCAGTGTCATGTTTTTTCCGCCGGCTGGAGGAAGTCCTGGCGGAGGGAGAGGCGGCGGAATGAGCGACTTCATCGATGCGTTGTTCGCCATCATCCAGTCGCGCCGGGAAAGCCCGCCGGAAGAGTCCTACACCGCGCGGCTCTTTGCCGGAGGGCTGCCACGGATTACGCAGAAGGTCGGGGAGGAAGCGATCGAGGTGCTGGTCGCTGCCCATAGCCAGAGCGACGAGCGCCTGATCGCGGAATTCGCCGATCTGGTCTATCACAGCCTGGTGTTGCTGGCTTACCGCGGCCTGACGCCGGATGACATCCGTGCCGAACTGGAGAGGCGCCACCGCCAGGCGTCATCCGGTGCGCTGGAGAGCAAGGAAGAGTCATAGCGGCGGAACGCACTCCGCCGCTACGGATGATCGCCTGTCACCTGTACCGCCACCGGGGGGATGTGCTCCGCTCAGGGGCGGGCCGCCAGCGTGACCGGAACCTCGATCTGTTGCCCGTTGCGCAGCACACCCAGGTGGATTGTCTGCCCTACGGATGCCTGGGTGACCAGGAAGTGCACCAGGTCATCGAATTCCTTCAGCGGCTGGCCATCCACGCTGACGATCACGTCGCCGCCGATCCCCACCGTTTGCCCTTCCAGCATCGCTTCGCGGTCGTTGCCTCGCAGACCGGCGCGCTGAGCCGGGCTATTGCGGGAGATGGAGGCCACCAGGATGCCGGTCTGCCCGCGTTCCAGGCCCATCAGTTCCGCGGTGGCTGAATCCAGCGTGCGGCCGGCGATGCCCAGCCAGGGATACTCGTAGCTCCCCTCCCGGATCAACGCCGGCGCCACCCGCGCCACCAGCCCGGAGGGCACAGCGAAGCCGATGCCGCTGTTCTGGCTGGTTGAGGAGCGGATGGCGGTGTTGACGCCCACAACCTCGCCCGCCAGGTTGAGCAACGGGCCGCCGGAATTGCCGGGGTTGATCGCCGCGTCGGTCTGGATGATGTCCGGGGTGGTGAAGTTGCCGCCTTCCAGGTCGGTGCTCTGGGCGGGCAGGGTGCGCCCCAGCGCGCTGACGATGCCGGTGGTCATCGTGCCGGACAGCCCAAACGGGTTGCCGATGGCCACGACCATCTGCCCGACCTGCAGGGCATCGGAATCGCCCAGCGGTAGCGGCCTGAGCGTCGGTGCACTGGCCGGGTCGACCCTGATCACGGCCAGGTCGCTATCCGGGTCGGAGCCGACCAGCTCCGCGCTGGCGCGCGTCCCGTCAGCAAAGACGACGGTGATCCGCACCGCTTCCCCGGCGACGTGGTGGTTGGTGACGATGTGCCCGGCGGTGTCATAGATGAAGCCTGACCCCTGCCCGAAGCCGGTCTCCTCCACGACCTGAATGCTGACTACGGACTCGTTCGCCCGGTTGTACAGGTCGACGAAGCGGGTCTCCAGATCAGTCAGGGTGACGCTGCTCTGGGCGCTGACGGTGGCCGTCGCCGGGCCGGGAGGCCGGATCAGCGCGATCCCGGCCAGTAACAGGCCCAGCATGGCCGCGCCGGTCAGCATCCAGACCAGGCGTTGTTTGAAAGAGGACATGGGTGCCCCTCCCTCCTGATGACGCAGGTTGCTTCTGCGCGGTATAACACGTTAGGATTACTCAAGCCTGAGCCTAGCGCAAGCAGGTGAATGGCGGCTTAGAAGGGCCTAGATGATCGATAAGAAAGCGGCGGGCACAGCGCCGAGGAGAGGCTCGATGGCGCGGATTTTCGATATCACCCGTACTGTGTCGCCGGCGCTGGCCGTCTGGCCAGGGGACGCGCCGGTGAGCTTCCGGCAGGAACTCAGCCTGGCGGCGGGCGACGCCGTCAATCTGACCACGATCAGCCTGTCAGCCCATGCCGGCACGCATATGGACGCGCCCTGGCATACGGAAGGCTTGCCCGTGCATCCGGCGGATCTGCCACTGGAGCCGTTCCTGGGGCCGGCGCGGGTGGTCAGCGTGGCACGGCGGGCCGGGGGCATCACACCTGCCGACCTGGAAGGGCGCGATCTCGCCGGGGCGCGGCGTGTCCTGCTGCACACCTGGTACAGTGAGGTGCCCGACGACCGCTTTGACCCGGCCTTTCCACATCCGACGCCAGAACTCATCGACTGGCTGGCCGATCAGGGCGCGATCCTGCTGGGCCTGGATGTGCCTTCGGTTGACCGTTTCGGCGGGGAAGGGCTGCCGGGGCATCATCGCCTGTTCGGGCGCGGGCTGGCCGTGCTGGAGAACCTGCTGCTGCGCGGCGTGCCCGATGGT
>FWPV01014067.1_pt1 | contig 11857 bp, 8 predicted proteins | sample 2228371 | NCBI WGS metagenome assembly FWPV01 (sample SAMEA103939776, study PRJEB20133) | metagenome | reverse complement strand
CCACCTTGAACATCTCCATGCAGGTCTTGAGCTTGCCCTGATGGTTGTGCCCGATCTCGGCAATGACATAGCACTCCGAGGCATCGTCAATCGTCTTGTCATCGATCCATAGCTCGCGCATGGTTTTTCTGTCGAGATGGAATTTCATCGCAGGAATCACGGATTGTCGCGAAAGGCGGCGACGTAAACCGACTCGGTCTCTTCCGCCGCCTTTTTCCAGCTGAAATCCTTTGAACGGCGAAAAGCTTTGGCTGAGAGTGCCTGGCGTAGGGATGCGTCTTCGAGCAAGCGCTTCATGCTGCGGGAAAGCGCTCCAACATCGTAAGGATCCACCTGCAGTGCGGCGTCTCCGGACACTTCCCTCAGCGCCGGCGCCGTCCCGGTGATGGTGGGTACACCCAGCGAAAGTGCCTCGAGGACCGGGAGCCCGAATCCTTCGTAAATCGACGGGTAGACGAAGAGTACCGCACCCCTTAGGAGATGGTACTTGGTTCGATCGTCTACGTAGCCGGTAAAAACGACGTGCCGGTGAACCCCCAGTTTCCGGATCAGGGCAAAAAATGCCCCGCAATCCCATCCCTCGGCGCCTACGATGACGAGGGGGTGGGATAGGCCCTCGTTTAGGAGGGCGGCATAGGCCCGCACGAGGTTTTGCAGATTTTTGCGCGGCTCAAGTGTTCCCACGAACAGCAGATAATCGCCGTCGATGCCGTAACGCTTTCGAGTCGCCTCGAGGATATGCTCCTGGAACCAGCAATCGGCAAACTCGGGTCGTCCAAGGTGCACGGTGCACGTTTTCCGAGGCTTGGCGCCGGTGAGAAGGATAAAATCGGATCGGGTATTTTCCGAAACCGCAACGACGCGATCGGCAAGGCGGGCGGCGAGTTTGGTGAACAGCTTGAAATAATGTCGCTTGCAGAACGTATGCAGCTGAGGGAATCGGAAGAAAGTCAGATCATGGACGGTGACGACCTTCTTGGTGCGGCCTGTGCACAGCGGGAAGGAGTAGTGCAGCGAATGAATGACGTCAATCCGTTTCCAGAAGAGAAGAAACGGCACAACCAGCTGTTCCAGGACGAAGCGGAAAAAAAGTCGCCGAAAAATTTTCGCCGGGACTTTGATCAGCCGGACTCGCGTTGATTCGATACCCTCGAAATCATGCTCATCGCTCTGTACGAGAACGGTTAGCTTATGCGGGGATACGGAGGCGGCAAGGGCGCGTACAAGCCCGACCGCATAAACCCCGACTCCTCCTTTCTTTCTAGGGATTTGGGTTGCATCGATTAGGATGTTCATCGTCCTAGATGCGGTTGAGTTCGGGATCTGTCTCGTCGTAGATGAAATCATTCCCGTGGATGATGCCGTCGCAGATCAGATCCAGCCCCTTGCTTTTTCCCGGGCGAAGCGCCTCCAAGCTTTCGATGCACATCCGGTATGGCGGATTGCCTCCCGTCGGTTCCATGTACTCAATTGGAATCATGCGCCGGAAGAAAAAGTGGTACGCATACTTCCTGGCCCGGGTTGTTTCGGACACCGTCATGCGACGCGGCACGGGTAGGCGGTCCAAAGTCTGCGTGTATTCTTCCGGGCTTGACACCTCGATCGCCAGACCTTTGTTTCGAATCCACGCCTCTCCGGCCACTATGACCGGAATCCCCATCGCGGCGAGTTCGATCCCGGTCTTGGTGTTGTATATGACAACCGCGTTGCATTTCTGCATAACAGCATAGGTGCTCAGTCGGTTTTCAGGTGGCAGTACGAATACATTATCTGGAAGCTCGGCATAGCGTTTTCGGATTTCGTCTGTGATCTTCTGGCGTGACGGCAGCCCACCTTGGATCTCTGCCGGGTGGACACGAATTAACAGCTGCAGGTCTGGGCGCTTTCGAAAATAGTCGATGCTGTGGAAAACCCAGGAAAGCATGTCGGGAAATGCGTTCGATGGATAGTGCAGTGCTGCGTCCCACACAACGCTGGTGAGCAAACCGATCAGGGGCCGCGTTGAGTCAACGCCCATTTGGCTGAGAGCCTTCTCGACTTGGGCGATCGGCCTTTCGTGGAACCAGATCCAGTCGTGCGTCCCTTGCCAACGGCTGCCGAGATAATCCATCAACTTTCGCTCACGGTCCTCGCCTAAGGACATGGTCTCCCAGCAGCTCGTCGGTTCCGTCATCATCGTGTGATGGTAGGTATCGCCGTGGCTGAAAATGAAGCATCTTTTGCGATAGGCGGGGTTCCAGTTTACAACCCGAATCCCACGTTTCCGGCACACTGCGCCAACGATACCCTGGGGGATATAGATGCCGTGGTTGAAGACCGCGCAATCATAGTGCTGCGCTTGAAAAAGTTTTTCGAAGGCCGCCGCGGTAATTAGAGAAGCTTCCAAGTATTGACGCAGAACGGCTTCGGCGTACGGTTCGTTTTTCAGATCTCCACGTGCAAAAAAGCGCAAGGCACCGGCGAACGCGTGCTCGCCGACGGGCAAATCGTCGACGCGAAAATCGGGGATAAGCGGTATCGGTATTTCTTGCGCGGTTTTTCGGCATTGTTGGATTACCGTTTCCGTAAGCGTATCGCTGAACCGACGAACCGTAAGCCCAGTCTGTCGGAAAGATTTCAATGCCGGCAGGTAGCATGTTGGGCAAAAGGCTCGTGTCAACGGCCGAGAGTTGGCCGGGGTGATTTTGCCGAGGTATCCGATTTCACAGCCCATGCACGCCGGCAACACACCATCGCAGAGCTGAAACTCAACTCGTGCGCCGCGTAGTCTCAGAGCGACCGCCAACATGCTCTCCAAGAGAGAGCTCCCGATTTGAGACCCTACGCAAGTGGCGATCAGGATACGAGGGGACCTGCAACTTGGATTTGCCGCACCTGTGGTGAGCAAACCTCTATCGGTGATGAATGGTTTCCAATTGAAATACCGCATTCGGGCGTTATAAATACGTGCCAGTTTGCGTATCGGGTATAATTTTTTGAGGAATTTTCGGTGTAAAGGATACTTCAACTGCTTTTACTCCTACTGAAGATAACGCGTAAAACGAACGAATATCGACTTATTTCCACTGTCCGATCAAATTCATTTTTTGTCGATAGCCGTGAGAACGTCATGTTTGTATTCCGAATCTTGGATCGAACCTTAAAAAAACTTATTTCAGTCCCGCTTTTTTTACGAGCAATCTCAACTTTTTGTAGCCAAGTCGAATATGGGGATTCATAACCGGGCCCCACCCATGACTGAGCAGTTCGACCATGGTACCGATCCTCAAAGCGCCTTCGATGATAATTCCGAAGTAGTCCGCTTTGAAAGCGCCGTCATTTCGAACGGCTTTCCACAGTAGTGAACACAGGTTGGGGAAAAAAGCAAATACGCGTCTGAAAAAGCTTGCGGGTTCCTTCTTTTTTAGTCGTGCCGCGACGCGCCCCACCTGGTATGATCTTTTCAACATGTAGTTTCGCTTCATTTTGTAGGGGGGTACGTAGTGAAGAACTGAACAGTCTATCGAGTAATAGACCTTCTGGAATTCTACAGGAACCCTTCGCCGGTAGTCTTCAAGCACCGCTCGCTCTTCGCCAAGTCCAATCTGATTGCCTTTCATCCCGAGATTAACGTCGAAGCATCCGAGTTGAAACAGGAGCTCTCGACGAATGGTGAAGTTGCCTCCGCTCACTCGGCAAGTGGTCGAAAAACCGGAGCATTCCGCAAACTTGCGTATTTCATATCGGTCTTTGAACCAACGCGGCCGGGGGGAGTCATAGTATGGGAAGATAGGTCCTCCCAGGATATCGGGCCTGTGCTCATCGATCACTTGAAAAAGCTTCTTCAAATATCCTTCCGGAGCCATTGAATCATCGTCTAAATACGTAAGATATTCGCCGCGTGCAAATTCAGCGCCTTTGTTCCTGGCATAAGAAAGTCCCTGATTTTCCTCTTGAACATATAAAACATGCTTGTGATCATTTGCGATCCGTTGAACCACGGCTGCGGTGTCGTCTGTGGAATTGTTGTCGACGACGATCATCTCGTAACGCCTACCTGGAGGAGTCTCCTGCATCACCACGCTGGACAGGCACTTCTCGAGCAGCCGCGAGCGGTTGTAAGTGCAGACAATGACCGACAACGGCAACGTGCATTCATTCATCGCACTTTCCTCGTCGGCTTAATTTTTCTTGCGAAGAAATATCGCACCGAATGTATATGGGACATTTCCAAAGCGATGGTGGATGAGGTACGATTCCCCGTTGTCAAAGAATCGCTTGTTCCCAATCAGCTCGAAGTGTCCTGATCGCAGAAACGTGCGCGCGATGTCGTCTTCACTCTTGAGCTGGTTTCTTGGCCGAGGATCCTTTCCATAGCCGACCACGCCAGGTGCCGGGTTGCGATAATCGAAGGTTAATGCGAAGAGGCCTCCGGGCTTCAGACAACGGGCGATTTCTGACAGCGCCGCCTGCTTGACGTCGTAATCAAGATGCTCGAACACACAAATCGAAAAAGCGTGATCGAAATACTCATTCGGAAACTCCAGCCGGCGCATGTCCATGTGGTACGCATGTAGGTTCCATCCCATGGAAGAAGCGATGAGTTGGCATTGCCGAGTCAGCTGTTGATTCAGCTCGACCGAGTGGACCTCATATCCCAGAGAAGCCAAGTAGCAAGTGAAAAGAGAAGCACATCCGCCGCCTTCGAACAAGCGATTGCCGGGTTTGAGGTAAGGAGAGGTTGTTTTGATCACCCAGAAGATTTCCCAGTAAAGAAACCACGGGAATCGGACGTCGTCAGCGCTGCCGGTCAGCGCTTCGTAGTTTAGCCGTTGCTCCAGGCCGCGTGCCAATGCACGTGCCTCCTTTGATTCTCTTCTATAACTATCTTTTTGATGAGCCATCGACCCGAACATCCTTCGAAGGCGTTGTCGAACGGTCGGCCTCTCGACCGGTTCTTCAGGCAATGTTCCAACCCAGGAGGATATCGAGAGTCCCTTCCGGTGTAAATCTTTAATCAGGCGATTCAGGGACTCGATGGTTTTCTCAGCGTCTTTTCCGAGCAGATCCGAACGGCTCATGGATTTGTTGATGATTTCACCACTTCCGTCGGCATCTTCCGGATGGCAAGCTTTTGCGGCCGGATTGGACAAGCCTAACGTTTTGTTCCACATTTCAACCCGCCGCCGGATGTCTTCTTCGCCGAACGTATCGTTTTCATGTGTTTCTTCATTAAAATATTTTTTGTCTTTTTTGACTTTGAAGGGCTCCGACGCTTTGGGGACTTTCCCTGACCTACTTTGATCTCGAAGGATTCCCACAAGGTTTCTGACTAGGTTGTCGATGGGGTCACCCCTGGATAGCATTTCCTTTTCCGCCCAGATCCGCAAGGCCTGGTTTGAGTTTGAAGGGCTGGGGTTAGTGCATAGTGTTATAAAATCTTCTTCGTTAGAGATCTTGGTTGCATGCGCATACCAGTCGCAGTGGATGGAATCTGGAAATGGAAACGGTTCGAGCATGTAGGCAGGTTTTTCCGCTATTGCAGCTTCGATCAAGCTGGTGCTGTAAGAGGATATGACAAGATCGCTCGCCAAAATCCAGTCTCGTACAGACTCCTCTTTGATGAAATGAAGATTTTGCGAACGACTTCCAACTCTCTCGCTAAAGAAATGATGAATCACCTTCGAGCTGACTGCAGGTCGTGGACGAAAGATGATGCACAGGCCTTCTTCTTTTCCGGCCTGGTTACACCAGCGAAGAACGGTTTCCAAGGATCGGGTGCAGAAATCTTTTAGCTCAAAAATTTCCTTTTCATCTCCCCCCAATTTAGTAAAGAACTGAACTTTATTTCCGATAAAGGCCCAACGGTAGTTTTCTGGAATAAAAATCCACCTCTTATCCGGATCTAGCCCGTAACGTTTTGCTAGAATCGACCTGCTCTTGAAATAGTTCCGATAGGGAGGCTTGTATAGTTGGTAAGCGGGCTGACCGTTTACGAAAATATTGTCTTCAGGCACCCCATGGGACATCAGGTACGTTTTATAGAATTCACCCCACGCATGGTGGACGACGTTTTTTTTTGCAAATTCGTCTGAAGGGGCTTTCACTTTCCAATTCGCTCGGTAGTGAATCTGCTCCCAGGCCAAATTGAAATGAGTCGCGTCCGGCCAAGTTTTGACGAAATCCTCTGTTGCGAGTGCCCCGATTGAAAAGTAGAAAAACGGGTGTACCACCACACGCGGCTCAAGCCGCAGCATCGATTCAACTGCATCGGCGTAGTAGCTTCTGATTTCGATATCCAGGCTGTACTTGCAAGCTCCCAAAGATTTTGCCGCACAAGCGACATCCAGCTCACGTGCGACGTGCTCAACAAACCACAAGACGTCTATCGTCTTTCTCGAAGATGAATCATTCTTCCCCGAAACAATTATAGACATGGCCCGCTCCTTAGAGGGTGCTTGATGTTAAATATTGAAAAAATAGCTTCGACAATATTTGTCAATTTAGTGAGGTCAAGATAAACGCTTAATAATTGTTATCTTGTTGATCTATATTTACTTTATTTCGCACTATTCTGCGGATTCGATAAGGAACTTTTGGAAAATTTTTTTAAGATGATATGAATCGTGGCTTCAAGCGGCTGCAGGCTCGGAAGCACGCTTTTTTCTCTTGTAAGCCATTCCCATCACATTGTCCAATACAGCGAATGCCTTCCTTCGCAACAAGAGGTTCGGATCCCCTGCTGGAAATTCAATACAGCTTCTCACCAAGGCCTTAGCAAAATAGCCTTTGCATTTTAAATCGATGGGGATGCAATACGGACGAATTTCATCGGGTTGACGGTTGTAGAGGATTTTCGGCAAAATGATGAAGCATCGCGCCAGGGCCGCTTCAACGATTTTGGTTTTGACTCCCATACCGTAATCGGAAAGCAGGGCCATGGCTTTTGCCGATCTCAGGACGCGGTAAGGGTCCGGAATAACGCCTATCCATTGAATCGGCGCCGAAACCCCGGCCACGTAAGGCGGAGCAGCGCCGGTCGCCATGAATTCCCAATCGGCAAAATCGGAGTCAAGACTCTTGACGGCCGATAAGAAGTTTTTCGTTGCATCGGCAATTAAAGGATTGTTCAGTCCGGACCCAAGATGCACGCAAAGCTTTCTTTTTTTGTCGTCATGCCTCAACTCTTTGACGTAGGAGTTCGGGAGGAAAAAAGGCACGTATTTAACTTTTCCCGGGGAGGCAATCCTCTTCCAATAACGATCGGCTTCCCATGGGGAGATGGAAAGGATGAAGTCCGATAACTTGGCACAGAATATATCCAAGACAAAATTTTTGATTGCTTGGAAAAGGAATCTCAAAGCGGTGGGGGAAGCCCCTTGGGCCAGAGCCCAGTGAATCCGATGAAAAAGCTCAGCATTATGCGATCGAACCATCAAGATCGCATTCGGTGTTATTTTTCGAAGAATTCGTAAAAGGTATGGTGAAAAAGTCATTTCCATTATAACGGCATCGTAGTGATCCTTGATTTGGGAAGAAGCCCGTTCGAAGTCAAAAGGACTGAAAAATTTTCCTGAGATTATAAATTCTTCATGCACAATGCCGCGTTCATGGAAATACTCCGTACGGGAACGGATATCCTTGACAGACCCCAGGTAATATTGTTGAGTATTTCTGTACTCTTTTTTGTAAATGTGCAATACACGTAGGGTCATCGTGGGTTTTAATCCGTATTCTTTTTCAATGCGATAAACGCGAAAGTGTACTCACGCCGTACTCTCTTCCAGCGCACAGCGCGTTCCACCGTTTTTAGATCCAGCGGCATGCACAGGGAAAATCCGCTGAGCTTCGCCAGAGAAACCAGCGACTCGATTTCATCCGGTCCGAAGACTTTCATTTCCCCCATGGCTTTTCCGTATGGGTAAATTCCGGAACAATCTATTGATTGGGACCAGTAGTCCGTGGAGATGAGCAGCATCCCTCCTCTTCGCAAGATCCGAGACATTTCTTTGACGAAACCTTGCAGGTCGACCCCATGTTCAATGACCGATATGCAAGTTACGGCATGAAAAAACCTGTCAGGATAATCGGTATGGGTTATGTCTTGAACGCTGAATTTGATCCTTCGTGATCGGTAGGGTCGTTGGGAAAACGGCCGTATGTCGCAAGCATACAAATGCCGATACCCTAGGGCGGAGAGCCATCTGAGTATGGTACTCCTACCACTCGCCCCCGCGTCAAGAACAGGGGAATTAATATCGGTTGAATCGACGACGTAAAAAAGGCATTTAAGCGTATCCCAGTTTTTTTGCGGGTCATGGTGAGAAGGCAATCCAAACAATTTCACAATTCGGGTACAGGCCTCAGCCTCGGAACGTGACTTCAAGGTGCAACAGTCGCCGATTCGTGACATAAATCGAAGTATTTCACGACATTCTTCATAATTGATGGTCCTAAACAAGCGGAATTTCATAAACAATTCTTTTTTTGGATTCCCGCTTGATCACCTCTATCGGCAAGTCCATGAAAAGGACTCATGCCGGTTCGGCTATAAAAGGAGACCCCTCGAGAATTCCGTGGCAGATCGCATCAAGCCCTGAGAAAACCCCTTCATCCAGCTGTTCCAAACGATTCAGCGTCAGCGCGATTTTGTGCTTTCGGACAGGCACGAGGAACGGCAACTCGATCATACGGCGGAAAAAAAAGTGGTAAGCGTACTTCCTCGCCCGGAGCAGCTGTTCAGAGGACATACCCCGCGCCATAGGAAGGCGGTCAAGGATGTTGAAATACTCTTCAGGTGAGCTGACATCGATTGAAAATCCCTTACCCCGTATCCAGGCTTCGCCGGCCACGATCACAGGAATGCCCATGCACGCGATTTCGATGCCCGTCTTGGTGTTGTAAATGATAACCGTGTCGCATTTTTGCATCAGCGCGTACGTGCTCACGGGGCTTTCGGGAGGGATGAGCGTGATGTTGGGAGGAAGATTCGAAATTCGCTTTTTAATTTCGTCAACCATTTTTTGGCGTGAAGGCACGAGCCCGTGAATTTCCGCGGGGTGAATCCGCGCCAAAAGCTGCAGCTCTGGACGCCTGCGGAAATATTCGATTGTCTGAAGCATCCAGTCCAGCATGTTCCGAAATGCATTGGACCGGTAATGGAGCTTGGCATCCCACATGACACTTGTTAAAAGCCCGATGCAAGGTTTTTTGAAATCGATTTTGAGCTCCTTTTCAATCCGCTCAGGGTCTTCCTCAGGTCTTTCATGGAACCAGATCCAATCCCGTGTTCCATGCCAGCGGCTTTTTAGATAATCCAGGATAAACTCTTCTTTTTTGGAATCCCATGGCATTGCTTCCCATACGCTGACAGGCTCTGTAATCATGGTACGGTGATAGCTGTCGTCGTGACTGAAAATGAACGTCTGCTTGCGATATGAAGGGTTCCAGTTCACTACGTGTATCCCTTCACGGCGCAGCACTTCTCCGATTATCCCTTGAGGGACATAAATGCCGTGGTTGAAAACGGCGGTATCGAAGTGCATTTCGTCTAGAAGATTTCCCATGGCCAGTGCCGTCAACAAAGAGGATTCCAAATAGCGTCTTAGGATTTCTTCACCAAGCGGCTCGCCTTCGAGGTCTCCCCGTGCATAAAATCGCAGCGCTCCTGCCACTGCGTGCTCTCCGACGGCGACGTCGCGATAGACAAAGTTTTGTATTTCCTCGACCGGCAGACTTTCGGAGATCCTGCGAGCTTCCTCGGCTTCAGCGTTAGAGATCCAGTTGCCGAAGCCGAGAATCGGCAAGCCGAGACAGGTGAATGCGTCTCTTCCCATTTCGACACATCGTTTGCAGCGGGGGGGGTGATCCTGAGCGAGCAACTCTTCAGGATCTACATTGTGAATCTTGATCATCTGACAACAAGGTAGTCGTTGATCGCAAAGCAGAAAAGATACACTGGCTCCCCGAAGGGTCAATGCCACGGCAAGGGCGCCTTCAACGAGAATCCCGTGCTCGTAACAACCCATGCTAGTTGCAATTAGTACACGCTGACCTGTTTGAGCTCGTTTTTTTGCATTTTCCCAAGCCAAAGATTCCTTTTCAAGCACATGTGTCAAGTCGCTTAATATAGATCTTTGACGAGGAAAGACTTTTCCTCCGAGCATCGTGTGGAACATTCGTTTAATGGCGTGAATCATCTTCTCTTTTGATCTTTACTTAAAAATTTCTGAAAGTAATTGTTAAGTTTTTTTTTAATGCGAAACTTGAATTGAACGCTTCTTATAGCTTTCTCTTCTTCTATCCTTTTCAACCGTTCATTTAGTGTTGCAATCTCTTTCTTGTAGTCTGTATTCTCTCTTTGTAGCTGCTGTATTCTTTCTTTGTAACCGGATAATTCTTGACGCAATGTATCGATTTTCTTTTTAAATTTAAGAAGTTTCAACCGCAGTTCGTTTTGCATAGCATTTTCCCTGGCAATGCTTCTGCTTGCTTCTTCAAGCAATTCGAAAACCGCTTGATAACCGCTTTTTGATTGAAATTTCTTAACCTCCCAATCGAAAGAAAATGCGCTGACAGATTGCTTTTTCTCATCAAAATTACAATTTACGGCAATGGTTTCTATTTGAGAATTTACAGAATCTTTATTATACGTTTCTTTTAACGTATGTCTCGACTCCGACTGAGTTATAGCTTTCGTGGCAATTTGATAAAACGCCGGCCATTCGTTGAGATTCCTGTCTCGTATCTGTTGAAGAGCGAGAACCAAAACGACAAGCCACTTGAATCTTTCTGCTTCCTTTGATTCTTCCGGATTGAGAATTAATGATGAAGCATCTTCGGAGACTATGCGATCAATTTCTTTAATAATGTATTTTCGTCGTTTTTCCCAAACAAGTCCGGCAATAATCAGCCCTCTGGAGATAAAAATAGACTTTTTGCTAGATTGGTCCAATACGAGGTTGACCAGCAACGAAACAACATGAGATAGAAAAGGAGTGTGGATGTGAAGCGGAGTATCTTGAGAACCAAACAGCTTTTCTTTCTGTGATTGTAGAAGGTCTGAAAGTTGTGGGGGCGGGCCGAAGAATCGCCGGTGCCAAAGCACCTCGGGTATGTGGTAGAACTTTCCATATGCCGCGAGTTCCGTGATCAAAAGCCGATCCGGTAGAAGAACGCGCCTGAATACTCCTGCCTTCAGCAATGGCACCGTTCGGAACAAGCCGTAAACGGCATATCCGGCCCCGCGGAGGTTGATACATGCCTGGAGAAGATGATCGAAGTAATCAAGTTCGTGCGTATCGATGAATGGCGGAATTTCAATTTCAAATGCTTCGCCGGAAGCATTGATGGTCTTCACGGAGCAATAGGCCAACACGCTTTCGGGATGAGCATCAAGCGCCTCGATATGACGCTCGAGCCAGCTTGTTTCCCAACGGTCGTGGTCAGAGGCCCAAGCAAAGTACTCGGGACGGTGTCTCTCGTAAGCTTCGAAGAACGCTTTGCGCCATGTCGCGATCATGCCCTCGTGAGTGGGGTTCCTGATGTAAGAAATCCTCTCGTCCCGTTCGACATAGGCACGCATGATCTCTTCGGTGCCGTCGTTGGAGCAGTCGTCAACGGCGACGATTTTAAAGTCCTTCCAAGACTGGTTCAATAACGATTCGAGGGCCTCGGGGAGATAATCTGAACGGTTATAAAGAGTCATCCCGAAGCACACTCTGACAGGATGTATTTCGTTCATCGACTGCATCCAAAAAATCGATCCATACCGTCTAATCAAAATTTGACTTTGTTCCGAGTTTACGTGATGGCTACTGACCACTGATAGGTGGCCTCAACCGAGCGCAGCCGGATTTTGACTATTTTTCGTGGAGTG
>FWPV01014066.1_pt1 | contig 11857 bp, 10 predicted proteins | sample 2228371 | NCBI WGS metagenome assembly FWPV01 (sample SAMEA103939776, study PRJEB20133) | metagenome | reverse complement strand
TGTTTAATTTTTTAATTGCAAAACTAATTTAATAACAATCTGTTAGAAACCCAAAAGGTTTTTTATTAAATTAACAATCGCTCAATTTAGGTTATATCTAACAATTTAATTAAAGCAATAGATAAAGTCAAGTTCTTATTCCTGTCTATAACAATTTTTGATCTCATTTGTGAACGATTTGCCATGATGAAAAGTATCTTTTTGCAATTATTAAAAACAGGATTCCATCATGGCTGCTTAAGGGGCTACCACATAGTTATAAATTTTATAATAAATTTCTTTGCTAAAAAATAAATAATTTGTTAATTTATATGTATGAATTAGTCTTTTTGACCTGGTACGAACCGCCCCCACCTGGTTTAAAATATTTTAGAACCTCCTTTTCGAATTATTTTGGTAGTAGTGAATGAGGGTGGGATTTAATTTAGAAATACGCCAGAGGAATATTAGAAATTTTCAAGAATGAATAATTTCCAATGACCTGGAGATAAATATGGTCTATTTAATGGAGAAGGAACTGTGAAAATATTGATTACCGGCGTTGCTGGTTTTATAGGATCAAATTTGGCCGAAGTTCTATTGAAGCAAGGCTATGAAGTGATCGGTATCGATAATATGAGCCATGGCTTTCAGCGCAATATTACAAATTGCCTTTTGCATCCTTCGTTTAAATTTATTTTAGGTGATATTGCTAATCCATTAATATTAAAAGATATAAAAGCTGATATTGTTGTCCATTTAGCCTCGCAAAAGATACCGAGATATTCCAATGCCTTGCGAACGCTTGATGAAAATTATTTAATGTTACGGAACATAGTCAGCAAATGTGTGCTGGAAAAGTCTAAACTCGTTTTCGCCTCTACTTCGGATGTTTATGGCAAAAGCAATAATATTCCTTTTGTTGAAGATTCTGATTTAATCCTGGGTCCTACAAAAATAAAAAGATGGTCATATGCCTTATCAAAAATCTACGGAGAACATTACATCATTGCCAATAGCGAGCAGTATGGTCTGAAATACACAATCGTGCGGTTTTTTGGCTCCTATGGGCCGAACCAAAATTTATCATGGTGGGGTGGGCCGCAATCGGTTTTTATCACCAATTCCATAAAAAAACGACCTCTCGAAATTCATGGTGATGGACTGCAAACGAGGACCTTCACATACATCTCCGATACGATTGAAGCCCTGGTGGCTTGTTGTTTACAGGATAAAGCGAATGGAGAAATATTTAATATCGCTTCTTTTCCAGAAGAGGAAATTTCAATAAAAGCTCTTGCAGAAACCATTTGGAAGATGGTTAATGGATATGAATCAGAACCTCTCTACGAATTTATTCCCTATTCCAATTTTGGGCGTTATGAAGATGTGCAGAGAAGGGTCCCCAGCATCGAAAAATTAAAAAAATATTTTGGCTTTTCACCAAAAATAAGATTAAGAGAAGGATTGGCGAAAACAATTGAATGGCAGATGAACATTATGCGAACGGAAAATCTATGAAAGTTTATTTTATTATCCCTGTGTATAACGAATCTCCGAACATACCTCAACTTAGTGTTAATTTAACGCAGGTATTACCACACCACGAAAAATATTATATTTTTGTGGATGATGCCTCAAGCGATGATAGTATTGATAAAATCAGAGAATTTTTTCAAAGACAAAACTATGAGATTATTAAAAAAGAAAAGAATTACGGTCCTGGCCATAGTTTTGATATCGGTTTTGAAAGAGTCTTAACATTGGCTCATGATGATGATGTTATTGTTACGATGGAAGCTGACAATACATCCGATATTAGAATTCTTCATAAGATGATCGAGATTTCAAAATTGGATTTTGATCTCGTCCTAGCTTCCGTTTATGCACAAGGTGGTGGATTTTCAAAAACGACATGGTGGCGGAAAATTTTATCTTTTTTCGCGAACTTGGTCTTCAGAATGTTTTTTAATATCAAAGTATTAACATTAAGTTCGTTTTATCGTGTATATAAAGTCGATTTGATCAAGAGAATAAAAGAAAAGTATGGGAAAATCATCAAAGAAAATGGTTTTACTTGTATGTTAGAATTATTAATCAAGGCCATCAATGTCAACGCGACGCTCATCGAAGTCCCCATGGTACTTGCATCCAATAACCGCATAGGCAAATCTAAAATGAAAATATTCAAGACGAGTGTTAGCTATTTTAGATTATTACTTTCTAGCTTGTGAATTATCATGAGTAGAATTTCATTATTACACCTAATAAAGTTCTATCATCAAAATTTGAAAAAGCATATTGATCACAATCTTATTATAGTTGTCTGTATTTTGACATTTATCGCTATTGTTTTTATTTTTAATGCGTTAAATAAGATAGGCTTATTCGATCATCTCAAGCCCTTTAATCCAGGGTACCGAATATCCAATATTGTTGCATGTGATAAAGCTTATGAGCAAACCCATCAATTTCTCATCAAGATAGCCCAGGTGAGCGATGGAAATGGAAATGTTAAAAGTTTGTTGATGCCAATAGAAAATACGGGGGATGATGTCGGTTCATATTTTTATTTAATCTATTTTAAAAATGTCCTTAAATTATCCAGCGTGCGTAAAATTTATCATTATTTTTTTTCATTCATCATCATACTATCCTATATTATTAGCGTGATTGGTATGCGGCTAATTATTAAGAATTCATTTATTTTACTCATTTCTTCGATTGGTATCAGTATTTTTACATTTTTTTGCTTTTTTGTCATGGATGTATATGTAATGGGTATATTTGTTGCCGCTTTTATTCCACTTTCACTCTATCTATTTGAAAAGTTCACACATTTTCACTTCTCAATTCATATCATTTATATGATAATATTAGGTTTTTTAATTGGGTTGGCAAATATTTTTAGAGTTCATTCCGGTACAGGAGTTTTAATTTTTATGGTTACTTATCTGCTATTATTTATTAACGCTAACAATTGGAAGAAATATTTACTATTAATTATAATAATTTTTGCGACTTCACAGATTGAACCTCTTCACTTTTCATATTTAAAAAAAGAACGAGAAAAATGGCTTAGAGCCCATGATTATGATGGTTACATAAAGAAGAATATCACTCATAACATGTGGCATGCACTATACCTCGGATTGGCTTTTCTCCCAAATAAATATGGAATAAAATGGGATGATTATTATACTTATGAAAAAGTGAAAAAAATCGATAGTAATGTACGAATTTTGAGTGATGATTATGAGAATCTCTTGAAAAAAGAATTTATGGCAATTCTAAAAAGCGATCCTCTATTTATTATTGAGAATTATCTCATTAAAAGTTTTTATGCATTATTATTCTTATTTGCATTTTTAAACTTGGGATTTTTTATGCTTTTTTATCCAATTTTGAACATGAAGACTTTTATACCTTTCTTGTTTGCAGTAATTTTTTACCTTTTGCCGGCTATTTTGGTATGGCCATATCCAATGTATTTTTTACCTGCGATTCTTATTTCTCAATTTCTCAGTTATCTAAAAATGGATAAATATTTTTTAATCCTAAAATAATTTTTTTTATTCTTCAGTTGCAATTGGAACTTATTTACCGTAATATTTTTCATCATGCGTAAAAGAAATAATTCAAAAAAAATTACTGTCATTATCCCATGTTACAATGAAGAGGGGAATATCGAAATCTTGTATCAGAAATTGGCTGCAACATTAATAAATACAAAGGTTGAATACATCTTTATCGATGATGGCAGCCGTGACGATACTCTGATAATCATCAAGAATTTGGCGAGAATAAACAGGTCAATAAAATTCATTTCTTTTTCAAGAAATTTCGGACATCAAAATGCCATACGTGCTGGCTTAGAATTCGCGTCGGGAGACTGTGTGATCACTTTAGACGCAGATCTACAACATCCTCCGCAATTAATACCGACATTGTTAAAAAAGTGGGAAGAAGGCTACGACATCGTTTATACAATTAGAAAAGACCAAAAAAAACTATCAAAATTTAAAAAACTATCAGCCTTATATTATTATAAAATTATTAATTATTTAGCCGATATTGAGTTAACCTATGGTTCTGCTGATTTTAGATTATTAGATAGAAAAATTGTGAAAATTTTAGTTAATGATATTTCAGAATACCCTCTATTTTATAGAGGATTAATCCGTTGGATTGGATATAAACAGATAGGAGTGGAATATATTGCTAACGAGAGATTCGCAGGGCAGACTAAATATCCTCTATATAAAATGATTAATTTTGCCATAGAAGGTATCACTTCCTTTTCATTAAAACCCTTAAGAATATCAATTTTTATCGGGTTCTTTTTTTCATTGCTATCGGCATTTTACGCCATTTACGTAATTTTTCTGGCCATCTTCACTAATAAGACGATTTTGGGGTGGCCTTCCCTGATAACGACCATTTTATTTATGGGTGGGATGAATATGATATTGTTAGGGATCATCGGCGAATATATAGGAAAAATCTTTATCCAAAGTAAAAAAAGGCCCTTTTATCTCATAAAGGAGACAAATATCAAAACATGATTTTAGATAAGTTTCCTAAAAAAAGAGCAGAATTACCGGCTGAATATAAAGAAATCTATGAGCTACATTATCGGCGTAACCGAGGCGGTGAAACCAAAGTCACATTCTTTTCTATCAGACTCGAGCAATGGTTGCATAAAATCGTATCTGCTGATCTCGGAAAAATTCCTGGTGATTGCGAAACATTGGAAATTGGAGCTGGAAATCTAAATCACCTTCCCTTTGAAAAAAAGATTATTTCATATGATATTATTGAACCCTTTTCTGCTTTGTATACAACATCACCTTTGCTGAAAAGAGTGAGATGTATCTATAAAACCATCGATGAAATTCCCCAAGAAAAAAAGTATGATCGAATTATATCGATCGCCACTTTTGAGCATCTTCTTGACTTACCCAAAATTACCGCAAAAGCTGCTATGCTTCTGAAAAAAAATGGCTCATTGAGGATTAGTATCCCCAATGAAGGCACGATTTTGTGGAAATTAGGCACTCTTATCACTGGCTGTGAATTCAAATGGTTATATGGATTGGATTATCAAGTTTTAATGCGCTATGAACATGTCAATACAGCACAAGAAATTGAAGAGGTTTTAAAATATTTTTTCGAGAAGGTCGAATCAAATTTTTTTGGAATTAGTAAATCATTGGCTTTTTATCGGTTTTTTAAATGTTCAGAACCAAGAATGGATATTGTGCAAAACTTTATAAATGGTAAATTATAGAAAACTCCAATCCAACCTCTAACCCGATTCATTCACAAATTTAATAATTAGGTTAAGCTGACTTTTATGAAAATAGCTTTTCTGAGAATTTTGCTGATTCTTCTGGTTTTACTTTTTTTAGTCAATGTTTTCCGATATCTCGGCCATCCCTTACTCTGGAATGATGAAGCGGAAACGGCAGTATATGGAGAACGAATTCTGAAATATGGCTATCCAAAAGTACACGATGGCAAGAACACTGTGTTTTTACCTACGTTTGATGATCATAACATAGGGTATCGTGAAAAAAACGATGTTTTTATAGCAACTACTTGGGGTCAATTTTATGTGGCCAGTATCGGTGTTTTATTATCGAGAACCAGCGATGATTTCTTCCAAAAAACATGTTGGCTGAGGATGGTTTTCGCCATTATTGGTGTTTTCGGGATCATTCTGACTGCTTACAGTGCCAGAGGATTTTTTAAAGATGATAGACGACAGTGGTTGCTGTTTTTAATATTGTTCTTTCTTTTTGAATTGTTATCTGTTTCATTGGTACTCCATATTCGCGAGGTTCGGTATTATTCTATCGTCATCTTTTTATCAGGCATGTTCCTGACGATCTATGCCAATTATCGCTTTTTTCATTTGTTAAAAACATCCACCTATATTTTCATGATCTGTGGGGTGTTATTCAGTTTTTTTCATACGTTTTATATTTCCTTTTATGCCTTTTGTGCTGTGATCCTGGTATACGAGTTTTTTGCTTTTATCAGCAACTATTTTGCAAAACGATTTCCACAGACATTATTTGCGGATCTTTTCCCAAAGACCGATTTTAAAATATTGATGCAAAATGTACTGCCTTGTACGATCTCCATTTTGGCACTCATACCATTTATGATCTATTTCGATATTTTTGCCATTGCCTCTGCAGTATCGAAATTATATCAATTTAATTGGATGAAATATTTTTTGAATCTAAAATTCATCATAAAATATTTTGTTAATTATGAATTTATTTTTTTGATAGTTTTTAGTAAATTATTTTTATTAATCTTATGGCACAGAAATCCACCAAGCGAAAACGAGCTCCTGAAAAGAAAACTACAATTTTCAAATTTTTTATTGATTACTGTACTAATCTCGGCGCTCATGGTGGCTAGAACCCCATTTATTTTTGAACGATATTTCATTCATCTACAACCCATATTAGTACTTGGATGTTGCCTTGATCTCTTGACGAGCTGGGAATTAATTAAAGATCGATCTATCCGTTTTGCACGTCTAAGTTATTTTGCGGGAATCTTTTTATTAACCATGGCGGGATGTTTCAGTCAATGGTCGGTATGGAAAGGCCGATTGTATGAACTCTCTCATGTCTATCGAGGGCCCCTGGATGAGGTAATAACCTATATCAAGAACCAGTATGAAAAGCCAGAAGAGCTCGTTATTGCAACAAATTATGAGGAATGCTCCTTTATTTTTTACTTGAAAAGTAAGGTAATTATCGGTTATTCTCGTTGGAATTTTGAAGAAGACAAACTCTTAAAACCGGATATCATCTCCTTCCGCAAGGGATGGAGAAGGAATTCAGGTATATTAGGGGAAATGATAAATAGATATAAGTATCGAAAAATCACTTTTAAGATATTTGATTATCGTGTGAACAATATTCCAGAATTATTATTTGAAATCAAACATCTTTTTCAAACAAAGTATGCCGCAAATGACGATGAGGCTATTGACTTATTCATTAAAGAAGAATAAAAAGTTTTTTCAGAGATTATTCGGAGAATGGCATTCTACAACAAAATGTTTTCATGTTTTGATCAAAGACTATTTTCTTTCAATCTCGCAACCAAGGTCTTTGGGACCGCGTACTGTCGCTGCTCGTTGGCAAGAGGCTTTATAAAAAATCAAGTCGAAAATTGCAGCGAGAAAAAGGGAATTGGTCGATAAAAGCAAATGTACCGAAATGGCCTGTGAATATTCTCTCGGCGAATTTATATCCACAAAGATAGCAACTTACGTCCACAATTATAAAAAAATCTAATTGAAAGTGTCCCACCTTCAAGGGCGGACAAGAAAGCCCGTCATTGATGAGGTAAGGCTGGTTTTCCACTCTGCAAATTATTGAAGAGGATGAAGTTTTTTTCCCCATACCCCTTGACGACGGCCAGGAAAGACCGCCCACTCATGTGGGTGTCCAGCTCTTTCAGAAAAGGGTAGGGGACGACCACCTACACCCAAGCAAGTAGGCCTCGTGCGGACGTTTCATTTTATCCTGTCTGATCGCCTTCCATTATCTTTTTATTTTCGAAATGAATTCCTCCACCTCGGGAATCCCCCCTTGAAAGATGAGATAACCATTGCTCGGCTCGCGCTCGGTGATTTCGCCGTTGATCGGGGTATACATGATTTCTTTTACTTTGGCCAGATCATTGGTCTGTCCCAGCGCCCAGCCCAATTTCACATACGCCACCTCCGGCAACATGTTGGCCATGGGCACCACACCCAACTCCATCATGTCGCGGCCCGTATCATAGACGTACATCTGCACATAACCCCAAAGCGTCTGCACGGTCATATATACGGCGATGTTTTTTTCCTGCGCGCGTTTGAGCGCCGGATAGAGCGGCTTATTGACATGCCCCAAGCCCGTTCCGGCAATGACGATGCCGCGATAGCCGTTATCGATCAGCGAATCGATGATGTCCGGTTTCATGTTGGGATAATAATAAACGATACTCACCTTTTCTTCAAAGGCCGTATTGATAATGACATGACGATCATTGCGCCTCCGTTTGTAATCATTCCGCAACGGGACGATCTTTTCGCGGCTGACCATGGCCAGGGGAATATCACCAATGGTGCGGAAGGTGGAGCGGTAGCTGGAGTGCATTTTGCGCACGCGCGTGCCGCGGTGCAGTAATCCATAAACATCAGACGTAGGCCCGAACATACAAACCATCACCTCGGCAATGTCCGATTCTGCGGCGGTTTTGACGCTGTGCATGAGGTTGAGAGCCGCATCCGATGAGGGCCGATCCGAGGAGCGCTGCGACCCCACCATGACGATGGGGATGGGAGGATTCTGCACCATGAATGAAAGGATGGCCGCGGTGTGATGCATGGTGTCGGTGCCGTGGCCGATGACGATGCCTTGGGTGCCTCTCTCGATCTCGTGACCGATGGCCTGGGCGGTGCCGATCCACTGTTCTGGCCCCATGTTCTCGGAAAACACGCTGTACAATTTTTCCGTCTCCAGGTTGCAGATATCCGCCAGCTCGGGAACCGAGCCATAAAGCTCACCAGGCGAAAAGGCGGGAATCACCGCGCCGGTGCGATAGTCCAAACGACTGGCAATGGTGCCGCCGGTACCTAACAATTTTACTTTAGGCTTTTTGGGATCATAAGGGAACTCTTTTTCGGGGATTTTATAATGGGCTTCTTTATGTCCCAAAATTTCGATTTGATGAATGCCGCTGGCAGCAATACCAATATTGTAGCCGCTGCGCAATTTGAGAACGATGTGATGAGGATCGGCTGTCTCTGAGCGCGGCAAGATGATACCCGTGTAATGGCCCTTGTCTGTGGTTATCTTGACATCACTCCACACCGGCGCATGAAAATGTTGCAGCGTCTCTAACGCCTTGCCACGATAGCCTTTATATTCGGATGGAGAATGCATGTTTACTCCTCATAATGAGATGAACGCAATAAAACGAAATTTTTGTCCCTAATTTTCTCATGCTCACATCGCCGCACGAACATTTTTCAATAGTTTTTTCGCTCGACTGGTAATTTCCGGATTGGCATTTAGGGCGATGGCGCGTTGCAATAGGCTTTCTGCTTGCTTGAGTTTATTTTCGTTCATTCGCATCATCGCGTCAGAATACAAAGCCAGTTGTAGTCGCTTGCCGACCTGATGATACAACGCCTGGCAGGAAGCAGTGATTTTCACATCCGCAGCTAACGCCATCGCTTGCTGCAAATATTCGACCGCCGCGGCCTCATCGGAGCCAGCGCGCGCAACCGCTAACTGGTACAATTCCTTCTGCCGCTTGGTTTTAGCCGTGGTTAACATCTCTGCTAATCGGGGCAGAGCAGAAACATCGGCAAATCTTCGCGCATACCCCAGTAGCGGAATGACTTTGTCGTATTTTTCTTCCTCAAGCCATTTCTCCCCCTGAGACATTGCAGCCCGTACCATTTGTGGTTCGGCCTGAAGCAAAACGGTTTTGTTCCAACGCTTTGCAATGATTTCATCATGAAGGTAATTGGCGCGCAAGGTATCACCTTGAAGGGCGTAAATACAAAATAGGTCTATGGCAATATCTTCGCGTCCCGGCATACGCGCCAAGGCCTGTTCTAAAGCAACGACGCCTGAATGAGGCGAACCAGGCAAATCGTAGAGAAACGTCTTGCCATATAATGCATACGATTCTATAAAATCTTCATCGAGATCGATGGCTCGCTGCAGGTAACCGCGCGCTCGCAAAATGCGTTCGCTTATGGCGGTTCGTCCAACGCTGCCGGTTGTATCCAAAAAAACAGCACCGAGTCGGTAATAGGTTTGCGCGTCATGGATGCCTAACTCGATTGCCTTGGAAAAATATTCAACAGCGGCCTCTTTTTCCTGCCGCTGTGCGGCTATGAATCCCAGACCACTGTAACTCGGCGCGAACTGGGGACGAATCGCCAGACTGGATTTGAAATATGCTTCGGCTTTTTGCGATTGCGCATCACCCATATGGGCGAGGAGATCGCCGAGGTGACAGAGGATCTCTTCCTCCGCCAAGGGTGCCGCTTGCATGCCGTCAACACGATTGAGTTCGGTCAGTGCTATGGTGAGAAAGTTTTGCTGCGGCTGCCGCACATAGTCCTTGAGATTTGCCTGTAATTGCTGAACATCCAGTCCAAAGGCGGATCGCAGCACCTCCTCAGAATTTTCGCCCCCGATTGCGTTTTTGAGAAACTCATCCATTTGCAACCGCATTCTGCCTTTTTCGCCATGAAAGAGATAATGCACCAACAGCCAGCTCTGCGCTGGCCACAGCTTGGCTTGTTTTTTACTCAGAGTCGGGAGCTCCTCGGCAGAAAGACGCAACAACTGCGCGTAAGGCATGCCGTCATCATAGCGCAAGTTAGATAAATAATCCGACACCGGCAGGCCGATGGTAACCTCTTTGGAGCTCACTTTGAACGAGCTCAGGTAGGCGGCGAAACCACTTTCGAACCACAATGGCAGATTGCCGAAATGGCTGCGCAGCAGGTATTGGAGGTAGGTTTGCGCCACGTCGCTGAACGATCTTTCCGAACCGCTCAGTGCCATATAGTTGCCCTCAGGGAACTGCAGCAGAAATCCTTGCCTATCCTCGGATTTAGGTTTATAATTTTCAAAGGATTTTTCTTTGAAAAGAAAGACGTGATTGATTGTTGGCGCTTTAACCGCACGTTGGCCAGTCATGATGAAGACGCTCTGGCGCAGGTATTCGAAATAGGCCAGTGCTTGTGTGGCTGTTTTCTGATCACCCTGGCAATAGATTTTAGAACCAGCTATCTCCGATTTAACCCATCTGTCTTTGATTCTTGGCAAGGTTTCTTTGCTATGAGAAAAAGATGGAAACAGCAAAGCTGAAATGAATAGCAGCTTTAAATTCAAAACGATGACGTTAATTCTAAACCGGTGATAATTTCTTTTTACGAAATTCGATTTCATGATCCTTGGCGTTTAAAATCTTTGATAAAACGTCCTATGACGATGGTGTTCTCACGTCGAAATTAATTGCTTTTCAATTTCGGAAATAATTATATTAATTTCAAGGGGTGATTTTGCGGTCATTGTTGCTGTTAAATAAAAGCTGCTGCAATGTGATGGAAATTACGATGTTAGTACAATGCCTCTCTGAAGAGGCGATCCGAAAGGTAAGATAACCCATAACAATGATATATTTTTCACGCAATGGGTGAAAACAGAAACTAATTCTAACATACTGAAATTAAATAAATTAATAACATTGCCGTTAATCGTCCAAGCTGAAGTGTGCGTGAAAACCTAAAAAATATGTCATGTCTATGCGCGCCAGCGACGAGACATCTTTAGCTTTTTTACAGACGAAGAGCAATAAATGGCAACAAGTCGTCCCTGACGACGTCCGCGGAGATGAGGAAGCTCTGCGTTTTTTTCTTTCACCTTGTTGTAGGCTCTGTGCTCTCTGTGGCCTCTGTGGTGAGAAAAAGCGCCGCCGAGGCGGTGAACGTCAAAATATGCGCTGCGAAATTTTATCATGTCACCCGTTCCGGGTTGAATGTCTATTAATTATTTTGCTATAATTATTTCACGCCTTCGGCGTTTTGGTATTTTTTAACCGCAGAGCGGCAGGCTTGCGTTCCCACGGAGAAGATGGGAACGAGATAAAAGCGGCGGGCAAGAATGCCCGCCCTCCAATTTGTAATTCTAGAAAACCGTTGGAACGAGATTTCCATAACAAAAAACGTCGTCAGGGACGACTTCTCTGTGGCCTCTGTGGTGAGAAAAAGCGCCGCCGAGGCGGTGAACGTCAAAATATGCGCTGCGAAATTTTATCATGTCACCCGTTCCGG
>FWPV01014065.1_pt1 | contig 11857 bp, 5 predicted proteins | sample 2228371 | NCBI WGS metagenome assembly FWPV01 (sample SAMEA103939776, study PRJEB20133) | metagenome | reverse complement strand
ACACTGATTTGTCAAAAAGTAGGGCAAACCTTCAGGTTTGCGACCTGCAAGGCTAAAGCCTTGCCCTACACGCTGCGTCTATTTATGCAGTTTTCTAATGTAGGTTAAAACCTGCTACTCCGATTTTTTGCCTCATGCAACAGGCTCTGATGAAGTATGCTACAAACTATCAGATTTGCAGTTTAAGGATAGATACAATTTTGGAGATATAGCATGCTTATATGAATTATTGAAAGAGACGGGAATTATGAGTTGCTTATATTCAAAGCCAATATAAGAGAGAGAAATAATAGGGAAGATAAACACTAATAAAAATTTTAATTCATCCTCAAAGCCGCTTAAACAAAGAATTGTAGTCAATTTTATTTATGGCAAAATGGGATATATTTGCTAAGGTCAATTCAAAATGGTTTTAACAAATTTTAATAGCCAGCCATTTTATTGTATTCATATCCTTTTTCAACTTTTGTTCTCACAATTTTATTGTAATTAGGCAACTCATTTTGGCAATGTAAAAATAAAATTTGCATACTTTCCTTCTTCTGATTCGACCCACATGTTTCCACCATGTTTATTTATAATAAATCTTGCTATAAACAACCCCAGACCTGTTCCCTTATTAACTCTTTCAATTTCCCTATCAAGCCTCTCGAATTGATTAAATATAACCTCCTTTTTATCCTTTGGTATTCCTATTCCTTCGTTATATACATAAAACTGATACTCTTGTTTAGTTATTTCTACTCCTATTTTAATTTCACTGCCAGCGTTTCCGTACTTGATTGCATTATTTATCAAATTCGTAAAAACGACTTTCAAAAGTATAGGATCGCCTTCTATTAGCACTGTTTTAAACATCTCCTCATTTTCTAATTTTAATTTCATCTCTTTCTCAGAAAGTGCTTGAAATTCATTCTCAGCAATAGGCATTAAAATTTCCGTATAAAAATTCAATTTTATTTTATTTACTTCTAACTTCCCTCTTTCAATGCGCGAAAGTTGTAAATATTTTACAAGCATATTTATTAAAGTCTCTACATTTCTCCTAAGAACAGAAATCGCTTTTTTTTGTTTTTCATTTGTTTCCCCTAAACTCCCATCTTCAAGCATTACTAAATATCCTTTTAAAACACTCAAAGGATGCATAAGTTCGTGGTTAATAAATCCCAACATCTCCATATAATACTTATTTAATTTCTCAAGCCTGCTTATTACTTCTTCTTTTTCTTTTAATGATAATCTCAAACTTTCTCGCATTTTATTGAACGATTCAGCCAACATCTTTATTTCATCATTTGACTTAACAATTACATCAGATGATAAATTTCCAGACGAAACCTCTTCTGTTGCCCTAACTAACTTCCCAATAGGATATGTTATACCTTGAGAAATTAAAAAAGATATCAAAATAGCTATCAAAACTCCAAATGTCATTATACTAAAAAAAGTTAAGATAACTTTATTTCTGGCATCGGTATATTTTTCTTCAAGTATCCCAACATACAGCATTCCAATTATCTCGTTTTTAATGTTTCTGATGGGCTCACAAACTGATATATAATTTTCATTTACAACAAAAGCTCTACCAATCCAGGGGATACCATTTTCAAGGACAGAATCATATACTTCGCTTGAAACTCGTGTGCCAATAGCTCTCTGACCATTTTTCTTTTTTACATTTGTAGAAATTCTCAAATCCCATTGAAAAATCGTTGCGGTGCCTACATCTTTGTTTTTATATTTTTCTTCCTTATGAACAAGCTCTCTTATTTTATCAACAACTTCATAGTTTCTATTTAATAAAATTCCCCCATATAAAACTCCTATTACATTGTTATTTATATCAACAACTGGGACAGCAGATTTTAACACCATACCTGATGTTTCAACCTTTCTTATCGTCATCTTTGCTTTTTCTGTAGGCACAATATCCATATATGCTTTTCTCGGCAATTCGTAACATTCCTTTTCCAATTCGAAGGAAGACATTATTTCCGTTGATTTTACAATCTTTTTGGAAAGTGCTTTTGCAACCAATTCATCATTCGATTGATTATCTCCTATTTTATATGGTGGACATGTTCTTAATATCACAATACCATCTTTATCTGTTAGAGAAAGAAAGTCTAAATCATATTCTCGCTTTATTTTAGTAAGTTCAACTTGTAATTTATTTATGTCTCCACCTTGCATAATGTTGTTTCTAACAATATCTCTTGAAGCATTTAATTTTAAAATATGCTCAAGAAAATGTAGTTTTGTGTTATAAACCATCCATGCTGAATTTATGTCCATTCTAACCTTTTCGTGTGCTTGTTTTAAAATGTTGTCTCCAATTAGCTTAATCCCTGCAATCGTTGAAAAAATCCCTGAGATAATAACTATAGAAACAAAGTTTAAAATCAGCCTTTTACGCAGTGGAAGATATGTAAACATTAAATACTTTTTAAAAAATTTAAATATCATAATTTGAAAATACTTCACGGGCTGTTTCTATAATCCTCTGCTCTAATGTTATGTTTCCTCATTAATTGTTGAAAAAAACCTCTGTCCATATTCGAGGAAGAAGAAGCTTTAGAAACATTCCCATTATTTTTTATCAGCATCTCAATTAAAAAAGACTTTTCCAGCTCATTTATTTTTTCCTTTTGCTTATCCTTCAACGCTTTTAATTCATCGTAAGTAGTAGGAATCTTTGTTTCGTCTTTAGAAAATTGTATGCTTTGTTTTATTTCCATTGGCAAGTCCTCTGCCATAATCTCTTCCTTTGTATCATCTGCTAAAATTATAATTCCTTTAACAACATTTTCTAATTCTCTGACATTTCCAGGCCAATCATAATTTTTCAATAATAACAAAGCCTCTGAATCAACACGAACTATTGCTTTTCCAAATTCCTTAGAAAATTTTCTCATAAAATGGTTTAATAGAGGCAGTATATCTTCCTTTCTTTCCCTTAGAGGAGGCAACATTATTTGAACAACTTTTAATCTGTAAAATAAATCTTCTCTAAACCTTTTAAGCTGGACTTCATCTACAAGTTTCTTATTTGTGCTTGCAATAACTCTCACATCCACATCTATTTCTTCCAGACCTCCAACTCTTCTTATTTTTCTCTCCTCAAGCACTCTCAATAATTTAACCTGCATCGCAAAACTTGTATCACCTATTTCATCGAGAAAAATTGTCCCCTTATGTGCTTCTTCAAACAACCCTATCTTTGTCTTGTAAGCATCCGTAAATGCTCCTTTTTCATGCCCAAATAGTTCGGATTCAAGTAAATTATCTGGTAGTGCACCACAATTTACAGCAACAAATTTCTTCTCACCTCTCTTGCTATTGTAATGAATCATCCGAGCTATTAATTCTTTCCCTGTTCCACTTTCTCCCTCTATTAGAACAGTCGTATCGGTTCTTGCAACCTGTTCAACAATATTTAAAACCTTCGTTATCTGCTGGCTTATACCAATAAACCCTTCTCTATTAAACCGTCCCTTAAGTTCAGAAACTAAATATCTATTCTGTTGGTTTAAATTTCTCCACGCTAATGCTTTTTCAACTGAAATAAGTAATTCTTCTTCATCAAAAGGCTTAGATACATAATCATATGCACCTTTTTTTACACATTCAACAGCAGACCTAATCGACCCATAAGCAGTTATCATAATTACAACTGTCTCCATCTTCTCTTCTCTGATTTTTTCCAAAAGTTCTACCCCTGAAATATCGGGTAACTTAATGTCTAATAACACTAAATCAAACTCGTTCTTCTTTAACTGCTGATATGCTTCTTTACCTGAGCTTGCTTGAGAAACCTCATAGCCCCTCTTTTCAAGAATATTTGAAAGAAGAAATCTTATTTCTTCATCATCATCACAAATTAATACTTTTACCATACTCAAATTATTATATACCATTTTCCAAAGTAGTGTTATAATTAACTTTAGGGGTGAAGGAAAAATGAATAAAAATGCTTTGATAATAGTCGATGTGCAAAATGATTTCTGCCCTTCTGGGAGCTTAGAAGTAAAAGAAGGAGATAAAATTATTCCAATAATAAATAAAATTGCCGCCAAATTTTTTAAAGTTATTGCAACTCAAGATTGGCATCCAGAAAATCATCTTTCTTTTGCTAAAAATCATAACAAGAAAGTTTTCGAAACGATAAAAATAGGCAAAATTACACAAGTACTATGGCCTGAACATTGTGTACAAGGCACAAAGGGGGCTGAGTTTCATAAGGATTTAGATTTAAGTAGTGTCGACTTAATAATAAGAAAAGGAACAACTCCAAATATTGATTCATACTCTGCTTTTTTAGAAAATGATAAAAAAACTGAAACCGGTCTTCATTACTATTTAAAAGGACTAAAAATTGAAAAAGTTTATCTATGTGGCTTGGCAACTGATTACTGCGTTTATTTTAGTGCATTGGATGCAAAAAATTTAGGCTTTGATGCTTATGTCGTCCTTGATGCCTCAAAAGGAGTTGACTTTCCACAGGGTAGCATTCAACAAGCAATTTTAGATATGCAATCTAAGGGCATAAAAGTGATTAGTTATACAGAAATATAGGATGGGCTTAAAACTGACGAGCCTGTTGCGCAAGTCAAAAAATCTGTGTGGCAAGTTTTAACCTGCATTAGTAAACCGCATAAATAGACCCTGCAGTTGAAAGGTTTAAAGACCGTTCACCACCGTAAACAAAAATGGAGTTCTACAACAGGTTCTGATAACTTTTTAATGTTACTTTAGAGTCAGACAAATCACAAATAAGGTGAACATTTGCTTTAAGGAGGTAGAAAATGAACAAATTTTTTAAAACTTTTATTTTTTTAATTATCGTTTTTGTCCACACCGTTTTTTTGGCTATATTATCAAATTCTCAACAATCAGAACAAAATCAAAAAGAAGAATTGGTTATGTGGCATCAACTTAAAAATGAAGAAGATAAAAAAATGTTGGAGCAAATTATTGCTCAATTGGAACCATTACTTCAAGTAAAATTTAATGTTAAAGGTTTTGATAATAATACTGACTTATTTAATGAAATCTACTCAATAATAAATGAAAACAAGTTTAATCTATTACCTGATATTTCATTTATTGAATCTACTTGGATTCCTTTTTTAGCAAGCAAAAAAGCATTAATTCAACTTGATGATGTTTTACCAAAAGATTATATAAAATTTATTGATTTGAGAATAACATACTCAGGAAAAAAATATACAATACCTCTCCTTTTCGACCCAATAATAATTACTTTAAACAAAAAAATTCATTCTCAATCAATTAATGAAAACAATATAAGTAAAATCCTTATGCTTGCAAAAGACAAAAATATTATCCCCCTTGCCCTATGGAGAAATTCACACATCTCTTGGCTCTTTGAGGTTCCTTCAATTCATATTAAAGATGAAAATTTCCAACTTGTCGAAGAACAAGCCATAAAAGATGTTAGAGATTTACTGAACCAAAATCTTATCGCAAAAGAATCAGGTGAATTTGTAAATCAATTAATCAACGGAGAAATTTTCGCATATCTCGCCCCCTTTTCCTTCTCAAGAATATTTTCAAAATATAACTTCTTAGACTTTACTATTTTGCCTACCGAAAAATTCTCCCAACTGATGGAAAATAAAGATGGAAATGCTCTCTGGGGTATCTCATTATTTGATAATCGTAAGGATAATTTAAAAAGTAAAAAATTTATATTTGCTCAAATACTTGCAAATAACAACGATATTTATTCCTTACTCACTCTAAAAAAACAACAATTTCCAATTAGAAAATTCCTGCTGGCTTCGAAAGAATATGAACAACTTTATAGCAATAATCTATTGTTTAAAACAGCTATTAACTTTTACGAAAACATTGGTGAATTCATAACTTTACGAACTGCTTGTTCGAGATTAATTGATGACAATGAAAAAAAGAAATTTTATATTCAAGTTTTTTCAACTGTTTCTAAAAATGATGTTGTTCTGGAATTCAAGGGATTAAATAATGAAATTACAAAAGAGAATATAAACTTATCAAGCGGATGGAATATTTGGGAATTTGAAAGCCAGGAAAAATCAGGAAAATTAGAGCAGTTTATTGAAGCATCATTAAAAAAGGACAAAACAAAAATTTCAGAAAGCAAGGTGAGAATTTTTCTTGCAAGTAGCACAAAAAAATCGCTGGAAAAACTTCACTCATTAATAGAAGGAATTTCGACGGTCAAAAAACTGTTAGATGATAAAAATGAAAATTTAAACATCAACAAAGAGCTCAATGCTTTAATAGATGAGTTACAAAATATTAATAATCAACTTCTTGAAGAAAAAAGGAAAACGGTGAAAGACAAAACTAAAATTTCAGAATTATCTAATAAATGTGATAGACTTATAAATTTATATTCTTTTTTCATATGGGAACAAGATTATTTGAAAAATGTCCAACCCAACTCACTCCCAATTACAATATCTAATGAAACAAAAGAGGTATCAATTAAAATGGCTAAAAACGACACGGAAAATATTTCTATCAACATTACAAACTTAACAAATAAGACAGTACCGCTAAGAATTTATAAAGAGGGGCAATTTAACGGAAATATTATCTTACGAGAGGCTCTTTTTAGAGAAAACGAAGACAAAAAGATAGTTGGAGACCCATTACCTTTAATTGGTTCTGCAGGACAAATTTATATTCCCCCTACCGAAACTCGACAATTATTCATTCAAATTGAAAGTAAAAAATCGGAAACATCCATACCAAATGCCCAGCAAAAAAACATAGCAGATAATTTAAATTTTAAGTTCATCATAACTCCTGTTGATAACATCACCCTTAAAAAAGAAATTAAAGTTAATGTTTTAATCTATCCTTTTTCACTTTCAGAAACAATGCCAATAGCCACCTATAACTGGGATTATGCACTTGATGAAGAATATGCAAAAGACCTTTATAATCATAAAGTAAACTGGTTTTTAGTAGGAACTTCAACAATGCTTCCTGAATTTGATGAAAATGCTAATATAATAAAAATCAATCTTGACGAACACGACAAAGCCATAAAATATAAGAAAAAATACGGGAAAATAATGTTTTCTTATGGACTAATTGAAAGTTTTAATGGTTATGTAAAAAATAAATATGGATGGAGTTTTATGGATGAAAAATGGCAAAAAGGATTTGAAAATATGATGAAAGTTTGGATTAATCATTTAAAAGAGCTTGGATTAACATATGAAGACTTTGCAGTTCAGGCTTGGGATGAAGTAAATTCTGAAGAAGCAAAACTTATTGCAAAAGCAGGAGCACTTTACAGGAAAATCGACTCCGAAATAAAATGGGTTATGGATGGTAGCTGGACACTCGAAAGCGTAAAAATTATGGACCCATTCATTGACCTTTGGATACCTCATATAGACCACATTTTAGACAGTGATGATATGAAAGAAGTAATGTCTTATCTAAGAGCCTCAAAAGAGCCAATATGGGGCTATACTTGTGCAATTAATATGCCCGGGCTTGATCCACTAACTTATTACAGACTTAAACCATGGCTTGCCTATTACCTAAAACTCGATGGTGTTGCCTTCTGGGCTTATAATTCGTGGCGAGGCGATAGCTGGGATGCCGACGACTATTATAGTTCAGATAAATATTCCGATAATGGTGTGGTTTATAAAGGACCTCATGGACCAATTACTTCAAGAAGATGGGAAGCATACAAAGATGGACTCGAAGATTACTTATATATCTATAACCTCAATAAATGGTTATATCTTCTCCCTGAAAATGAAAAAGAAAAATATAAGTTGATATTAACGGAAATTGTTGATAGAGTGACAAAAGAGATAATATTAAATTCTAAATACAAATCCATAAATACTTACGAAATATTTAAAAAAGAATTATCCAAACTTAAAGATTTATCTTTTGAAGTTTTTGAAAAAATAAAAGATAAACTAACAGAAAACTAACTTTAACCTAAAATTGATGATTCTTTTCGAGAATATTCACTTTGAAAGAAATGGAATGTCAAACGAAAATTTGCCCATTCTTTCACGAGTAATTAACTCATAAGAGCCTTATTATCGCTTATGAAATAAAAGGCTCTTAGCCTGTCGTAGGTCTCTATTTTTCCCTTATTTACAAAAGCAACCGACTTTATTCTGTGTCTCTTTACGCAGTTTTTCTACTCAGATTAAAACCTACTACACCAATTTTTTCCCTGGTGCAACAGGCTCGTTGTCTCTCATCAAACTATCTACTCTTTTTTAGCGTCTCTATTACTTTTGCTCATAAGCACAAGGAATGAAAAGGAATGAATTCCCATTATAATATGTTACATCCACCACTTTTTGACAAACCAGAGTCTGACTCTGTTTTGTCAAAAACTCGATAATTTTTTCTGGTGTTGTTGGCTGAATAATGCCATTTTAACTGAAGTTGGGGATTTTTTTAGAAAACGGAATGATTTCAAAATGTGTCCCCAATTACATCCATCATACATAACAATCTCTTACATTTCTTATTTTGGTAAAGACAAGTAATATTCAATATATGGGTGGTCATCATTTATTATTTTACCTTTTCCTACGCTTGCACGAATATCTTCTTCATTTAATGTAAAAAAATTTAAAATATCCTTTGGTGATTTAACTCCAATTTCTTCAAGTGCCTGTTTTGTTCTTTCGTTTTTAAAGACAGTGGATATTTTTTTAAGATCCAATACAATCTCCCTTTTTGAACCTACTATAATTGAACCATCAACCCATAATGAAAAATGAGGGAAGGCATTTATAAAGGTCCTAATAATTAACTTATAATGATATTCCGGAATAAAAGGAGGAACCCATTGAGCCATTAATCCATTTTCTTTTAAAGCATTTTGACAGAGATTAAAATATTCTATTGAATATAAATTACCACTTCCAGAATGATAAGGGAATATTGTATCTGCAACGATTAAATCATATTTTTTATTAGTAAGAAGAAGGTAATTTCTACCATCGTCAATTTTTATCTTCAAATTTGGATAGTTAAGAAAATCGTAATTGACATGATGAAATAATTTAGCCCCATCTATAACACTTTTTGATAATTCAATACAATCAATATTTTTAGGAAAATGCTGGGATATTGCACCACCAGTAGTTCCTGCTCCTAACCCAATTATAAGTATATTCTGAGGATTAGGGTGAAGTAACATAGGAATATGACCTATTAATCTATGTAAACGGACCATATCCTTCGAATCATTTGCTTGGTGTTGCCTGTTTATGAACATTTCTAATTGATTATTTTTATCCTGGGTAACATATACCATATTTTCAAGACCCTCTTTATACCAAATTACCACTTTATCTGACAAAATCTTATTCATTGATTTTATCATTATCTGCGACATAAACCTTTCATTAAATAATAATAACGGAATTAAAAGGAATAAAATAATTGCTATACACATCAAAGTTTTCAACTTTGATTGAGTAAATAGAACTATTAAAGATAAAAGAAAATTTACTGAAATTAGGACGAATAAACTCTTACCGGTCCCTATTGCTGGGATAAAGATGAATCCCATAATAATTGAGCCTAAAATACCTCCTAAGACATTAATCGAATAAATGTTGCCAGTTATATTAGTAACTCTTGGCGAGCATAATGTAAATATTTTAACGATAACTGGAAATGTCATTCCCATAAAGAGGGTAGGTAAAAGCATCATACATAACGATGCTATTGTTAACAACCTATTTTTTTGAGTTGTGTGTGTTAAAACAAGTATTTTAATATTTTCCCAAAAACCTAATTTATCCACAAAAATCATTAGTAAAAAAGGTAAAAGAGCAGTAAAGCCAATCAAAAATTCTAAAAGCGCAAACAACTTTACATAATTTTTCTCTTTGTTTAAGAAAAAACTAATAATATAACTTCCTATGGAAATCCCAACAAGAAAAATTGATAGGATAATCGTAAATGAATAAATAGAAGCATTCGATAAGAGGATTAAGACTCTTGTCCATACAAGTTCATATGCAATAGCACACATACCAGAAAGAAAATACACGAATAAAAAGAGTTTTAAGATGAAGGGATTGTATTCAAAATATAAAGCATTTGATGAAAAGTTATTTATGGACGATTTCAAAAGGAAACCACTACATTTTTTATCGATATCATAGGTGTGCTTATCTACATTAAGGAGAAAGTTTTGAGGTTTAAAAATATTTCCACTAACAAATGCTATAATTGCTGTTAAAAAATATAATATACTTCCTATCCAAATAGACATTGCAACACCAAAATAACCTATGAAGTAAAATCCTGTTAATATACATCCAATAACAGAACCTAAAGTATTTATGGAATAAAATAAACTTATGTATTTATTTACATTTTGTAATTTAAACAATGAGGATTTAACTATAATTGGTAAAGTTGCACCCACAAGTGTTGTGGGTAAAATTAAAATTAAAAATGAGTAAGTAAATCTAAAAATTAATGATAAAATTGGTAACTCTAAAAATTTAAAGTATGCATTTAGAATTTTATAAAATGAGAGTAAACTTTTAAAAAGTTGAGGAGTAATAAATCCTGAAAATCCAAGACCTAATGTAATAAAGCCAAATATATTCAATGGGTTTTTAAAATTATCAGCAATTCTACCCATGAGGTAACTTCCTAAAGCCAATCCAGCCATTATGCACACCAAAATTATAGTAATTGAATATATGGTTACACCAAATATTAGAGAAAGTAATTTTAGCCAAATAATTTCATAAACCAAAAATGAAAATCCACAGAAGAAGAATAATAAAAGCAGTATTAACATAAAATTGTTTACATCCCTTTTTTGTATAACTTTTGTAATTTTGGTAGCGTTCATTTAAACAGTCCTAAGCGAAAGTGAAAGTGTGAAATATCTTAATCTTTGGGGGAATTTCCCCATAATGAAGGAATGAGCATCCTTGCCTTCTCCAGCAAGATTTCTTTAAGTTAACCATATTGAATATCCTTATCTTTTCTTTTTAGCCTTCTCTTTATGGCTTTTCATAATAACAACATCAGCGGATAAACCTAATTTTAACTCATTCACAAATTAATTTCCATTCCCTGATAAACTGCGAAACAATCTATGTTCAAATTTTTGTTTTCTATTATTTCCTTGCACATACTTACAATCTTATCCACCTCAGCATCATTTCTATCTTGGTTAAGGTGATAAAGTCCAAATCTTCTTACTCCAGCGTCAATTGCCAACTGCGTTGCATCTCTGCAATTACTATGTCCCCATCCTTTGGCTCTTTCTTTATACTCCTCAGGCGTATACTCTGCATCATGAACAAATAAATCCGACCCCTTCGAAAAATTCACATAATCTTCATATCTCATTCCCACAGAATGCATAAATACTAACTTTTTAATTCCAATCTTTTCAAACGCAATTTCATTATCTGTAAGAAAAACAAAACTTTTTCCATCTTCTTTAAATTTATAACCCATTCCAAAATTGGGATGATTTAAAAAAATAGAAGATACCTCAATAGAGCCAATTGAAAATTTTCCCCCACACTCTAATCTCCCATTGTAATTTACCTTACACTTAATTTCATCAATTTTTATTGGAAAATAAGGTGCCTCCATTACCCCCGACAAAACCCTTTTCACCGCTTCCTGGCTATATTGACATCCAAATATTTCTAATTTTGTTTCTTCAAAATACAAGGGCTTAAAAAATGGAAATCCGATGATGTGGTCCCAATGGGCATGAGTAAAAATAAAATTAATAAAATTTACCTTTTCCTTTAAGAGTTTATTTCCCAGTTCCCTAATACCTGTTCCAGCATCAATAATTATA
>FWPV01014064.1_pt1 | contig 11862 bp, 10 predicted proteins | sample 2228371 | NCBI WGS metagenome assembly FWPV01 (sample SAMEA103939776, study PRJEB20133) | metagenome | reverse complement strand
CTATTTAGAAACAGAAGCAGAGATGGCGGCTCAGTTTGCCCACCTCACCGCTGCCCAAGCTGCCCAACTCGCCGCTCAGGTGAACGTCGGACAGCTCATCCTGACCCATCTCTCGCGACGTTACCGAGAAAGAGATGTGCTTCAGGAAGCACTCGCGATCTTCCCCAATACCGTTATCGCCCGCGATTTCGATTGGTTTCAAATCCGCCATGGCAATCCGGTGAAGCGGCAAAATGTCCTCAAAAATCCGCTCCCCTTTGAACCTGAAGCAGCGGAGGATCAAAAAAGTGATTAGGATGCTACATTTTTCCGATGCTCATATCGACTTGGCAAATTTCGGACGTCAAGACCCGCATACCAATTTGCCATTACGCGTTTTAGATTTTTTAAGATCACTGGACGAAATTGTCGACACCGCAATCAACGAGCAAGTTGATCTGGTTTTATTTAGCGGGGATGCCTTCAGAGACCGCAACCCCTCACCCACATTTCAACGCGAATGGGGTAAAAGGATGATGCGTCTTTCACGCGCAGACATCCTCACCATCCTGTTAGTCGGTAATCACGACATGTCGCCAGCGCTTGGGCGTGCCCACGCCTTAGACGCCTATCAAACTTTAGAAGTCCCCAACATCCGCGTAATCGATAAACCGATGTTGCTGCTCCCAAACGATTTGGGTGGATTACCCCTTCAACTGATGGCTTTACCTTGGCTTTCGCGCTCCCGCTTGGTTGCCAACTTGAACTTAAGCACGATTGAGCTGCGAAAAATTGATGAGGCGATCGAGCAACGCCTTCGGTTGATTTTGGACGAATGGTTCCAACAGCTCGATCCATCCCTGCCCGCAGTCTTTACCGCCCACGCAACCGTAGAAGGGGCAAGATATGGGGCAGAACGTTCGGTCATGTTGGGCAACGATCTGATTCTCAATATCGGCTTGTTGCGCGATCCACGCTTGGACTACGTCGCATTGGGGCACATCCACCTCGCCCAAGAGCTCAATCAAGGGGGGCATCCTCCCATCGTTTACCCCGGCTCAATCGAACGCGTGGACTTTGGCGAAGCAAAAGACGATAAATATTTCGTCATCGCTGAGATTGAACGCGGTAGGACAAAGGTTCATTGGCGAAAACTTGAAAATATTCGCCCCTTTATTGACCTGCACTGTCGCGTCGAGGAACCAAGCTCTGCCATGTCCAAAATTCTCAGCATCCTTCCTTCTGCCGAACGATTGAAAGACGCCATCGTACGGTTGGTCGTCGAATACCCTGCTGAGATGAACATGGCGATTGACGAGCAAACCCTGCGACAGACGATGTCAAACACCTTTGAGTTTCATCTGGTCAGACGTCCCGTGCTCAACAGTCGTGCCCGCCTCCCAGATGACGTACTGATTAGCAACCTGACTCCCAAAGAACTGCTCAGACTCTATTTACAGGCAAACCACAACCACCCTGAAGAAATTGAAGAGCTACTCTCGTTAGCCAAACAGCTATTCACCACTGAAGCGGAGAGTGAGGCATGATCCCGCTGTTTTTATCCATCCGCGGCTTTCTTTCCTATCAGCAATTAACTGAAATTGACTTTACGGCTATCGATCTGGCTTGTGTCTCCGGGGCAAACGGCGCCGGCAAATCGAGTATTTTCGACGCCATAACGTGGGCGCTCTTTGGCGTTGCCCGCAAAAACGACGACACAATTATCCATTCTCACCCAGAAGTCAAAGCTGCCGAAGTTGGGCTGATCTTCGAATACGAAAACAACCTTTATCGCATCCAACGCACCCGCCCTCGCAACGCCACCACCCGATTAGAATTCCACGTTGCTTCACCTGAGACCATCCCCGATTTCTTAAACCTCGAAAGCCTGCCCCAAATCCGCTGGCACAACCTTACCGAGCGGACAATGCGCGAGACCCAAGCCCAGATTCAAAACATCTTACGTCTCGACTACGAAACCTTTACCAATGCCTCTTTCTTCTTGCAAGGAAAAGCGGATCAATTTACTACCCAAAATCCCACCAACCGCAAAAAAATCCTCGGTACGATCTTGGGTTTAGAAATCTGGGAAGAATACAAACAACGTGCCATTGATCGACGCAAGCAAGTTGAAAATGAGATCAACCTGATTAATCTCGAGCTCCAAGATATCGAGAGTGAGCTCAATGAAGAAACAGCACGGCGCGAGCATCTCAAACAAATCGAAACCCAATTAGCAGCGATTCAAGGGCAACGCAAAGAAAAAGCCGAACTCGTCGCCGTTTATCGCCAACAGCTCGCCGATCTCGAAGCTCAAAAACGCGCCGTTGAGGAGCTTTGGACGAAAGTCCAAAATAACGAGAAAGAATCCCAAGCGCTCCATCAGAAACTTCAGGGCCTCTATGAAGAACGGGAGGCTTATCAAGGCTTACTCGACCGCTCAGCCCAAATCGAAGAACGCTATCAGCGCCACCAAGCTCTAAAAGCCCAGCTTGAGACCTACGAGCAGCTTATGCTGAGCTTTACTGACCTTGAGAAACAGCTTCAAAAGATTCAAGCCGAGCTACACACTGAACGTGTGCGCCTCGAACAGGAATTGACCCATCTCACGGAAAAACAAAAACGCGCCGAAAACGCCGAGAAGAACCTGCACAGCTTACAGACGCAAATCGCTTCTCTCCAAGAGAAACAAAAACAGGCTGAAGCCGAGTTAGCAAAATGCCTCCAAGCCGAGCAGCAAAGCCAGCTCCTTCAGGGACAGATGAACGAGTTGAAAGGAAAAAACTCCCACTTGAAGGAAGAGATGCACAATCGGCGTGAACGCATCGACAAACTGATGACAGACCCTCTGCTTGCTGAATGCCCTCTATGCGGACAACCCTTATCTCCCGCCGATCGTCAGAATCTCATCCAAAACCTAGAAGAAGAAGGGAAGAAACTTAAAGAAATCTATCTTGCAAACAAAACCCAAATCGCCCAATTAGAGGCACAAATCAATCAGCTTCAAAAAATCAGCCAACAGCGCGCCCAGATCGAACGCTCTCTGCGTCAACTCGAAGGTGAAAAAGAAAAGAAGGCAACCACACTGAACAGCGAAAGTGAAATCCTTAAGGAATGGCAACAAAGTGGCGCGCCACGCCTGTTAGAAATTCAAGCCCAACTGCAAAGTGACTCCTTCCTACCAAACGCAAGAAAGAATTTACAGGAAGTCGAAACCCAAATTCAAGCCCTCGGCTATGACCGTCAAGCTCATGACAAAGCCCGCCACGAAGAAAGTCAACTGCGTTCTGTAGTAGAGGAATATCAGAGACTGATGCAGGCACAAGCGGTTCTTCCACAGTTAACCCGTCAAATTGAAGACCACGAAAAACAAAAGCAAGAACACCAACAAAAAAGTGAAGAACTCCTTCAGACCTACCAAGCTGAACGGACTCGCTTTGAGCAAGCGCAGAAACAAGCGCCGGATCTCCAGGCTGCTGAGAAGGAACTGCGTCGTCTGGAAGATGAAGAGGCAGAATGCAACCGAGAACTCGGAGCTGCGCGCCAGCGCGTCGAGGTGCTCAAAGAGCTCAAAAAACGCGCCCAAAAGCTACATGCCGAGAAAGCAGCAAAAGCTACCCTCATCTCTCGATATAAAATCCTTGAACGGGCGTTTGGGAAAGATGGCGTCCCAGCTTTGCTAATTGAACAAGCTCTGCCCCAGATCGAAGAGCGCGCCAATCAAATTCTCTACCGCCTCAGCGACGGAAACATGAGCTTGCGCTTTAACACCCAAGCAAAATATAAAGACAGCCGCCGCCAAGACCTGCGCGAAACCCTTGAAATCCAGATTAGCGACTCGAAGGGAATACGAGATTACGAATTGTTCTCCGGCGGTGAAGCATTTCGGATTAACTTCGCCATCCGACTGGCTATCTCTGAACTGCTTGCCCATCGCGCCGGGGCACGCCTGCAGACTCTGGTGATTGATGAAGGGTTTGGCTCCCAGGATGCTCAAGGACGCCAACAATTGATCGAAGCAATCAACCGCGTGCGCGGTCAGTTCGCCAAAATCTTGGTCATTACCCATCTGGATGAACTTAAAGACGCCTTCCCCAACCGCCTAGAGGTCGAGAAAACGCCCGCAGGCTCCAAGGTCAGATTGGTTTGAGGAGCGGGCGAGCCATTCAACCGCTCAAGCGGCGCAGATGATCAACCTTACCCTGATCAACTTCTATGCAGGGGTGGATAATTCGGGGCTGGCATTTAGGATGGTGGTTTGCATCGTTTTCTCCTAGCAGTAGGCGATTAATTTCGCCCTACCCCAAAGCTGAACGAATAGCGGATGACTCTTTTCGCGCAGGTATCAATGCAGTTGCCGCACAGGATGCACTCGCTATGCTCCATTTGCTCCTTCTCAACCATTGCATTTACATCCAGTCCCATCGGGCAGTTGCGATCGCAAAGTTTGCAGTCGGAGCAAGTAGCGGCGTTAGCCACCAATCGCAAGGAAGGCCAGGGCAAGCGGTTGCGAATCCAGCGTCCGATGATCATAAAAGGCGCCATCCAGCAGATAGTGTGGCACCCCGCTCGGCGACCGAATATAACCGCAAGCCCTACGAACAGGAAAATAACCACAAAATACACGATATATTTCTCCGGGGCATCCACCGAAATGCCGCTTTCCGTCAAATGGAGCAGATTCACGCTAGAATAGCCACCGGCGCGGATGAGCAGCCAGACAATAATAGACATCCACGGAAGCCAGATGAGCCACTTAACCCAGGCGACTTTATTGGGGTTGAGGGGTCGGTTGTTGAGCGGCTCGGCGATGTCAGCCATAGCCGAGCCGGGACAGACCCATCCACACCAGGCACGCCCTAGCAAGAGCGAGGAGAGAAACATCAGTCCGAACATGACTGCACTGCCGGTCAGGATACCGTTCATTGCACCATCGATAATAACATAAGGGGAGAGAAAGTTCATCGTTACTGGAAAAACCAGAAAGGAGAACAGGACAATGCCTTTGCGAATGCGTTGACGTTTGGGAAGTTGTTTGCTCATGGAAAACCTTTCTATTCTTTCGGGACCTGCCCATTCTTAATCCGCTCAATGACGCTTTCGACCCAATGCAAGTTGGCGCGCAGGTTGCAGATGCCGTTTTCGAGCGTAAGCAACCAGAAGAAATGTTCGCGCGGCGAGGGGATTTCCTGCTGGAACGGCTCAATTTGCGCGGGGACCTGCTCGTATTGGCTTAAGATCGCGCGCATAACGGCAGCAAAGTTCTCAAATTTGGCGAGAATTTCCTCGTCTGTGAGTTGCCCGCTGAAAAAGACCTGGATAAGCGGTGCGCTGCGCGGTTCGCCAAGCGGTGGCGGACTGGCAATCCAGCGCAATAACTCGGCGCGCCCAGCTTCGGTGATGTGATATACCTTACGGTCAGGACGGTCTTCCTGCGGGATGCGCTCCATCACCACCCAGCCGTTTTCTTCCAGCCGTGCCAAAGTGCGGTAAATCTGACTCTGGTCGGCTGGCCAGAAGTGGCGGATGGATATGTCGAAAATCTTCTTCAGGTCATAGCCCGTGTAAGGGTGATAGTTCAGAAAGCCGAGAATGGCATGGTCTAGGGACATACTGGACACCTTATATATAGGACTAATCATATAATATACTATTCCCATATAAAGTCAAGTGTGATCTTCGTCACGTCTTTTCACGACGATAGACCTTCCAAGGGTTCAGATTTGTGAAACATTATTTACAAAGCATTAACCTTTTGATGCACAAAAACCCTTCAAAATCGGTACAATAATAGAGCATCGCAATAGAGATGAAACAGTTTGTGACTGGGACAGGGTATTGCAACCAAGCAATTTCTTGCGCTGGATCATGAGGAGAAGAAAAAAGCCAATGATACTCGCTGAACGCAAATGGTTTTACCCACTGGTCTATCTCACGCTGGGTATCATCGCCTTCCTGCCGCTCTACACCGAGCAGCCCTATGACCCAAGTCAGCCGCAGCCGGTCATCAACGAGATTCTGGTGGCGGCGGCACAACCCTACGCAGACTGGGGTTGGGTTTTTCACCTCGGCACGCTGGCTGTCATCGGACTTTCTCTTTGGAAGGCCTGTCTGGGGGGGCGCGCCATGGCTGCCTATTTTGGGCTGAATTACCTAGTGATTGCTGCCGTGCAGACCAGCGCCCAAACCGCCTCGTATGGCTTTGCGGTGCATACCGGCGCTCTGATTGCCGGCGTGCTGCTTGGCTTGCTCTGGTTGTGGGTCGCCTGGAAAGGCGCGCTGACCATAGATTGGAAAGCGATTCCGCGCTGGCGGTGGCTTTTGCTGCCCTTTGCCCTGCTCGTCTTCTGGTCGCCGATTGCCTTCGATGGCGGGCGGTTCGTCTTCAATTTCAACCCGCTGCTGCTCCTGACTTCGCCCGATTATGGTCTGGCTTACTGCTTCATGACCCCTGTCGTGCTCTTTCTCCTTGTCCTAGCCTATCCTAACGTAGATGGCTTTGCCCTGCGCGTGACGGCCTTCAACGCTGTCTTGTATGGACTGTTCAATCTCTCGCACTGGAGCAACCCGGATACCGTAGTGATGGGCGTCATGCACCTGCCACTAATCGTGCTGGGTTTGCTGACGCTGTTCCTGCCACGTTTTGCTAGAGAAAGGTCGGTTTCCTATGCCTGAGAAAACCTGGGTCGAGACCATGCCCTATCCCAAAGGTCTGATGAAATTTCTGTTCAAAACGCCCATCCTGCTCTATCGGCTGGGGATGGGGGTTTTGGTTGGACGCCTGTTTATGGTTCTGACCACCACCGGGCGCAAGAGCGGAAAGCCACGCCGCACGGCGATTGAGTTCCACGAGTTCGAAGGCAAACCAACCGTGATGAGCGGCTGGGGCGAACGCACTGACTGGTATCGCAACCTACAGGCCGACCCGCGAGCCACCGTGCAGACCTGGCGCGGGGCGCAATCTGTGTGGGCGCGGCGGATTGAGTCGGAAGAAGAACTGCGGCGCGCCTTCGATTGGGCACAATCCAATCCCACCATGCGCAAGATGATGAAGCTGGCTGGTTTCGAGATGACGCCAGAGCAGTTCATCGCCGAAAAGGAGCGCTTCACGCTCGTCACCTTCGAGCCAACTACCCAACTGACGCCCCCGCCGCTGAAAGCGGATTTGGTCTGGGTGTGGCTATTTTTACTGCCTATTTGTATCTTGCTCGTATCTCTGAGCAGGTATTTCCACATTTTTTCATGAAGAGAAATATGATTGACAATCAACCACGCGACCAGTTGCCCATCAAATCTTCAAGCCACCTAGAGACTAACATCTGTGAAGGAAAATCTCCCAACTTATCTCCCTGGGCTATTCCCATCGTCCTCTTTGCTCTGTTTTGGATAATCGCCATCCTATTCTGGCTGACCACCGGGCGCATGTTTTACCTATTCAATTTCGGTTATATCGGCACCGCCCTAGCGGCCGGGTTGGGCGTGTACGCCTGGCTGCCAGCCCGCAAAAAGCCGCTCGGACGCCGCTTGGCGCAATTTCTGGTAGGCGCCTACATGCTCGTGTTTCTTGGCTTGCTGCAGCGCGAGAATATGCAAATCGAGGGCTTTTTCTTTTATCTATTGGCTGGACTGTTTGCCGGTTCGGTCATTCACTATCTGGTTGCAAAAGTGGTAGGGGTAGTGATTTTCAACCGCGGTTGGTGTGGCTGGGCTTGCTGGACAGCGATGATTCTTGACCTGCTGCCTTTCAAGCGTCACAAGACCGAACCGCTTCCCGCCCCGTGGTGGCGACTGCGCTATGTTCACTTCGGTCTCAGCTTGGGACTAGTTGCCTTTCTGTGGTGGGGACTAGGCTACCGCGTGGAAGAGCAGAGCCTGACCGAGTTGTACTGGCTCTTGGGCGGCAACCTGCTCTATTACGCCATCGGGATTGGGCTGGCTATTACGCTGAAGGATAACCGCGCCTTCTGCAAATACATATGCCCGATTCCCACCCTGCAAAAAATTCCGGCGCGCTTTGCTTTGCTTAAAATCGCCGGGAACGCTGAGAAATGCACAGATTGTGGTGCATGCACCAAAATGTGTCCAATGGACATTGACATTTCAGGCTACATCAAGAACAATCAGCGCGTGCTTTCGACCGAATGCGTGATGTGTCTGGAGTGCGTGAACGTCTGCGCCAGAGATGCACTCTTTGCCAACTTTGCTGTAGATAGGCTCGCGCGATGATCGAGTGCTTGATTGGGATTTCCAATCCATTTGCCAGGTTGCTACGATTCCCAAACCTGATTTGCACTCAAATTCGACAAAAAGCCAATCCCTACACGACCGAAATCGAATGTGAGTAGAAAAAATGGACCCCAACCTCATTCTTGAACGACTTTTTGGTATTCTGTCTTCTCTGGTCAGTTGGCTGCCCTGCATTGCGCTAATTATCATTTTGATCGCTGTTACAAATATCCTATTTTCCCGTCGGGCAAAAAATCAAACGCAAAAGTTAACCGCTTTGGCTGCGCCGCTTGGCTTTGTCCCAAGAGACATCCCTGCCGAGCTGCAGCTCTGGTTTAAAACCGTTATCGGACCTCCCGAACGGGAACGCTTTCTGATTGAGACGTGGTTTTTTCCATTTCTCGAGCAAATGAAAGCACAAGAGTTGCTTTCCTCTGTGAACAGAATCTTTCTATTCAGATTGGCAGATAGAGTGGATCAGGAAGATGACGATTACCGCATTTATCTTTCGATTTCCGATCTTGTGCCGACAGAGACACTTCCAAGAGTTTTGATGCTTCCCCGCAGATACGATCGTGGTGAGGGCGGAGTGGCCCGCTGGCGTGAGAAAATCATCGGTTATGTGGACCCTCGCTTGCAGCCTCCCTGGCCAGGCGCCCAGGAAGTTCCGTTCGGCGAGAGCCCGATATTCCAGCGCCGCTTCGTAGTCTATGCCGACTATCCAGCTCAGGCGCGTTCGCTATTCCCAGAGAGCCTGCTCAACCTTCTGGAGAGAAAAAGCACGTGCCTGCTGGCTGCAGGTGGAAATTTCTTATTGTTTGGTGAAGAAATCACCGAAAGTTTCTCTCCGACCAATCCTGAGCATCTCCAACGCTTCGTTCAACAGGCATACGCAATTTTGGAGTTGTTGACCTCGACCAGTGCGCAAACCGGTAATATCCTTGTCAGCAACCTTCCGAATCTGCCCCCTTCCATTGCGCCTGTACGAGAAAATTCGCGCCTTTCTTCGAGGGGCTTTGTATTCTGGATGATCTTGCTACTTGTACTTCTGTTGCCCTTACTGGTGATGATGTTTCTGCTCCTAAGTCAGCCCGACTTGTTCCTACCGTAAAAGATTGCAAATGCAACAATGCTCAAAGTGTCTAATCTTCTACAAGCTTTTAGCAGCGCAATCCTTCACCCAATCCTACTCTCATCCCCTTTGCGAAAATGATCCCATTCGGTACAATGAAAAAGGTCTTCATCTTGTTAGCGGTTGTCTTTCTTTTGTCCGCTTGCGTCCGTCCCCAATCCGACGGCCTGCGCCTGGGCAATCATGACCTTTCGCTGGAAGTGGACGGACTGTCCCGCAACTTCATCCTACACGTTCCGCCAGCCGCCCGGCAGGGTCAGCCGCTGCCCCTGCTCATCGTCCTGCATGGCGGGGGCGGGACGGGTCAAAAAATGCAGCGCTTCTTGGGATTCGATTCTTACGCTGATGAACGCGGCTTTTACGTTGCCTATCCCACCTCTTACCAGCCGCCAGGCGAAAGAGGGACTTTCCACTGGAACGATGGGCGTGGTACGGAAAGGACGTCTGACATAGACGATGTCAGTTTCCTGTTGGAGATGATTGCCGAGATTGGCCGCCGCGTGCCGCTCGATACGAGCCGCGTGTATGCAAGCGGCGCTTCCAACGGCGGTATGATGACCTACCGCCTGGGCTGCGAGACCGAGGGCATCTTCGCCGGAATCGCCCCGGTGATTGCCAACATCCCTGGACCGATTTTCGCCTCATGCCAGCCAGCCGCGCCGCTCGATTTCCTCGCCGTCAACGGCAGCGCCGACCCGCTCATCCCGCTGGAGGGCGGCGCGGTGTGCGAAGGAATCCGGGTGGGCTGCGCGGGTGGACAGGTCGTCTCGCAAGCCGAATCGGTGGGGCGGTTTGCCGCCGCCAACGGCTGCGACCCTCAGCCGCAAACCGTCACCCTGCCGGTTCAGGTGGAAGACGGCACGTTTGTCGAACAGCAGACCTACGTTAACTGCGCGGGCGGGGCGCGGGTCGTAGCGTACATCGTCCACAACGGCGGACACACCTGGCCGCCGCGCCCCGCTCAACTGCCCGCCGCTGGTGCGCAAAGCCGCAACCTGGACACCACCCGCCTGATTATAGAGTTTTTCCTGCCATGAAGATAACGAGACTCATCTTCACGTTGCCTGCGTTCCTTCCGCTCATCATCATTGCCTGCCGCTTCTCCGCTTCGGGCTCTCCTCCTGTGCAAGCTACGCCAACCAAAACCGTTTCTGCACGACAAACGGAGTTCGTTCCCCATAGCGAGTCAGTCGGTGACGCCAATGCCAGTTTCGCTAATTTCATTCCCCACAGCGAGCCAGTCGGCGACCCCAATGCCAATTATGCGAATATCGAATTTACCGCAGATGGAAAGTACATGGTCTGGTTTGAAATGACTCATAGACAAGGAAATGGAGTGGTCTGGCATTGTGCAATCAATCCCGAAACAGGCGATTTGATTCCCCCCGATGGCAGGGGTTTTCGCGCGTTTGAAAGCACCGTCTACGGGCGCGCCAATCCCGGCATGGACTCGAACGGCGCTTATTATGTCGGCATGGACCGGGCAGGAAGAATGCTCCTCGTCCGCCCGACCGGCGCTGCGTCGGGCGAAGTGCAAGCGTTGTCCACACCTCCCGACCCCACCCGCCGCGCCATCTATCCCACCATATTGCCTGGTCAGAACTTGGGATACGTCTTCTGGATTAAAAACGAAGACACGCCAGGTGGAGGTATGAATCGCGCCAACGACTGGTTCGAATTGCAATATATCTCCCTGGACAAGCCTGCGCAGGTGATGGTCATCGAACGACAGCAACGTCCGCCCCGAGGCTTTGCGCCAATGGATTCGGCGTTTGCGCGTTGGATGAAAGGCAAGCCGGCGTTAACCTATGGATTTGAAGATGAGAACGGTGTCGTGCAGGTGCGCATCTTCGACCTGACCCAGCCGAATCCCGTTCCTCAAGCCGTGACGAACGACCCCGGCAATAAGATAGACCCTTATTCATGGCTGTATGATGGGCTGGAGATTCTCATTCCCGGCATAGATGCCCAAGCCCGCTCGCATGTTTATACCCGTCCCTCTGGTGAAGGTTGGTTCACGCTGCAGGAAATCATCATTCCGCCCGATTCGCGTCTGGAAAATCCTGGACTCGCCCAATCAAACGAGACCATCCTGTTCGATGGCAAAATCTACACCGTCTATCAAATTAACGAAGCCGGAACGAATTTTTGGGACGTGACGTTTGCCAATCCTGGCGAAATCTGGCTTTCCACCGTCTTCCAGACGCCTCAACAGCAGTGGCTGCTGACCGACTCGTTGACAGCCAAAGCCGAGCCTGAGCCGTTCATCGGAACCTCGAACGTCTGGGTTTTTTACAACGTCATCGAAGGCGATTCTCTGCGCAATGCTGTCTGGCGATTGTATCGATCCGAGACGCCGATTCAATAGATGCCTATCATGGGGAAAAAACATTTCTCTCTCCTGCAGTTGATTCTCCCACGCCTGACCTACCCACGCAGGATAGCGCATCGATCCCCCGCTTCCCCCGACACAGGCACTGTCAACAACCCGTATGCCATGTCTGCGGAAGGCACGTTTCGCCCAA